>Ga0209608_1003046_pt1 | contig 10995 bp, 19 predicted proteins | sample AD_UKC130_MetaG_FD_184428 | JGI IMG/M metagenome (GOLD analysis project Ga0209608, IMG submission 184428) | Active sludge microbial communities of municipal wastewater-treating anaerobic digesters from Canada - AD_UKC130_MetaG (SPAdes) (version 2) | ecosystem: Engineered > Bioreactor > Anaerobic... | reverse complement strand
TCAACAGAATTGAGCGCACCGCCGCGCAAAATTGCAGGGGTGGCATTGCGAGCCCATCGACCAATCATCAAAGTGGTAGGGCGTGGCGATTGCGAGAAGTACAATACAGCCGCTTTGTATTCAGCAGCACTTGTACCGAAATCTGTAGCAACTGTTTCTAAAGTTGTATAAGAACGAATGCGCTCTACAACATCAATCACATCACTATCACCACACACCAACAGCGTACCGAATCCACGACGCGCAGCGGCAACCGGTGATAGATTTACACTTGTGCGAATTAAACGATTAACACTTAACCCTGTAGCCATTTTTTTAACCCTCTACTTTCCAACTTTCTGCCGCTGTCTCTGTCTCCATAGTTCCAGCGGCGCCCAAAAAATGCAGCACGTTATATTCAACAACAACGCGCCGCCCGAAAATTATTTCTATATCCTGACGATCTAACCACACATCATTCACAAGCTCTGCACTGCGTAAAATTGTCGTTGCAGAAATCACAGAAAAACCTTGCAAATATAGCGACTCTCGATTCTGTGCAATGCTAGACCCTAACACCAAACGCTCGGAATATAAACCGCTATTCTCACCGTAAAAACTTGCTTGGCATGTAATCAATTCGTCACGAATTAAATTTGCTTTTGTTTCTTCACCACCAACATTTACCTGAACCTGATACGGATGCCCACCACTAATTTCAGTTATTCCAAACGCACACCAGTCAACATTGCTCGCAGGTATTTCTGGAGGGTTTTTCTGCCAGCGAGGTCTAACATTACCAGCAATCAATCCAGTCACACCAATAACATAACCATGCAAAACTCGGTGCAATAATTTATCTGCATCTGGAAGATTGTTTGGTGGCAAATAACCGCCTGTAGAACTGTCAGCCATATCTCACAACCCTAAGGCACAGGAGGCGGCATAGCGCCACCATTCCCAGCTTCAATTAAAGTACAAATTGCTTTTGTGTAGCCAGCGCCGTAATTCCCGAAATCCTCAGAAGTTTGCGCCTGATATTTTTTTCCATTCCAGACAACTACATCAGGATAAGCGTCAGGACTAATGCGCGTCACACTGTAAACCGTTATGGCATCTCTACGCCGAACGCTGTCAGGGAGTCTTTGCATGTCATCGGGGCTTGCAGGCTGAACGCTGCCAACCACACCAGAAGTGGTTGATTCTGATAATACATTCTCGCCATAATTATTCACGGAATTGACGCGGCGAATCACTGAGAACGAATCGACAAAATCCGCATCACCGAGTAACTCTGTCACATCAATAATAGCCATCAGCGCACCACATAACTAATTGAAGTGCGAAGGCTGCCGGTATCAATAAGCGGCGTGGTTTTTTTACCTTTCTTTTTTAACGTAGACTCGGCAAGCGGCTTCAATTCACCACCGGTAAATACACCGCGCACACTATTCTGCGCAACTAAACCTGCTTTGTCCTGAGCTTTAACCAAATCGCCAGCGTCAAAATTGGTAAGTGCCTTAGCAGCACCAACACCCAAAATGTTCACGCATTCTTTCTGCGCTTTCGCAATGCCAATCTTGAGAAATGGGCGAGCAGGAATATTCGCGGCAGGTGAGCCAAGCTCATGGATTGCAGCAAGCGTTGCATTGTTCATCTCGCTGCTTTTTCTCGATGCTTTTTCCTCCGGCACACCGACAAAAATACTGCCGACTTTCGCCAGCTTTTCTAGCGTCGCCATCAATTCTTTTGTGTGATCGACTAAAACAGATACGCTCATAACTGCACCGCACCCGCGCCAAATAATCGCGATAAATTGTAGAACCTGCGACCGTAGCTAGTACGCATCCAATCGCCAGCACCATCAATAGCACCCACACTGTTATCGTAAGACACATTTACCGAACCCACTGCCTTACTCGCAATAACACCGCCAGTCGTCACACCGCCAGTTGCAGCGGCTTTTTTGTCCAGCGATTGCAATACCAAATAATGTGCAACAATTAACTGCAAACCGGCAGAGTAAGTATTACCCCACCGGCTTGCATCAATAATGTTCACAGCCACAGAGTCCGCCCAAAATTCAATCTCAGTTGTCGGGTACTTTGTAGCGTCCGAAAACTCTGGAAAATTAGCGCGGAAACCTGCAACGTCCACAATTAGCCCTCAGATTTTTTGCTTTTCTTTTCGGGCTTTTCTTGTTTTTCTTCTACAGCCGGTTCAATTTTTTCAGCAGGTTTCGCGCTCTCCTGCGGTACAACATAACCACACTTGAGCGCGTAATCCCAATCAGCACCACAGCAATGACCTGCGGGAATATCCCGCAAGCCAACACTGTAACGCTCGCCAAAAAGCAGAACAGCCTGACGCACTACAACTTGCATCACAGACCATCCTGATAGATGGCAGTTTCGGGATAAACAAACTCAACCGCGCCCAAAGCCGCAACATAAGGCGCAGCAAAAGTAATGCCCTGATAGTAAGGAGTTTGGCGAACAATCGGAGCAAGCGGATAGCGCACATACAACTCAGAATCATTGTATGCAACCATGCGATCCTTGCCGCTGGCACCTGCACCTGTCAAATGTTTGCAAGGGCGAATATCCAGAGGAACGCCATTTACCTGCAAGCTAATAGAGTTGTTTTGCAGGAAGTTCAACACTGAACCGCCAGCGCCGTCAGTGCCAGCTTTTTTCGCAACAATCAACGCATACTGCGCTGGAGGCAACAGCAACACATTTGGACACACAGCGTATGCGCTTGCAGCCCATGCTGCTTTGATTAGATCATTAACATTCTGCAGGATAGTATCAGCAGTACCGGCAGACCATGTTGCGCCCAACGCAGAAGCAACAGTAACTTCCGTGTTGTTAATCAAACCACCTTGACCAGCGCCGCCAACATAAACCATACGGTCTACATCGAGGTTGTAAGACAACTGCAATGCGCGTGTTTGCATGTCATCAAGGTTTTGACCGATCAACTGACTGCGCTCCAACTCTACAGAGGTGTAGCGAATCTCACCGCCCCACAGTTGCATCGGAAGAACAACCTGAGTGCCGTCAACTCCAACAGCGGTCAGCGAGGTATTTTTTGCGCTACCAATAAAGTGTGCGCCCTGCGCTGATTGCTGACCTGCATGGGCGAAATTGCCGCGAACAAAAGAAGTGGATTGGCTGCCCAAAGAAATACCAGAGCGCAATTTAATATCGCGGCTCCATGTCACAGCCGCGAGCGGCTCATGGATTTTGGTATCAAATGCGTCAAGCTGGTTTACGAAAAAAGCTAAACTAGAATCGCGTGTAATCATTTTTATCTACTCCCATTAACCGAAGAACGCTTCGGCGATATTGTTAGAATCCTTACCGGCAGTCGCCCAAGTCGCGTCGGTAATTGCAACGCATTTACCTGAATCGGCAGCAGTCTCGAAGTCACCAACCAGCTTGCCAATATCAGCAGTTACGCGAACATAAACCGCGCCACCGATTGCAGGCGTGCCTTGTTTGCAAGCAATATTCACGAAGCCTTTACGCAAAATGGATTGCACATAAGCGGTGTCTGCATTGCCGGTTGAGGAATCAGAAACAGACGGGGCTGAACGAGTCAGAACACCATAAAAAACAGCGGCAGTATCGCCTGGCGCAATTGCAGCAGCGTTGCCGCTTGTAATTTTAACGGGTGAGCCGTGTGCCAAATCAGCAGCAAGTTGCAGCGATACAACAACAGCACCATCAGAGCGAGTTACCTCACCAGCAAAACCGGCAGGCATATTTGTAACGATAGCAGTCATAATTAATTACCTCTTTTTTCTGCCCAAAACTGAGCATATTTTTCGTTTAATGATTCCGGTGTTACCGGCGTTTTTGAAACACTTGGCTGCAACTCCGTCTTAACGTCACGCATACGCATTGCTTTTTGCAGAGCTACAACACCGTTGAAAGCAGCCTTTAATGCGTCGCCTTTCAGCGCATCCACATCGTCAACAATGGATGCGACGATTGCAGAATCCGCCATCTTTAGCGCACGCATTGCCAAGCCTTTCCCGTCTTTAACGCCACTTGCAATAATTTCTGCATCAGCGAGCGAGACTTCTGGCTCTGAATCTTCGACAACTTCATCCGTCATTTCTTCAGCAACGGTTTCCGCTTCATCGTCAGATTCCAGCGCGGCGATACGAGCTTCAAGCGCATCAATGCGAGCAACCAAATCAGCCATCGGATCTGCATCTTCTACAGCTTCCTCAACAACTTCATCGGCAGGCATTTCATCAATAGTTTTTTTCAGCGACTTGAACCAATCGCCTAGCGTTTTTTTATCCGCCATTTTTTCCTCCGGTTTTGAATCGCGAATTGCAACAGTAGAACCCGCACGCCCGCGATCAACCAGCGCAACATGGTTCCCAATAATTCTTTTTCTTATTGCTCGATTATTCGAATCTTTCTCGCCGTGTTCAGCGTCATAACCAAGCGAGACTTCGCGCAATCCGTTTAGCACGAGTTCAATTGCAGCCGCATCGGTGATTAAAATATCTGCGAGCAAGTGTTCAGAATCGTCGCCCGTCCCTGCGCGTGCATTGCCCATCGTGCCTACAGCAACCGCTTTCCAATTTTCAGGGGTGACATCGAAAAACTCTGATGCTGGATCAGGATGCTGAACCGTTACAGGCTTGCCTTCGAAACTCGCAGCGGTCTCAGCAGAAAATAAAACCTCTGGTGTGTTAACCGAAATTAACTCGCCATCACCAGTTTCCGCAGCCGTGTAGCGCATCTCACCCAATTTTGCGACAGGAACACCAACGCACAGCAGGTACCCTTCAGGGGTCTTGCTGATACTCTCTGATAGCTTGGTTGCCAGATATTGCCGCAAGTCAATACGCCTTTTGTCTTATATGGCGTACTGTATAAACTGACAGATAGAGCATGTCAACACTATTTAAACATATAATGTCAACCATCAAACTATAATTATTGTAAAATAAATATCTTGACTAATCGGGTAATATAACCTCTCCAAAACATCGGCAGTTTGGAAACTCCCCTGCATTGCCCGTCATGCCGTCAAGTGTTGGTGGGTTGTCGTAAGCCACCACCTCACCATCCATCTCAGCGTGTGAATCTCTAACATCCCCATCCCCAGCGGTTCGCCAAATGTAGTGCGTCGCACCCACTGACTTTGCCCGCGCTTCTGTCAGTACCGCACTAGCCTTGCTCGACTCTGTGCGGGCAATAAGCAACGCTCTGGATTGCGTAACTTCACCAGTGCGGGCAATCTCGGCTGCAATATCGGCAGGTCGCCTACCACCTGTTATCGCCTCCATCGCAAGATTCTGTGCGCGTGTACCGGCATCAATAGGCAGCGATTTAATTAGCTCAACTTGAGCGCGGTGCAAATCAATAGCAACCCTGCCTGTTTGGCTTTGCAACACTTCCCGCAATTTTGCAGCCATTGTTTTTGATTGCGATTTAATGGCTCTGTCAATGCTTTTTTGTGTTGCAGAAATCATTTTAGTTGCAGCGCGATTCGCAAACGGTGCTAATTCCTCGGCATACTTAATCAGCGCCGCCTGCATGCCCATAGGATTCGTAATCACCGCACCATCGGCATACAAGTCAATAATGCTTGCAGCGTGACGCGCAATCTTACGCAACGCCTTGGCATATTCCCGCTCTGTATTTTTTACGACTTTCACGCTTGCGGCTCAACATTTTCAACCATCGGCATTGGCGGTTCTTCATCAAGCCCAGCAATTACTTCTGCCGTCATGCTGCTGAATATACCGCTCTCTGCACTGATCGCGCTGAACTCTCTTGCCGCATTGCTCAAATCCATCACGCCAATATCAACTGCAATCTGAACCGTCTCAGCTACCGTTTTTGCAAGCGTTGCTTTCTCGGTATCGTTCATTTGCCACAGCGGTCGAAAATCAAAATCCATCTCAGAAGGCGAAGGCTGTCCAAATGTTGAGCGATATAATACTGATAGTATTTTGTCAAACCCTGATCGCAATGTAGATTCTTGATTCGCTGAAATCGTATCGTAATAATTCCGCAAATCACTTTCTCCCGTTGCGCTCATACCTGATGGCGACTGCCCAAATAAACGCACAAGCGGAATACCGCACGCGCCTGATAATTGCTGCCCAAACTGCAACAAAACATTATCCAAGCCACCGAAAGAATAGCTCTGATAACTCAATTCGTCTTGCTTGTCTAACAGCGTTAAGCCTTCGCTTGTCTGTAACTCCCGCACATACTGGAACATCGTCAACAGGTTTTGCTCTGCTTGTCCACCAGCAGATAAAATATCGCGCAGACCTTCAATGCCCACATGCCTTAAGTGCGCTCGCTGAATTAAATTAGCCGTTCCACTTGTTACCGTGTCGTAAGCCAGCAAGCGATCATACAGCCGCTCAATAACTGACTGACCCCAATAGTCCAAAGTCTGTGCAATCCAGTACGGCAGTTTATTTCCCACCATCCGAATCACTCGGCTTGCATCAATAACGCGCCCGCTAGAAATCACGCGATAGCTTGCAGGCAGTCCGCAATTAACTCCGCTCTGAATCAAACTACTACTCGGCTGCAATTGCCATCTGTCATACACAGTCAAGCCAGTGAATTGACTTTTCCCCACCGCATCAACGCGCAACGGCGTAGCTGTGTCCTGACCATCTAATTCAATAACAGCAATCGCGCCACCATACAATCGTGACCACTTCAAACAATCCGTAATGCCGTCCCAAATACCCAAGCGCGATAATTGTTTTTCCAGCAATTTTGACTCGTCGTTTTTGGGCAACAAAATATCAATACCTGCTCGCGTCATATCCATCGCGTAGTCGTCAACGATCTTTCCTCCAATCCATGAGCCGCGATAAATGTTCTCCAGCGTCAGCCTGTCATTTGACAGCATCGACATTGTGTACCCGCCGCGCGAGAAAACATTATCCGCACCAAGCCCCATTCGCGCAGAAAAGTTTGCAAATCCATCTGCTGTTTTCGCGTCTACCACTTTCATTTTTCTATGCTTCTTACTCATATCATTCTCGCCCATTTTTCAGCCGTTTCATGCTTTCGTTTAATTCGATTCCCAACCGCATACCTTAGCGCATCTATACCGTGGTTGTGCGCGTCGATAATCACATCCGTCGGCAAGTCTGTATGACGGTCTACTCTATAGCAGTAATTGCCCATCTCGGCAATAAGATTAGCACAGCGCGGATGAATGTATATCTTGTCGTAAGCGCCGCGCAAGTGTGCAATACCATCTGCAACCGACCCGCTCCACTTGTCAGCAGCAACGCAATCAAAGCCAGCACTACGCATATAACTAATAGTCTCAGGTCTTGCGCTATCGGAATAAATTCTATGCTTGCGAATATCTGGGATGCCGTCAAACATTGCTGGCAAATCTAATAGCTCAACGCCGCGCCCAAAAGCCTCGTGCGACACCCACAGGGCTTGGTTGTGTGCGTAACACTTAATAATCGCCGTTGGGTCTTGGCTGAATCCCCAGTCTGCACCAAACATCGGTGACACCATCCCAGCGTCGTCAAATTCTCTAACTTCCCAACGGCCAGACATAACTTGTGCGTCTGAGCGCGTTATGCACTGGCCTTCCCAAACATGCAAGTAAGCATCCTGATCGCGACGCTGCAATTCAGCCCGTTCCTGTTCCAAAACATCGGGAAACCACGGATTATCGCGCCAATTGATTTCTGCAATGACAATAGATTCAGGCGGGTCTACGACAAACCTACGCCGCGTTGCTGAATCTAATCGCTCAGGGTTCCATGTAAGCCATACTTCAGAATCTTTCGCGCGAATCGACGGGATCAACTTCAGATAGCTTTGCTCGCTCACACTCTCGGCTTCATCAACCCAGCATACAGACACATCGCCCAAACCTTTCAAGCTGTCAAGATTGCGATACAAGCCGGCGTAGAAAATCTCACTGCCAGTCGACAAGCAACGGATATAGGTTTTTCCGCACTCAAAAAAATCAGACAGCCCCATGTCCTCCACAGCGGCGCACAGCTCTGCATGTACCGACTCTCTGATCGAGTTCATAATCTCTCTGGCACAGAGGATGCGGCACTTAGAGCTGTACGCTCTAACGATTGCCATCCGAGCAAACGACATGGTTTTACCGCTGCCCCTGCCGCCATACGCGCAGCGATAGCGCACATAGTCAGGCGTGAATACAGACTCTAGCTTTGCGGGTAGTTTAAGCCTTCGCTCTGTCACTGCCTACAAACTCTACCAGTATCTTGCTTGGCGGTGTCATACTGCCATCGGTGCTGGACAGGTCTAACCTATCCCCATATTTTTTTGGCTTGAGCTTTGAAGCCACCCACTTTCTCGCCTCAATCTGCAACCGTTTATGGTTAACAGCACCCGAATCATACGCACCCGTTGTTGGATTCATTGGCGGAATCTCATCGGCAATATCCAGTATCTCATCAGCCATTGTTTCGGCTTGCGCCTCTCTAGCGCGTGCGTATTGCTCCGAAAACTCGCGATCTTTGGCTAACCACAGACAAACAGTGCCCACTGTCGGCATACCATTCTCAGAGCATATCTTGCGCAGGCTCATCCCGTCAGCGATTTTCGTACAAATCTTTTCGCACATTTCCGGCGAGAAAGTAGATGGTCTTCCGCCCTTGTTTTTCTGCTTTTTTTCTTTTGGTTGATCTGCTGTCAGCTTAGTCACTGCAAATACTCCGTAATAGTATCCTTCGCTGCCTGCCACCCAAAACAAAGCTGCGCGGCGTATCCGGCACTAGCCATTCGATCTAACCAGTCAAGTTGTGCTTGTGTCGGTTTACCTGCTGGCGACGCACTAGTTTCGGGTGCCTTCATCTCAATCCAAAGCCCGTGAAACCGTTTTGCCGGTAGCGCGAGAAACAAGTCAGACACACCGGCTTTCACTCCCTGTTTCTTCATCCGTGCAGCTTCACCGGCATTGCGCTTGCCACCGTTCGGAATTGCGATTAGCCAGTCGGCAATCACACCGCCGTTGTGTCGTGTAATTCTAGCCCACTGCATCAGGGCGCACTGCTCCATGTCTTCTCTGTGCTTCATGCGCCAACCCATGCCAGTATTGCTGTGATGATTAACACAGCCAGCGCCACGGTGAACGCGAATGCGATTGACTCACTGCCCACAAAATCATCGTCATCAGGCAGCACGGCTCTCTCCCAGTAATTCATTTACGCGGTTTAACAACTCCAATTCCGTGCCAAAAGTTTTCCTGAACAAATCAGGCGTGCCGTGAACAGATGGAATCTTGATCCCCTGTGTTCCACGGTGATGCGCATGGCAAAGTGGAATCGCCCTAAAGTGACTGCTCCGCTGTCCCATGCCTACGCCGTGCCGGATGTGGTGTATCTCCGCAGGCGTGTCGCTGAACCCCAATAACCTGCACGCAATACAGCCCAGCCCAGCCACTTTCCCCAAGCGCATACGCTCTACCGCCTTCATGCAACAAACCTCGCCATTTCGGTTATTTCGTCTAGGGCTTTTTCAGCCTCGGCTTTTGTATCATACCAATCGCTGACGATAAACACACCGTCCATCACGCAGTAAACATGGACAATCTCTGTATCCGTCCAATGCGTTGCTCGGCTTGCGATCCAGAGATTCATTGCACATCACTCTGCGCTTTTGGTGCTGCCATAAAACCTCTCCCGTACTCGTTGTGCCGTAAAACATGCTGATCTCGGAGTTATGCCCCAATTTTGGGGTATAATTGTAGTTAGGCGGCTTCTCGTACCTTCAGCATCGCATCGGCAACCCTGTATGCGTCCACCGCAATCCCGGTCGGCCAGTCCTCTTGTATGCCGCCCTTGTTTTGCCGCCAGTCCTCGAATACCCCATGAAAGACGGCGGATACAACCTGCGCTGCAAAGTAATCGCGCAACAGCATCCCTTCTTGCGTCGGGTCGCCCGGTTCGATATTTGTGTACACCTGATTCACGCCGCCGGGAAATGCTGCGGGGTTGTTTGGCTTCCTATTCACTTCATGTCTCCTTCGGTGGGTACGCCACCTAACAGTTCATTCAAGGCGGACGGCTACGCCGCCGCTTAATTCAAGGGTTATGCACCGCTCGCGCCAGAAACGCAAAAGTAGCAATCCGCCAGCACATTATTGCAGAATTCTTCATCTTTCTCATGCTTTGCAAGCGCAAGTGCTAGTGAGTAAGTTAAATCAACATGCTTGAAGCCAATTTCCGGCTTGATCTTTTTTGCATACTCAAAAATTCTCTCCGCAATATCAAAAACTTCCTGCTCCACCGCTTGCTCGTGTTTGTTCATTATTTCCACCTCGCTCCATTTTTCAAAATTTGCTGGTTTCTCATTGCTTACAACCTTCCAAGATGCGCCGCCATCAAAACTTCTAGGCGGAATCTTTATCAATGAGCCAACAAGGCCTGCCTCTGTAAGACCTCCTCTTGGCTCAACATCAAACTCAACTAATATTTTCATAAACAAACCTATATAATTCATGCATAACAAGTCGGTCAACATCGCTCGTTTCACTCGCTGGACTCGCCGCAAGCGGCTCGCCCTTTAACTCATCCGTTATACGTCATAAGTAAGGTCTAATTGTAGTTATATGCCTAAAATGGCATAGGCTCTGGCACATATTCCACAGCATCGTTTCTGTGTTCATAGGCGTGTTTTATCGCCATCACATTAAACGCGCTCCACGGCGTTGTGTAGCAGAATCTACATTGCTCCTGCATAGGCTCGCCGTCACAATCTGGCACAACATGAAATCCAACATCACCACAGTCGCAATGCTCAACATCAAGGCATATAACAACTCGCTCAACCTCGTTCGTCATTTCATTCCTCACTGGACGGCTTCGCCGCCGGTTAGCTCTGGGTTAGGTTTCACCGTGAACAAACTTCACAGCAACAGGAATAACATCGCATGCTTCATCGGGAACCACGCCATTCTGCATTGCAATCAGGCGTCCGATTTTCATCAGCAATTCTCCGGTTATCTCAA
>Ga0209608_1003042_pt1 | contig 11006 bp, 9 predicted proteins | sample AD_UKC130_MetaG_FD_184428 | JGI IMG/M metagenome (GOLD analysis project Ga0209608, IMG submission 184428) | Active sludge microbial communities of municipal wastewater-treating anaerobic digesters from Canada - AD_UKC130_MetaG (SPAdes) (version 2) | ecosystem: Engineered > Bioreactor > Anaerobic... | reverse complement strand
CTGTGCGGGGGAAGTCCTTTTGACCTTCTTGATGAGTTGCTAACTTGACGCCATCCGGGAAGATGGGGAAAGCTCCAGTTTGGCACTCGGCCGTTGACAAGGTCATGGGAACGCATATCGCAGGCACAGGGGCCTGCCCCTACGAGGGATCTTCGACTTGACCTATGAGGTTTAGTCCGGTCGTCTTGACAAAGTAAGCGCAGGTGGAAGATGACACCCAAAACAATTCTGATCTGCACTGTGGGCACAAGTCTCGTTCAACCGAATCTCGAGAGACTGAAATCGCAGTTCGAGGGCGGCTCATTGGCCCCGCAGCATAGGCAGTTGGTTGAGGCCTATATTTCTGGGGACACGCGGGGGGTGGCCCAGGCGCTCAGGCGACTGCCACCTACGGATCGTCTCTGCGGTGCGGAAATTAACTCTATCGCCGGAATGATCGAGCGAGGATATGTCGATCCAAAGTGCGGTCTGTATTTTCTCCATTCGGAGACCGAACGAGGGCGACAAATCTCCCAAATTCTTAAAGAATATTACCGGGCCGTTGACCATCAGCCGGTTGAGCTCATCGAGGTGGCGGACCTTCAGGATGACGACCCTAAGCGATTTCGCGGCAAAGGGTTGCGGAATCTGGTTCGGGAAATAGCGACCGTGGTGCGACGTCATTCGCCCCTCGCCTGCGCGATCAATGCCACGGGCGGCTACAAAGCGCAAATCGCCATCGCTGTGGTCTTGGGGCAAGCTCTGGGGGTCACGGTGTATTACAAGCATGAGCTATTTAGCGAAGTCATCGCGTTTCCCCCACTGCCGGTCGCCTTGGATTTTCAATTGTGGATGAAGGCCAGTGGCCTTCTGTCAGAATTGGCGTCAGATACGCACGAACTTCTTCCGGCGTCGCGTTATCAAGACGAATGGGACGAACGGTATGAGAGTCTGGTCGAGCGGGTCAAGATCGATGATACCGAGTACCTGGAGCTGTCGCCCGCGGGCCAGATTTTTTACGAGACTTTCAAGGAGCGCTTTCATAGCGTCAAGGATCTTGTTGTGCCGCCGCTCGCCCCAACGAAAAGACCGCCACGGCTGGAGCGGGCTGGCTGGCCTGGGCAACATCCGGAGATCGAGGCGTTCATGCGGCGCGTCACCGAGGAAGTGCCTTTTGTCGTGCAATGTGAGACATTCTACTTTAACCCGGACCTATCCGAGCGGACCCGTTTCTTGGTTTCCGCCAAAGGGATCGTGGGCGTGTATTCCGACGGTCGGTACTGCGTGAAGTTTTTGGTCGAAACGACGGCCCAGACCGATGGCCAACGGGCTGCTGCGGTAGCGGCGTTGAATGAATGGCTGAAAGACCCTAATTACTTCCGTTCGCGGGAGGAAATCAAGGCCACGGAGGCCATCAAGGAAAGAGATGAGGCCCTGGCGGCGTGGGAACGGACGCAAGCGCAGTTGAGAGAGTTGCAGCAACAGAACGAGGAGCTTAGGCGGGAACGGGCGAAGCTACAAGAAACGATCGAGCGTTTGTCTGCAGAGTTAGCGCAGGCAAGAGGCCAACACCAGGGATGACACCGCGACGTCGGTCGGCTAAAAGCCGTGTCGCAGGACCAACAGGTGGCGGCAGAGCAATGGCGGCAGGCCGCTGAGGAGCCAGCCACACAACGGCACCGCTGCCAGCGCGGGCTGACCGGGGCGAAGAAGCCCTGGCGGTATTGGCTTTCCACGCGATAACCTTTTCGATCTTCTCTTTCTGAGCTATCATGATACACCTACGGCAAGGGAGGAGTGGCTAATGGCCGAGTGTCATCGAGTGAAGGGCAAGGTGTATGTGTTGAATGCACCGGTGCTGTCTGACTACGGCGATTGGCGGTTTGAAGGCCCGATTTCGGTGGCGGAAGCAGTCGAACTCTTATCCGAGGGTTTTATCTCGGCGGTGGGACATGTGGGTGCCGCCGAGTTTCTCAGCAAACGATTGGGTATGCCCGTGAGTGTTCAACGTTTCCGTGCGGAGATGCAGCCGGGCGACCGCGCTTTGGTTCTGCGTATTAAATGCCGATTGGACGAAGGAGCGATTTTGACGGCAGAGGAGATGGAGAAGCTGCCGGTGGAATTGGGGATATTGACTCGGCTGGCCTAAGTGGTGGGGATCGGGGTGTGGGCGTGCTTGTTCTAACCCGGTTGTGGACAATGGAATTGATAGGCGAGGGGCGACTCCGGCCGTGGCTGGGACCAGCCATTCGCGGGGCACTAGCTTGGGCGGTCAAGGAGGCCGTGTGCCGCTGGCCGCCGCTTGAACGCGATGATCGATATAAGACCTGCCGAGGTTGCCAATATCTGGGGGACTGTGCCTATGGGAGCACATTTGAGGCGGAGGGAACACTGTCGGAGGGGGCGCCCTCGGGCATGGCCGATGGGCAGCGGGCGATCACGATTCGTCCGCCTTTTCCTGTGCCGGAGTACGGTCGGCCTGGCGACCGCATGACGTTGTGTGCGACATTTTTGGGCGAGCGGGCGGCGGCAGCCGCCGACGTGATCAACCGTGTCTTGTTGGAGTCAGATCGGGGGTTTGAGCTTGGAAGGGACCGGGTTGGCTTTCGGCTTTCGGCATATCTGACCGAAAAGGATGCCCCGGGCGCCTTGCAATGCATCGAGCCCGAGCACTTGCCTGCGTCGCCGGAGGACTGTCGTGGCTATGTGCCGGCAGTTCGCTTGGACCTTATCACTCCGCTTTTTCTGAAAGAAGAGCCGGTTGAAGGCGGCAAGGCCCGGGCGGTGCTGAAACCCACTTTAGGACAATTGGTGCGGGGGTGCTTGCGGACGGTGGGGCGGGCTTTTGCGGCCTTCGGCAAGGGGCTAGATGGTCGCGTGGATTTTGCGGGGCTGAAGAAGTGCGCAGAGGCCGTTCCCACCCAGGCGGCCTTTTGGCAGCCTTTCCGCCAACGCCATCACAGCACTCGCCAGAGGCAGCGTTATGATCTTGTGGGGGTCACCGGCGGGGCGGTCTTTGGTCGCGTGCCGTTGTGCCTGCTGCCGTGGCTTGTTTGGGGCGGCCGCCTGGGGATCGGCGAACATCGCGTAACCGGGGCCGGCTGCTGGGAAGTAACGCTCTTGGCGTAGGCACTCGCGATTGACAATCGGCCTTGACGATTGCCCTCTCAGGGCGGCTAGCGACGGCTGGAAGGATACTTGTCGGACTGCATGGGAGGTCGATTTTGCGGCCAACGGTATTGCGGTCGGCGCGGATCGTCATTGTGGACCTCGACAGAAACGATGTCGCCGACTTCAGGGCGTTCGGTAGGCGGGGTGCCCACGGTCAACGTGCCCTGGGGTTTTCCCTCCTCCTGGACCTCGTAACCACCCTTGGGGCGTTCAGCCAGGATCTTCACCTGCACCGGCGTTCCCGCAGGCCGCTTCTCAGGAATACGCGGGAGCGCGCGAGACACAATAGCAGGAGACACCAGTGTTGAATCCCGGGAGTTCTCATCACATCGTTTCTGCAGGTCCTCGCGAAGGTGAGCAAGGAGTTTTTGGAGCACATCGTTGCTGGTTTTCCAATCCGGAAGGACCGCACAAGGGAATGCGATGACGCGGATTTGGTAGGTTCCGTCGGCGCTGCGGGCAATGTGGAAATGGACCGGGGCGGCGTGGCGCATGTCCTTTGGTTTTCGGTTGCCCCGGTATGGGTGCTTCTGGCCTAGCCAGACGACTGGTTGCTTTGTCTTCTGATCCAATTCGCGCTGATAATGTTTACTTTGCGAACCGTCGTCATCCGAAATGCCAATCCTCCGCGGAAGGCCCAAAGCCTCCTTGATCCACTTCCGCTTGTATTTTTGGGCAAAGGACTGAAGGCTATAGCCTAGCTGGTCGAGTACAAACCAGTGGTTTTTCCACGGGGTAGAAACCAACACCTCGGGTAGCGCTGTCCTAAGAGCAGGGATTTGGCAATGTGGCTCTATTTGCTCGTTAACCCCACATATGTGCCGAAACTCCGCCGCGGCCCGCTCGAGTTCGCCTCGTTTGTTCTGCGTGTCTCCGTCGTCAAGTAATACCAAGGAACCAAATCCATTGCGGCCTTTAGAACCCACACCACCGTAGTGACATAAAAGCCAAAGCGCCGCCTTAGCCTGCTCGAGAATCACGGCCGCGGGGATCCGCACAGGTTTGGCGGAGGCACTCGCGCCAACGGGCCGATAGAAGCCGTCACGAGCCATCAGGCGCACCCGCCACTTCGCCCCAGGGGGCATAATAAACCGGCGTCTGCGCTCTTCCGGCTTACCCGCTGGCATCTCATCCATCCCGTAGGAGAGGTAAAGGAAACCGTGGGTCGTTTTTTGGTCAGGCGGCAGGGCAAGTTTTTGCTGCCGAATGAACTCTTGGTCTGGTCGAAGCACATCCCGATTGTTTTTATCTTTCCGGATCGACTTGCCCGGTACGGGCACGGGAGACGGCGAGCTGGGGTCTTCGCGCTGGACCGTAATACGGACGGGGCCGCCGCAATTGGTGTCGCCCCAGACCGCAGCTTCCAGCCGGTGCAGCGTCGGTAGGTCCACATAGCCGGCGTGCATTGTGCGCCACCACCAGCGCAAAAGGCCGCGGAGTGTGGCCGGCCGCAAGTCGCAATTATCGGCGTTCTGATTTGGTCCGGCGAGAAAGGCGGGCGTAACCAGTTCCAACGTTGCCTCGAAGACTTCTCGGGCCGGTGGCTTGGGCGCAGGCACAGGCGGGCTAGAAACAATGAAGGCGCCATAGCCGGCCGCTGTCTTGGCTCCAAGGCCCTCGTACGTCAAGGCACCGGCCAACCAACGCGTGGCAAGGTATAGCAACTTGTCGGCCACATCAGACCGCCGCTTGGAGAGCGCGAAGTTAAACTCTTCGCCTGGCCCAATCGCCAGAAAAGACACCATCTCCGGGTCCTCCCAGTCGCCTGGGGCAGCCTGCTCGTTGCGGTAATACTCGGTGTGATGGTTATTGACGATGTCCAATTGGAGCTTGGGCCAGCGAACTGGCCAAGCGTCGTGAAAGACGATGTTCCCCGCGGAGGCCGAGATTTCGCTTGATTTTGGATCGCTATCGTTCACCCGGCGAACTTGGGCGGGGTGGTTCGGGTCGCTGATCTGTTGCCGGCGAGTGGGGTTCGATGCCCAGCCAAAAACATCTTCGATCTGCCGCCACGCCTTTTGCTGATCGGATTGCAACGGTAGCCAAACCGTTTCGGCATAAGCCCGTGCCATCCCTTTAAGTCCGGAGCCCGGAAAATACACAAACCCATAGAGCGAATGCAGACAGATGCCGGCATTTTCCAGGGCGGAAGCCCGGGCGAGATGAAGGGTCATTGGACCGGCCGTCTTCGCAGTGAACCGCACAGCCCCGAGCTGCTGGAGGATGGCCTCACGTCGCCGAGTTACCTCTTGAAGCAGGTGCTCGTCGGTAGCCGCCTCGAGCACTGATTTAAGCGATTCCTTTTGTTGCTCCTGCGAAGCGGGAGCCTCGATGTACTTGTCAAGCTGAAGACCAGGATGCCGCTCGTTTAGCGGCACAGATTGTATTAGCTTGACAACGCTTTCGGGCAACGGAATTCCGGTTGGCGCCATCAGTCCTGCTCCCCTTTTTTGGGTAACCCCTTGGCCTCAGTAAAGCGATTAAGCCACACGAGATAGGCTAACATTTCTTCGGTGGCCCGCCGAAGGAAATCGCTATCGTTGTGTACGATGACATCGAGCAACGTCTTATTATCAGGAAAGGCTACCTCCAGACGCTGCTTGGCCCAGTCGGTCAGGTGCTCTTCGAGTTTGGCCAGGCCCTGCTTTTTGGCTTTCTTGGCGTTAACAAACGCCAAGGCTTGGCCTAGCCCGGAAGTGATGATTCGCACGGGAAGCTTCTTGGCTTCGCGGGCATAGTCGTCGGCTTCCTCGGAGTCCACTGGCAGACTCTCCACGGCCCGCCAGGCGTGTCGGGCCCGCTGTTGGTCGATCGTCAAGCGATCTCGTGTACCATGACTCATGGATCATGCCTCCTCGTTTTGAAGCCAACGGACGGTACACAGTCCCTTACCAGTGGTTTCGTCGCCACCAATCTGAATCACGCCGGCGGCCTCGACGCACCGCCGGACGAACTCGAGGATTTCGGCAGCCGAGAGTTTCACATCCGGCTTGCGGCTTTCACTGGCCAGTATAAGGGTGTAAAAGATCGTCTCGGCAGGCAAGAACTCCTCGTAGAATAAGGCACCCTCCTTAACTGTTTTTCGCTCATAGTCTAAGGCAATGCGGGCGACGATCTCGGTTGCATGCCGCACGAAGTACGAAAAATCGTTGTCTGAGAGGACGGCCAGGTGCCAGCGAAGACGACTCTGGGTGCCGGCGTCGGCTACGGCATGATGGGCCATCCACTCGGCCAACTGATCGCATGTAGCTTGAATGCGATTGAAATCGAATTCCTCCAGCACGACCTTATCCGGGTTGCGGCTCACCAGGAGCGGCGAGCTGGATGTACAGGCGATCTCGTTGTCCAACACGGCGGGAATATCATCGAGCGGTTGAAGTCCCGTCAAGGCCAGGTCGCGGTTGAGCCGTTGCACGGCGGCTGGGCAAGTTACCCAGGCAAATACCCCGCGGAGCGAGCGGACCGGAAAGGCCAGGATGCGCGCATCAGTCAAAGCGACGGCGCCGGCGTGCTCAGAGCTTTCCTCCGGAATGCCCGGGCCAAAAGCTGCCACCAGCTTTTGGTGTCTTTCGTTAGCCCAGCGACGTGGCGAGAGTGTTTCGCCATTTGGGAAATCAGCCTTCGCCTTTTCGCGGCAGACATCCCGCAGAATCCCCTTGAGGGCCGAGGCGGCAATGGTGGGCCACTGCGTGTGCCGCTCACGCTGTACCGGTAAATCGACCACACCAAGCGCTGTGCCCGTGCCCGGATGCAGCCCCGTTTGGGCGTGTAGGAACAAGGTGGCTGCACTGCGGCCATTAAGTGAATTAGACATAGTTCCAAACTCCTTGTACAACACAGCCGAAGCCCAATTGACGATCTTCATCCGACTCGGCCAGAGAGCTGATTAACACTCGTTGGTCGGAAGTCTCCAGAAAATAGACACTTCCGGCGGGGACGGCGAACCGAGTAGGCTTTGGACCGCCCCGGGCCAAATCCCAGCCGGAAAAGGCCTCGTACCCGGTCACAGCGGCCGCGACCAATCGAGTTCCCGCGGGCAAACGAGGACACCACTGCTTACTGAACACAACGGGGGTCGTAAGCAGTAATAACACCCGACCGTTCGATGCGTCCGGAGGATCGGGCCACATAAATGGTGCCACTTCTCTTGCGAGAACCTTGTGCCCTTCGCCGCCGAAATCCAGCAGTGTTTCCCCGCGCAAAATCTCCGATGGTGCGTCGGACGGCAGATTCACTTCGGCATAAAAAGCGACCCCAGGTCGCAAGGCCAACAGACTGACGGCGTAGAACAGATGTTCCTCAATTGTTAACTGGTCCGGTTGGATTGCGGTGCCTGTACGCTGGTCGAAGCCGTACAGGTCCTCGGGCGAGACGACGGTTTCTGGCGGAGGGTCCTCGCCGGCCAGAAACTTTGCCAACCCAGCAGGTCTAAGGTAGCCGGACCTTCGCTGACTCCGGGCATGCAGGCGCGGCCATAAAGGGCGCATTCCTGCTACTGGCGGCTTCCATCCGGGCAGATCCAGCTCGGGCTCCAGTGGGTCAAATCGTACCCAACGCCGGTCGCTATTACCCCGTACCCCAGATCGGACATTTTTCTCGGCGGTGGTGGACTCGCTTACCGAGCTTGTTTCCATACCGCCTTCGATCTCTTGCACGTTTGCAGGGATCGAGACCAGAATTTCAAGTGTGCCGTTGACCTCTTCGCAAAGCCAGGGACCACGGACTTCGACCCTCGCAATCCAGCCGGCGCCACAGACGGATGTGATTGCCTGCTCCAGAGATTGGCCAGCCCGCAGGTACTCCCCCAATTTACGGAAACCGTCCCCATCACACCCTGCGCGACGTAAGAGATGAGTTCGTAGGGCCCCCGCCAGCGTCTGAGGTCGGGGCAACCCTGACTCCCCGCGTGAGGCCTCGTGAAACGGCCGGCCATCGCGGAAAAAAAGCACGTCCAGCGGATCGAGTCGCAAGGCCACCAGCCGAGTTTTGGCAGATAAAATCGATTGGTTCATCACTCGGTTCTCCCCCGGGCCAAAAATGACGCCGCTTGGCAAAGGTGGACGAAGCCCTCCATAGCCTGCTCCTCATCGAGGCTACGCGGCGGCGCCAAAAGCTGTGACAAATAATCGTCGAACTGCCTGACAAGCATTTGGCCGGCCGAGATATTTTCGCTTTCGCTCAGCAGGTCCTTCGTGCTTTGTTCAGAACGTTCAACTAGGCGTGACAACTCGGCCCGCACAGCTTCCCGAGATACCGCAGCAAGGGTCTTCAGCTCCGCACGCAACCGGTAAGTCCAGCCATCCGAGGCGCCCCTCAAAAAGGCTTGAACCCAGCGTTCCACAGTGGGTACGAACTCCCAGGGGCAAAGGACCGAGGTGTGTTCGCCCGACCGGCGACAGATGGCAATCTGAAGCAGGTTGCGGCCGGCACGTTTCGCGGCCTTCTCGGCCCGTCGGGCCTGTTGAAGGGCAAATCGCAGGTCTTCTTTGTAATGGATTACGGCTATTCCGCACGAGCTAGTTGCCCTTGGGCCCATCATCAACAATTCGCGGTTCCCCAGCCTGTAGTAACCTGGCCGGGCACCACCGTTGACCCGTGGGTCACCGCTAAAGGCAAGCCGCAAGGTGCGGGCGCAGGCCACCGCTGTCGAGGCCGGTAGCATGGCCAGGACGTCATCGCCACCTGCGTAGATCAGCGTCCCGTGATGCTCTTTAACAATCTTCGGCACCACGAAAAGCGCAAAATTGGTCAGGGCTTGACTCATCACTGCGTGGTCCACCAAGCCCAAGGGACGCGGTGCCCTCAAAGCCGCTTCCGCCCCTGGGTCGTTCAACTGCCGGAAATAGGATAGCGTCTCGGGGTGTAACACGTTTTCGATCGGTGGTGCCATCTCCCCAGACAACCAACGTCCCATCCAGTCGCCGTCCATCATCAAAATCGCGTAATAGGTCGGCGGTGGACCGAGCGACTTATCTTTTCTTGCTTTCTGGATTTCCTCCCACACATCGTCCGGGACCGCGTCCTCGTCTTCGTCCTGGCCTTGGTCTTTTCTTGTCCAGAACAGCCATTGGCCACTCCACACGTCATAACGTTCACGGATTGCCTCGGGATCAAGTTCATAGCCGCGGTCGCATGCTTCCTTCAGCCACCGGGTCGCCGCCACCGTAGCTGTGTCGGGCGTACGCAACAAACGTTCGTCGATTTTCAGCTTTTGGGCTAGAAAATGCGGTGCAAATCGCTTAACGATGGCTACCCCACAAAGGCGTTCTCGCTTGCGAATTCGATCCAACCCGATGTGGACGCACTGGGCCATGGTTTCCCAAAATCGGCGCGATTCTTCCAACTTCGCTGGTCCCATCTGCTCGAAGGTGCCCATCAAACTACATTTGCCTGGCACAGGCGTGTCCCGTGTCGAAGGCGGAATATGGCGAACGGCGCGCAGAGCCTCCATGAGTCGCGCCGACATTTCAACCTGGGCCTGCCATCGACCGGCCGAAGTTTGGTCATAACCGGGGCGATCTCCCGGAGGAATAGCTTCGGCCAACCGACGTACGGCGGCCAACTTCGGAAATGCCTCATCGAAATTGGACGCACCGAATAAGCGGGCGATCATTGCCTCATTGCATTGGCGAAGCGGGAGCACCGCCGTCGTTACGGAAAAGAAACCTTCGATCTGTGTGTCCCATCGTGCCACCCAGCCCGAAAAGTCTTCCCCTAACTTCGCCAGCGATCTTTCGATTTCCTCGCGAACAGATTTGGCCAAACCTCGCCATGCGTCCCGCACCGCCAATTGGCACCGTTCGGCCAAGTCTTCAGCTTGTTCCCCTCCCGATTCGCAGGGAACCAAGGCCAAGAATCGATTCGGCAAGCAAGGCAAGCGAATCCATTCCGAACGTGGCACATCCACCTTATTCAGGCCCTGCTCGATGAGCCACCAGTCCACGAGAGGAATTTCGCGTAGAGAAGGAAAAAGGATTGCCGTCGGTCCATACGCCTCCAGGATCGGCAACATCCCTTGAAAGGTGAGCCATGATAGCAGCATGCTTCCTGCCCAAAGGTCCCGCACGGACCGAGCGGCCTCAATAAAGGATTGAACCGGCCCTAAGGCGAACGAAAGCAAAGCCCCCTCATCCCCCTCAGATATCGCCATCTTTAGCCCTGCCGCTGCATCTAGGTAATGCCAAATCGTGTGATCGGGGTTCCTTAGGTCTGCGGGCAGCAAGCGGTACCATGACCCAATTCGTGCGAGCCGCTCAGGCAGGAGCCGCCACAACGCCAGAAACCGTTGCTTCGGCGAATCAATCCCGTCGAGGAGCTCCTTGATCGCCGCCGCAACTTTCTCCTCCTCAAGTGTCCCGACTTCTAACTCGGAACTCTGACCACTCAGAGGGTGAATGATCGTCAACCGCTTATCTTTCGGGCCAATCCTCAGCCTTCCCACCTTTTGCTCGGAAGGCATCGGAAACCGCTCCAGGTTCCGGCCGAGCTGATTGGCGTTGTCGCGAACCTCCTCCGCTTTTATCTCCCGCCCTGCCGCAAGGCTGGCATAGCGACATGCCCGCGATTCTGATCCATCAATTGCCAACGTTCTGTCCGGTGGAAGATGCGAATAGGCCACGACCAAGTCGATCCAACCACAAGGCATAAGGTACTCCCCTTTCGCTTAGACCCCCGCTGTCGAAGTCATCCACCGACACAAAATGTGGTCAGACGGCGCATAGTCTATCCAAACCGCTCCGATGTTTCCAGATAGCCGCCACCGCTGCCGAGGGTAAGAAAATAATTGCCTTCGTCTCACTTACGGCCTAAATATCGGCTCGGCGCAACCCTAGTGCGTTAAGCGCGAAACCTACTAG
>Ga0209608_1003038_pt1 | contig 11034 bp, 7 predicted proteins | sample AD_UKC130_MetaG_FD_184428 | JGI IMG/M metagenome (GOLD analysis project Ga0209608, IMG submission 184428) | Active sludge microbial communities of municipal wastewater-treating anaerobic digesters from Canada - AD_UKC130_MetaG (SPAdes) (version 2) | ecosystem: Engineered > Bioreactor > Anaerobic... | reverse complement strand
ACGGTGCATCGTATTGACGACGACAAAAGAGCATGCGGAATTGAAGCGCGACCAGATTCATGCTTTCGGCCGCGATCCGTTGGTCGCTGAGTGTCGTGGTTCGATGACGGCCACCATTGAACCGGCTGCAGAGTAGAATCGGCATGGACTTGGGGCCTATCCCATAATCCCCCTCACGAGTTCGGCGGGAAAGGGGTCGGGGGCGAGGGTGGCTCGAATCGCTGCCGGTTTTCTCAATCGATTCCGAGGTTTGCTTGCCCTCACCCCAACCCTCTCCCGGAGGGAGAGGGAGACTTTTTAGGATAGGCTGTTACTTTAAGCCGTCCGAGTGAGCGGTTTTTGCCCTCCGTACGGTACGTTTCCTGGAAAAGGTTCGGTCCAGCTCGGCAACGACTCGCCCCAGCTCATCCCAGTCGCGCGGTCTCGCGAGACCATTTCCAAATCGCAGTCGATAGTACAGGGAGACAGCATAGAGCACAGTGTCCGCCCAGGGGCACGCACTATTATCCGCTCGGGCGGCTTGAATAACGCTCCCGGCAAACTGCCGTGGTGTTTGGCCTGTTGCACGTCGGTATCCCTGCCGCGATAAGAGATGTTCCAAATGCCTGTAAACGGCGGTGGCCAGGTGTTCAGATAACTGGCTGTCCCTAAGCCGTCGAGGTAGCCGATTGGCTAGCCATAATGACCAAGTAGGATTTCGAAGGATCCGGACGACTTTCCACACCAAAAGAGCGAGAAACCCAAGCCCAATAGCGAGGACGGTTATTCTCAGAGGATTGGCAAGTATTTCTCGCAGTTGCTCGACAACCAGTGTAACCTGTTGCCGCCACCACCGGAGATCAAGAAACCAATCGACCTGTTTGCGGACCCGCTCACGGACGGGACGGTAAATCTCCGTTTCCTGCCGGGGTTGGTCCATTTGCATGACATACTTAAGCCAGATGTAATCGAGGAAGTTGTAAGCGTTCCAGAACCGCTGCCAGGGACCCTGCGAGGAAGCCAAACCGAGTGCGGAGGCCGGCATCGGATCAAGGCGAAGCCATGCCCCAAAACGGAAAAGTTCCAAGGGCCTTTCGCCAACCAGGTCTTGAGTAATCTGATTTGGTGCTAGATAGACTTCCACCCAGGCGTGGGCATCGCGTTGACGGACCTGATAGAAATGACCGAGGGTGTTGTAATCGTACGTCTTGTACCCGATCACGATCCTGGTTGGGATTCCCTGGCACCTCAACAGTAAAGCCAGGGCAGTGGCAAAGTATTCACAGTGTCCTTCCGGGTGTTCCGTAAGGAAATCAACAACCGGGTCAAGAGTGGCGTTCCGCGTGACCCCCGCCAAAGAGTACCGATAATAGCCGGAATACGCCAGTTGCTGTTCAAAGAAGCGGGCTGTGTGGAAATGGTCATTGGCAGGCCAGGGAGACTCTGCCGCCCATTGACGCGCCAACTTGACGACACGGTCCCAGCCCCGTAATTCATAAACTGTTCGATCCACCTCGAAACGTGGTCCCAACCAAGTAGGAACGACTCGAACCCAGGGAAGTTGCAGGTATTGTTCGCGGGCCACTGGCTCGGTAGCCGGAACAATATCGACAAGTCGCTCATTCTCGATTGCCGACGTGGTCATTTCGTAACTGATTCGGCTAGGTCGATCGGAAAGACGAAATAGACGGGTCAGCAAGGGGTCATAAACTAAAGGGGCATCGTCCCATCTGCCGTACGGCCAGATACCGAAAACGTCGGATGTATCCAAAGGTTCAAGAATAATCCGCTGGCGGTGCAGACTTTGACCAGGACCCCGGTACAAAGGTTTGAGATTCTGAACCTCGCCGCCCACGATAAATTGGTTCGTTTCCCACTGTCCGTTGCGGTAAAACGTATAGGATCCTCCACGCAGATAGACGGGGGCCATCACGGTAGCGGGGTTTCCGTCCATATCTGTGACTTCCACCCTCATGACGGGTGTTGAGTCTTCCACCAGAAATCCAAGCTCTCCCAGGGCGATTTGGCGATCAAAACCAACGGTCCGTAGGGGAGCAGGGGACAGTCCCGGCCACGGACGGGAACTCAGGCGTGGTACGACCATGAAGACGACCAAAGCAAAAGCAAGGGAACCAACACCCAGGAACAATGTCCGTGCAAGCAGTCGGCCGTTAAACCCCAAAGGGCTTGAATCAGGTATCCGGTCACCCACCAGGCGATGCGAGACGGTTTGCGGCTGACTCCCTTCCTTATGATGTTCCATTTGTTTTTGCCAAACTTCATAAAACGCGAGCATCACCATCACGATGAGGCTATTGAGGAGATAAACGATGAGCAGCGTTCCAAAAAGGACGCCATGGTAAAACGCACTCGCGGAAACGACTTGGAAGGCGCTTAGCGTGACCAGGTAGCGAAACACACGGGTGTTTTTCGTTTGGAATTGAAGAATGCATTGAAGGTAAACCAGCAAATCGGCCATGGCCAACACATTGACAAAGCCCGAGGCACGGGCCAGGTCAACGGCCACCACGCTCAGGGCAATAATCATGAGGAGATTGGTCATCCATTGGCGGAGGACAAGCACCCTTAGAAGATCAGTGAACACGAAGCTCACGATGGAGGAGACTAAAGCCAGTGCGGGCAGTAGTTGACTATGTTGTCCGAGCCCAAGAAGAGTGGTCCCCAGTGTCGCCATGCATGCGACACTAAATTGGAGACTCAGTTCCAGGCGTCGTACTGAACTCAAGGCCATTGCAAGTAGTCAGGGACTCATAACCAGCTTAGAATTGGTCTAGGAAAATAAGGTCGAACTCTTTTGTGCCCACCGTGTAAGTTCCTTTCCAACCGCGCGACGAGACAAATCGCATCGATTCGGATTCCTGACGCCCTGCCTCGCCCTTTATAGACGGGATTGTCTCAAGTATTTGATCTTCGAGCGGTTCTGCCTCGTAGCTCGTTACCGTAATTACATCACTTTCCGGCGAAGCGCGGCGACGAATATCGGCCATAAACGAGTCCACGCGATTTTGAGGATTGGCGTCAGCCAGCGCCAAAAGTTCCAGAGCGCGGTCGCGAAAACCCGGCGAGCTTGGCCCTATTACCCACTCGGTTTTCTTTCCGGCAATGCCAAGCGCAATGTGGTGACTCCCTTGGCGACAAAGGTCATGTACCAAAGTTGCCACGAAACGAATGGCCTTTTCCACCCGCTCGAGGTCCCCCGGACTTGGATCGTCGGGCGTTCGAAGGATGAGGCCGATCACCACATCGCGATGCCGGGGGCGATCGAACTGTCTGACCAATAGATCGTTATGCCGGAGCGAGCTACGCCAGTGGACCAGTCGAGGGCTGTCGCCAGGCCGCCACTGCCGCAGACCATAAAAGTCTCCAGACGCCCTGTCAGAGCGGCGTTCCAACCGCGTTTGCCCCTCGTGGTTAAAATGCGAGCGCTGGAATGCGGGGAAATTCAAGATTCCGAGACGAGGATAAACAAGAAGAGTCTGCCGGATGGGCACCTCCAATGAGGCTTCAACAAGCCCCAGCGGAAAGCGCGTGGTGACTCGGATCGGTCCAAACACGTACTGGCCACGTTCCACCAGTCGGCCGCGGTATGAGGCCACCTGGGGTCGTCCCGGGCAAAGGAAGAAAAACGTGACCTGCGGGGACAGCTTTTGCCGGTTGCGAGGATCGTTATCTGGTTCGCCCATTCGGATAACCTGGTCGGTGAGGGTCAGCAACCAGTTATGGCCGCGGCGAGCGGTTCTCTCGATTTCGATCTCGACCACCAGCAGATCGCCCGCCGAAATTCGATGGGGGAGCCGCCGTCGTACTTTTATTGCTAAAAGGTTACGCCTTGCCAGAAACACGCTAAAAACGAGCGGTGCCGCTACCAGTCCTGCCAAAAGAAGCAGGAGGTTCACTTGACGGACCATGGCCGCTAAAAAGATACCTGCGGCCAAGATGGCGTAGTATTGCCCCAGTCTCGTCAAATGAACTTTGATTCGTCTTTTACCGCCCATTGGGTCGAACTCTTGGGCTTTCGATAAGCCTGGCAAGGCCGGCTCCACCGTCAGCCTTTATTTTATGGCTTTCTGAAGATTATCAAGAAGTTCCTGCCGGCGGTCGTAAAGTCGCTTCAGCGGCCGAGGTGCGTGTCGGGCAAGGGCGTACGCCGTCAATAACGGCATGGCAACCGTCGAATCGATATAACACACCACGGTGTCCGGTACATGATCGGGATCCACTTTCCCCCAACTAACGGCCTCTTGCGGTGTTGCCCCGGACAGTCCTCCTGTATCGGGCCGAGCATCGGTAAATTGTAGGAAGTAGTCTTGGCCAGGGGTTTCTAGACCCGAAATGTCATTGACATGCGGGGCCGTTTGTAAAAGGAAGTTCTTGGGGCTTCCACCACCGAAAATCACCACGGCGGATTTCCGGTCCTCTTGTTTGGACCAGTAATAAATGGCTGCCGTCTCATTAACGTCCGCCAAGGGATCCAGCACAAGCTGTGACCCCCGCAACCGGACTTCCGCAGCGACCATCCCGATTGTCGAGTCACCGGGAGAACTGGTATAAATGGGCACCCCGCAGCGGTACGCAGCCGCCAGGATTGAGACGTGCCCCACCCCGGTCTTTTCCTCGGCTTCCGCGGCATACCGGCCCATGAGGTAATGCAATTCTGCCGTTGTCATGGACCGCTGGAATTCTGGTTGGGACAGCATTTCCTGGACCCGTCGGTCAGTTTCGATGAGGCATTCGTCCAAAGACAGGAGGACATCGTAAATTCGGACCACGCCCACCTCGTGGAGCTGGCGATCGTCAAGCCGAAAGTCGCCCGCCACGAGCTTGTAGTTGTAGGCAAAGTGCAAATCGTGGTACAAATTAGCGCCGGTGGCCACAATCCAATCCACAAATCCGGCTTCAATAAGAGGAACGACACATGACATCCCTAATCCGGCGGGTGTTAATGCCCCTGCCAGTGACATGCCGATCGTAACATCGTCGTTCAACATCTTTCTTGTGAACAATTGCGCGGCTTCGCGTAAGCGGGCGGCATTGTAGGCCAAAAAGACGCGATCAATCAGGTCAGCAACGGTTTCGCATGATCCCACATGAGGGGGGAGAATCCTCCTTCCACCAAGGAGCTTATCGTGAAGCGGGTCTTTCTTGTTTCCGCAATTGTCCTGCATCGCTTCAACCTCTACCTCTCAATAAGAGTAAGCCTGTTTCGCTGAAAAAAGTTTCGCCTCGTGCTTGACGGGTACCGTCTTCCGATTGAGGCATCCGCTGTGGATAGCACATGTTGGAAACGTTTTATTTAACCAGGATTCGGGATCGAATCCAAGCCGCGAGTGATTCAAATAATCCCTTTTTAGCGTGCATGTGACCCCACTCCGCGCAATTCAGTTACCGAGGGAATCACGCTCCGGGAGGGTACCTGCCTCCTGGAGTGGTGGCTTGTCAGTGTTGTTTTTTCGATGGCGTTTCCAAGAGATCGCGGAGGAGTGGTGGCCATGTTACGCAAAATTGTTTTGGGTTTGAGCCTGGTGTTTTTGACCTTTTGTCCGGTCCTCGCACAAGAAAAGGCCTCGGCCGCGAAACCAAGGAACATCATCCTCATTGGCTGGGATGGTGCCCAACGGGCCCACGTCATGGAGTGTTTGGAGCGCGGTGAGTTGCCCAACTTAAAGCAACTTTCACAAGAAGGGGCGCTGGTTAATATCGACGTTGTGACGGGGGCAACCGATACAAAGGCGGGGTGGACACAGATTCTCACCGGCTATAACCCGGAGGTCACAGGCGTTTACAGCAACGGTCGCTACCGGGATGTGCCCAAGGGCCTGAGCATCTTTGAACGACTCAAGGAACACTTTGGGTCCGATTTTGTTTGTGTGGCGGTGATCGGCAAGAGAGAGCACTGCGGCGAGATTCGCGAGCCGTTCAAGCGGCAGCTCACAGATGAAGAGGCCGCTAAGATTCAAGCCCAGCAAGAGGCGGCCGCAAAAGCCAAGCAGGCACAGGGGGCGAAAAAGCAAGCCGCACAACCGGGTGCTGCCCAAGCTAAGCCGGCAGTACCAGCGCAACCGGGGGCCGGTCGCCAGCAGATCGGGCGAGTCGTTGAAGAAAATGGGGTCAAATACCTTGTTTTCGAGGGGTCGCCCTATTACACGATGCACAAGGCGTGTGACGTTTGGGAGTATGGGCTGATGGAAGATGAGAAGGTCGGGACGCGGGCCCTGGAACTTCTCGAGAAGTATAAGGATCGACCGTTTTTCTTCTTCGTCCACTTCGCCTCGGTCGATCACCAGGGGCACCGGTTTGGGGAAAACTCAAAAGAGTACAACGATGCCTTGATCTCGAACGATACGTGGACAGGGAAAATCATTGCCAAACTTAAAGAGTTGGGCTTGTACGACAAGACGCTCGTGTATGTGACGGCAGACCATGGGTTTAATGAGGGTGAGACCCGTCATTCTTATGCCCCCTATGTTATCCTGGCGACCAACGATCCTTTGGTTAAGCGGGATGGGATGCGTCAAGATATAGCGCCAACCATTCTCGCGCGGTTTGGCCTCGACTTAAGCCGTTTCCAACCCCCATTAGATGGTGAACCCCTGACGCAGCCCGCCACAAAGCCCGTCCTGAAAGCCCCGGAGACGCCGCCTGCCCGTCCTAAAGCGCAATCGCGACAGCCTGGCCAACGGAAGCTCCAGAAGCAAGCGGCCCCGGTTTCGCAAGCCCCGTAATCGGGGACGTGGGTTGGGCGAACTAGGGAGCCTACTACGAACACTGGCAGGTTGAAGATGCCATGCGAAGGGTGTGTGGACTTGGACACGCCATTTGTGGCGGGACGTACCTTAGTCTTTGTCCCTAGACGAATGATTCAGTTGGGATTCAATTGCCCGAATCTTGTAAATCAAGGCACGGCGGCTGATACCGAGCTTCTTGGCGGCCTGGGTGCGATTTCCGCGGCATTCGGCCAATGTCGCCAGGATAGTCGCCCGCTCCATGGCCGAAAGGCGGCCTTCGTCGGCGGTGGATTGCCGGTCAGAGGTAATGCCGGAGGTTAAAGCCACCGACGGCGGAAGATGTTCGGGCAAAATGATTTCCCCTTGGGACAGGAGGCAGGCCCGCTGAACCGCGTTACGCAGCTCCCGCACATTGCCTGGCCAAGAGTATGCCAAAAGGCATGCCTCGGCTTGGGGCGAGAAACGAACAACGCGTTTGGTGAAACGTTTCGCGAAAAATTCTGCCAGCGGGAGGATGTCTTCCACCCGATCCTTCAGCGGGGGCACGACAAGCTCGACGGCGTTGATCCGAAAAAGCAAATCCTCCCGAAATCGTCCCTCTCGCACGAGGGTCGTCAGATCGCGGTTCGTGGCGGCCAACAAGCGGAAATCTACCCGGATCGGACGCTCGCTTCCCACCGGTACAATCTCACCGGTCTCCAGCGCCCGCAAGAGCTTGGCTTGGACGGGCGGCGGTAGGTCGCCAATTTCATCCAAAAAGAGGGTACCACCGTCTGCCGCGCGAAAATAGCCCAGCCTCTCCGTCTGGGCCCCTGTGAACGCCCCTTTGGTGTGCCCAAATAGTTCGCTTTCGACAATCGACTCCGGCAATCCTGCACAGTTAGCCACAATAAAAGGCCCATCTTTGCGGTGACTCCACTGCTGGATCAGTCGAGCGACGACTTCTTTGCCGCTCCCACTTGGGCCCAAAATAAGGATCGGAATGTCCGAACGGGCTGCCAGGTATGCCGTTTCCAAGACACGGCGAAATCCCAAGCTGACGCACACAACATCGCCTAATGGGGGCAAGGAGACGGCCGGACGCGGTGCGGAAGCGGTCTCACAGCCTAGATAATCGAGAATGATAGCCTCCAGTTCCTCCAGGTCCACCGGCTTTAGGAGGTAGTCAACGGCCCCGATTTTCATCGCCGCCACCGCCTCTCGGACATCACCGTAAGCAGTGATGAGGATGATGGGCACTGTGGGGACCTTCTCTTTGAGAACGGGCAAGAGTTCTAGGCCGGATTGGCCTGGCAGACGCACATCGAGGAGAATAAGCTGCGGCGGGTGCCGAGAAACAATTTCCAAGGCTTCTTCTGCCTGCGAGGCCTCCTCGACCGCAAAACCTAAGTTGGTGATGAGATCACGAAATAGCGCACGATGGGACCTTTCGTCGTCAACAATTAAAATCGTAGGTAAACGATCGGACGTCTTAGGGCTCATATCGGGCTAACAATCCTTACTTATCGCCTGGTGTGGCCAAATTCCCCGATGTGCGTGCCGCTGCCTGTGGTCTTGAGGGGTATTGTCAGACGAAACATGGCCCCGCCTTCCGGGGACGGACAATAGCTGATGTCCCACCCATGGGCCACAGCAATCTTTCGCACCAGCGAAAGCCCAAGTCCCGTGCCAGCAGAATCTGTACTGAAGTAGGGCATAAACAATTTCGGAATATGTTCGGGACTAACACCTGGCCCCTGGTCGATGATCTCGATTATAACATTTGAGCCATCGACTCGGCTGATAACTGTGATCTCGGAATGAGGACGAGTGTACTTGACGGCGTTGTGGAGCAGGTTAAAGAGTGCCTGTCGCGTCAACTCGCGGTCTGCCACGATGGGAACCGACTGCGGCGATTTGTGATGCACACACCGAACATCCTTACTCTGGCAATCCGGCTCCAAAAGAAGTAGCACCTCCTCGATTACCACGTCCGCATCGACTTCGACAGGTTGAAGAGTGAACGGTTTGGCAAAAAGAAGGAACTGTGTCAAGCGGGCGGTCAAACGGTCGCATTCCTCGACGATAAGCCGGGCATCGGTCGCTGTTGGGGATGTCGGGTCTTCGCGATGCGCAATCCGTTGGGCTCGTCCCCGAATTAGTCCCAGGGGATTGCGGGTTTCGTGAGCCAAGCCACTCGCTGCCTGACTTAGCTCCTCGAAGTGGCGAGCCTGTAACTCGGCCAGCCTCTTGGCATGATCTGCCTTGACCATGCGGACACTTGAGCGGAAGGTCAAACCAAAAAGAAGTAATGCTATCCAGCCAGTCAAACATAACCCAGCCCGTGATCTGGCAATTCGGCGGACATGGTTGTCAAAGCCTTTTCGATCAAGCACCACAGTAGCGTAGAACAATCCCCCGGACGCAAACGGGCTTGTGTCGGGTTCCGGTGCAACGCCGCGAGCCCACCGACCCCACCCAAATCCACGGGCCCCTCCCTGGGGACCAGCGGCCGCCAACGGCGCCAGTTGAAAGCTTGCCGAGTAAACGTATCCCACATCGGCGAAACTGCCCCCAACACTCAGGGTGAGGACGTCGCTCGACCCGCTACGGAAGATGGGCGTTTTCGCACTATCGGCGATCTGAACGGCCAAAACATCGGGCGAGTCAACCAGTTCGTCGAGGATAATTTGGATTTGTTGATCGAAAAACGCGCCCAATCGGCGGTGGGAACGAATTGCCCCCACCATCGCCCGGCAAAGCCCCTCGGCGTGGCCGTGGAGGACTTCTCTTGCCGCAGCCACGTCCGCTTGATACTCATACCATTGCCATAGGGAAAACATGACTGCGACGGCAATAAGTATGAAAACAGCGATAACTTGGGAGATTTTTGGCATGCGTCAGGCCTCACCGGCGTTTGTTCATGCTGCAACGTACAAAATGGATTCGAGCTTTTCTGAAAAAGAAAAAGCGGTCGAGCCGGAAGCTCCACCGCTTTTTTGGCCTATCTTCAGGATGTTGTCAACTCGGAATCTCGCACCTGTGCAACGATAACGTCGCAGTTCGATGCATGGTGATTACCACATCCGTGGTCCCCCGCGGTAACCGCGTCCCATCGGAGCACCCATTCCATAGCCGGGGCCTCTTGGTCCACCAGGGCCTGGTCCACGGCCCATCCCCATTCCGAGGCCCGGTCCACCCCACGGGCAAGGCCGCATCATCGTGGGTGGTGCCTGAAAACCAATTCCCGGTTGCCATCCTGGTGCGAAACCTTGTTGCCGCAACTGAAAGAGTTTCTGCTGAAGGGCGGCAATCTTTTGTTGGTCCGGCTGTGGCTTGGCTTGCTCCTCAGCAATCGCAGCCATAGTCTTGAACCACTCGGCCCGTTGCTGAGCAGGGGATAGCACCCCGGACCCACTTGATGTCACCGATGGGGTTTGAGATTTATCTTCCTGATTTTGTGCCCAAACAGGTGCCGTCATACCCAAAAGAATTGTTACGCCGAATACATACTTAAGCCAAGTCATGGTCCTTCTCCTTTAACAAGCCAATTCCAAAAAACCGCGTCAACTCAACCTGCCTCCAAACCGGTTTGGTTCCTCTGCTTGTTTACTGTCATGCATACCGCGTACCAAAACCCTCCAGCGAAAGCGATTTTGGCTAAAGCGGCAGCGAATACTCCTAACTGAACCACGAAAGGGTCAAAACTACCGGGCGACAAATGCAGTTATCGTGCTCTATTGGGCACACTCACCGGTTGGCGGTTAGAGGAAATTGGTCTCTGGCGCCCTTGGGAGTGATGGTCAGGTGTGTACTTATTGCGCGCGCATAACCGGCTTTCTGTGAAGGAATGGTTCCCGAGGACAGGTCATCCGAGAATGAAGTCAAGCGTTCTCTGGAAAGGAAATAAATCGCCTATCACCGCGACGTGTTAGAGCCTATCCCAAAGTTCCCTCTCCCGCTGGGAGAGGGTTAGGGTGAGGGCAAGCCATCGTCCGAGTCGATCGAGAAAACCAGTAACCATTCGAGCCACCCTCACCCCCGGCCCCTCTCCCGCCGAACGGGAGAGGGGCGGTTGTGGAATAGGGTCTTAGTACTTACGTCTTGAATCACAATCACGGCCTCCGTAACGCCGCATAGGATGCGAGGCGACGGCGTCTCGCCTGGGATGGCGATATCCACCATAACAACGTACCGTCCTGGTGCCGTGGACTTGGGAACAAAGATTTCTTGAGAGATTCGTCCTTCCTTGCGACCGGCGATGCTGACTTGTTGCCAATCTTGCCAACTTCGCAGTGCGCTTGGTAACCTTTCCCCTGACCAGCTTGCT
>Ga0209608_1003036_pt1 | contig 11045 bp, 13 predicted proteins | sample AD_UKC130_MetaG_FD_184428 | JGI IMG/M metagenome (GOLD analysis project Ga0209608, IMG submission 184428) | Active sludge microbial communities of municipal wastewater-treating anaerobic digesters from Canada - AD_UKC130_MetaG (SPAdes) (version 2) | ecosystem: Engineered > Bioreactor > Anaerobic... | reverse complement strand
TTGAGGTTGAATCCAGGTTCGGTTCCGGAAGCAAGTTCATCATCAGGCTGCCGCTGACTCTGGCAATCATCCAGGCGCTGCTGGTGAGAATCGGATCGGAAAAGTACGCGCTGCCGCTTAGCTCAATACGGGAGATCGACAATATCAAGTTCGAAGACGTAAAGATGGTACGCAACCGCGAAGTGATCATATTGAGGGATATGGTAATACCGCTTGTAAGGCTTAATGAAGCGCTTGATGTCAAGGACACGATTCCTGATGAAAAGAAAAAGCACCTGACGGTGGTCATTGTCAAGAAAGGGGACAAGCTGACGGCCTTCAGTGTTGACAGCCTTATCGGGCAGCAGGAGATAGTCATTAAGTCTCTGGGCAGGATCATGCAAGGCGTAAAATATATCGCAGGCGCCACCATCCTTGGCGACGGAAATGTTGCCCTGATTGTTGACAACAACTCCCTTGCGCTTTGAGTCGCTACCAGCAGACTCCAGACCTCACGCCATATTTCTTAATGATTAAGGAGGCTTGATTTCGTGGCGAAGCAAGTTTCAGTCAGAGATAACAAGCAGTATGTGGTGTTCCAGATAGCCGACCAGGAATTCGGTGTGGATATTCACAAGGTTTCGATCATTGAGAAATACATGAATATCACGAGAGTTCCATCCACCCCGGACTATATCAGGGGGGTTGTCAACCTCAGGGGGGAGATCATCCCGGTGATGGATCTGAGAACCAAGTTCGGGCTGCCTTTAAGGGAGGCTGATGATGACACCAGGATTATCATGCTGAAATTAAACGATATCACTTTAGGCGTGATCGTCGATTCCGTCGCGGAGGTTGTCGGCTTTGCAGAGGAAGAGATGGAAAGCGTTACAAGCATTACAAACGACCGGACCCTGGACTATGTCGTAGGCATTGGAAAGGTTGACAATCGCCTGATTACCGTGCTTAACATCGAAAAGCTCATTACCGAATTAACCGAACGGGAACAAGGGGTATAGGCCTATGAACGATACTATCAGCGGACTTAACAACTTTCATCTGGACGTGTTAAGGGAGATAGGGAATATTGGAGCGGGCAATGCCGCTACTGCCCTTGCCAAGCTGCTGGACAAGAGAATTGAGATGAAGGTGCCCCAGGTGCGGATTATGAAGTTCAGCGAGGTCAGCGACGTGCTGGGAGGCGCCGAAACTCCTGTTGTTGGGATACTCCTGCGCATCCAGGGGGATATAAGCGGCAGTATGATGTTCATCCTGGATGAGCCATCCGCAAGACTCCTGGTCAACATACTGATGGGAAAGCCGTTGGAAGCTGATCTGGACTTTGATGAAATGAGCAGTTCGGTCCTGACCGAAATAGGAAACATACTTGCAGGATCCTACCTTTCAGCGTTATCAAACATGACAAACCTCAGAATAATGCCTGACGTGCCGGCCCTGGCAATGGACATGGCCGGTGCGATACTAAGCGTTCCTGCCATTGAGTTCGGGAAAACCTCGGATACCGTGCTGTATATAGAAAACGTATTTACGGACGGCCATGACAGTGTAATAGGGGATCTTTTCCTTGTACCTGATGACTTGTCCTACGGGAAATTACTAAAAGCTTTAGGAGTCGTTTGATGTCACAGATAATCAAGGTAGGTATGGCCGAATTGAAGGTAGCTCGACATCCTGCAATTTTGACAACGCTTGGCTTGGGTTCCTGCATTGGTATCGCGTTATATGACCGTATAAACAAGAACATCGGAATGGTCCATATTATGCTTCCAAGTTCATCCATAGCGACAGCCAGTGCAAACCGCGCCAAGTTTGCCGATACCGGCATCCATGATTTGCTGGAGGAGATGAAAAGGATCGGTTCGGATGTCAGGAATATAGTGGCCAAGATAGCCGGAGGAGCCCAGATGTTTGCCTTTGCCACCAACAATGACTCCATGAAGATAGGGCAAAGGAACACCGAGGCAACCAAAGCCGTGCTTGCTGGCTACAGGATACCCATCATTGCAGAGGACACGGGGGGAAACTACGGCCGGACCATAGAACTGTCATCTGAAGACGGATCGCTGAAGGTTAAAACTATTGGTTTTGGAATCAAGTATTTGTAGGTGAAGCCGAAACATGGATTATGTCCGGAAGATCCCATTGCTCCTGGGAACAGGTGCGGGCCTGATAACAGGTTTGATAGGTTTATCCGCCGGAGTTCCCAATAAGCAAAACATGCTGAATATGTGCGTGGGAATGGTTGTTTTCTACATCGTAGGAATCCTGATCAGATCCACCATAAGGGACATTTCAGAATATGTAATGGAATTGGCCAGGAAGAAGGAAGAAGAGGAGCAGAAACTCAAGAAGGAAGTGAGCAGCCGGGAAGCCGGAGAAAAGAAGGAAGAGCAGGCGGCGCCGGGAATAGATCTGACAGTCGGGAATGAAAGCGGGCAAGAGGACGAAGATTTTGAAGACCTGCGCATTGCAGAGTTTATAAAGAATGAATTGAAATAGTTAAATGATTGGACGGGTGGAAGTCCGGACCATTGACGGAGGTATCCAATGACATCATCTGTTCCACAAAGGCAGCAGGAACTATGGAGAAAATACAAGGAAACAAGAGATCCGGCCATAAAGGAACAGCTTATTATGGAATATGCTGATTTAATTAAGTATGTAGCCGGACGCCTCAGCATCTATTTCGGATCCAACGTGGAATATGATGACCTGGTGGGTTATGGCGTTTTCGGCCTGATAGACGCTATCGAGAAGTTTGATGTAGACAAGAAAGTAAAGTTTGAAACCTATGCTTCGCTCCGCATCAGGGGCGCTATTATAGACAGCATCCGTGATCTGGACTGGGCTCCAAGGTCCCTGCGCAAGAAGGGCAAGGAATTGGAAAGGGCGTACTTTGAAGTTGAGAACCGATTGGGACATTCGGCAAGCGATCAGGAGATTGCGGATCATTTGGGAATCACGATAGATGAACTCAATAAGCTGCTTCAGGAAGTAAACATGTCCCAGATGATATCTTTGGAAGATTATCTTGACCAAAACCACGAAATCGGGCTTGACGGACTTACGATGGACAGGGATGCCATGCGGCCCGAGCAGAGAATGGAGGTTATTGAACTCAGGGAAACATTGGCGGAAGCCATTGAGAAGCTGCCGGAGAAGGAGAGAATGGTCGTCACCCTATATTATTTTGAGGAATTGACATTGAAAGAGATCAGCCACATTATGAAGGTATCCGAATCCAGAATCTCGCAGTTGCACACAAAAGCCATCATCCGCATGCGGAGCAGACTTGAGCGCCTGAAGAGCGCAATTCTGGAATAGGGGAGAATGGGTAATGTCAGACAGCAGAATCCAGCAGACTAAAGGCTATGAGATCACCTATAAGGAAGATGGTGTATATCTTACTGTTTATCCTCCTGTTGGATATATCAACAAGGTAAACCAGAACGATGTCCTGAATCACATAACAAAAAAAGGAATCCAAGGATATAACGCCAATGTCATAGTGGAAGCCGTCAAGCGCCGTGATGGCAAGGCGGTCAAAATTGCTGAGCCTCAGCCAGAGAAGAGAGTAGATTCGACGGTGGAGGCTTTCGCTTCTGAGGACAAGATGCAGGCCTATATCACTGCCACACAGCCCGAAGGAGGCGGTGACGTCCCTACCTTTGAAATGATTGTCCGCGCACTCAAGGATAAGGGAATTGTTGCATGTATTAATGAAGATAGGATAAGGGAGTTTATAAACAGTCCAATTTATGGTGTGCCTGTGCTTGTGGCGGAAGGCATACCCCCGCAGAACGGAAAGAATGGCTCCCTGCGCTACCTCGTTGATATTCATAAGGACCGTAAACCCGTCATTATGGAAGATGGCACGGTCAACTACAAGGATATAAACCTGATTGAAAACATCACAAAGGACCAGAAGCTTGTTGAAACGATACCGCCCATTCCCGGGAAAGACGGTATTAACGTGGTGGGAACGGTATTGAAGGCATTGGATGGAAAGCCGGCCATCATACCACGGGGCAGGGGTGTGTATACGAACCCCGAGGGCACCGAGCTTTACGCTGAGATCGATGGACAGCTCAGGATCGTGGATGGTAAAATCAATGTTTATTCGGTTTATGAGGTTCCTGCCGATGTTGACAACTCAACAGGAAACATAAGGTTCATTGGGAATGTCACCGTAAGGGGCAATGTCCTCTCCGGATTTGAAATTGAGGCTGGCGGGGATATAGAGGTGGATGGCGTTGTGGAGGCTGCGAGGCTCCGGGCAGCCGGAAATATCATTCTGAAAAGAGGAATGGTCGGGGGCGGAAAGGGTGAGCTTATAGCCGGGGGCGACATCATCGCCAAATTCATTGAAAACAGCAAGGTGGAAGTAGAAGGGGACCTGAAGGCCGAGGCCATTATGCACTGTGATGTCAAATGCGGAAACAGTATTATCCTCGGCGGCAGGAAAGGCCTTCTGGTAGGGGGAATTGCCCGCGTAGGCAAATACGTTGAGGTGAAATACCTCGGGAACCAGATGTATACGCAGACTGTTGTCGAGGTTGGTTTTGACCCGCATCTGCGCGAGCGATTGAAGTCCCTGAAAGCAGAGATCATAAAGATGGAGGAAGGTCTTCTTAAAGCCAACCAGGCCATTGCGCTGCTGAACAAACTCAAGGCTGCTACCGGCGAACTGCCGATGGATAAGCGGGAACTCTTGGCTAAAAGCACCCGAACGAGGTTCTTCTATGAAAGCAAACTGGCAGAGTGCAAGAAAGAGATGGCAGCAATTGAGGAGAGGCTCCAGCAAGGGGCCGTCGGCAAGATAAAGGTCATGGGTAGTGTTTATCCGGGCGTCAGGGTTGCCATCGGCAACGCGATGTTATATATTAAAGAAGAAAACAAATACTGTACCATGTACAGTGACGGAGCCGATATCAGGTTCGGTCCGCTGTAAGGGACCAGGGAGGGCTCGCCATGGCTATCGGACCGGTTGACTTTCGACCTGTTATGTCGAAGGTAAATGATGTTGCCCGGCAGCAGACCGAGCAGCAGCAAAGGATTATCGGGCATGAGCAGCAGCAGGCTGAATCATCTGTAAGGCAGGCTGATCAGAACACCAAAACGGTCCACGCGCAGGATGAGGCCAACAAGGTAACCATTACGGACAGGGAAGAAAGAGGCGGAGGAAGGCAGAGGCAGAAACAGGAGAAAGAAGAAAGCGAAAAAAAGAAGAAAGAAAAAAGCGCCAATACCGAGGAAAGGCATATAGACATCCGCCTGTAAGATGATTATTTAAACCTGTTATATCAAGCCGGCGCATCCGGATGCGCCTGGTGAAGGATAAAGTTTTGAATATACTTAAGACAAGAGGGGCAAGAGTATGGCTGTATTCTTTACATGCATTACCCTGGCAGGATCCGGTATAGTTTTATTTGCACTGTTCCTTATGCTGGCTGAAAAGCGGCGCGTCCATGATTACAGAAAGGATGCGGCCGAAAAGAAGGATGAACTTATCCAGGTCATAGAGGATGCCGAGCTTCTCATCGAGGAGATGAACAAATTCTCGGTTTATACGGTTTCCAAACTTGAGGAGAAAAACGAGATTCTTAACCAGACCATTCATGAGGCCGATCGCAGGATAGAGGCTTTGAATGGTTTTCTTGATTCTGTGCCCGGCGCCATGCCAGCCCCGATGGAAAACCAAATGCCCCGGGAATCCCGGAATGGGCAGGACACCACGAATGAACAGGATATCGCCGGCGGACAGGATATCAGGAATGCGCAGGACATAGATTCAATCATAAATTCCCAGTTGTTCAAAAAGGGTAAGGTCATACCGCTCGATGTCAAGCGTCGTGAGATCCTGAAGCTTTCAAAGAGCGGCCTGGACAGCGTACAGATCGCCAGGCTCCTTAATATGGGTAGAGGCGAGATTGAACTGATCGAAAGAATAGGCCGGTAAATAGAGAAACCCTGGAAAAGGAAGAGAAAAAGTGAAGCTGATCGATGGTAAGAGCGTTTTGCTGGGAATAGGTATCGGTATCGTTATCACATCAATTCTTGGCTTTATTTTTTTCCTCGGATACCAGCCCCAGCTTTCGGATAGCGAGATTATCAGCCGCGCCAGGGAACTGGGAATGGTGGACAGGTTCGAGGCCGAAAGCAACATAAGGAGGAACCAGGACGGCAGCGTAACCTTTATTGTAAGTGAGGGAGAAAGCTCCTCGCGGGTTGCCGAAAGGCTTTATGACGCAGGTCTTATTGACAGTTCCATTGAATTTGAGATCATGCTTAAGAAGGCAAACCTGCAGGATGCCATAAAGCCCGGGGAATACCGCATATATTTCGATGATGATACCAGGACCATCATTGATAAGTTAACCGGCCGATAGGACTTCATTCCGGTTTATCGGCCGGTTCCATGTCCATGGTACGAATCCTGCCCGTAAAAGATTGAAAAACTGCGGAAACAGTCATAATGCGGAATAATTAGCTTCTTGATTTGGGCCGGTGTTTATGCTAATATGATAGAGCAACGCGCCGAAGTGGCGAAATTGGCAGACGCACTTGACTCAAAATCCGTTTCGCCTTTTTACCAAGCATAAGCTAAAAGCCTTGAAAAATCAAGGGTTTTGACAATTTAATAAGATGATTAAATCTTAACATCCCTCCACTACATCCCTCAAAAATCCAAATGATGTAGAGGATGCGGATAAAACTAACAAGCCGATGTGGCGGAATTGGCAGACGCCCACGACTCAAAATCGTGTGCTGTAATGGCGTGTGGGTTCGACTCCCACCATCGGCACCAGAAAATAATGCTCCATAGTTAGCGGCTATGGAGCTTTTTTTTTATTTCTGATGCTCCTGCACTTGAGCCTGTATCGGCGACAGTACGGATAAAATCGCATTGGCAGTGTTTACCTTGCTACTGTAATCCAAGTGGGTGTATATGTTAGCGGTCGTCGATATATCGCTATGACCTAACCACTGCTGGATTTCTTTCAGGCTGACACCATTGGCGTACAGCAAGCTCGCACACGAGTGCCTCAAGTCATGGAATCTTATCCTACGCAAGTTGTGGCGAGCCAATAAAATCTGAAAATGCTGCGATATGTAGTTAGGTTTAATTCTCTCACCCACCGCATTGACGCAGACAAAATCAATGTACTTGGTGTTATAACTGCCGCCACACAGACGCCTGTTTTCCTCCTGCTCCTGCTTGATTTTGAGGAGTAAATCCCGCACTGGCTCGACAAGTGGCAGTGTACGCCTGCTCGACTTCGTCTTGGTGCGTGCCTTTTCAACAAGGATGTTGCCGTTTCCTGCTCCCAAACTTGCCTCAGTAACTGTAAACTCTACGGAGAGTTTGTTGCCGATAAAATCAATAGCAGACCACTTCAATCCGACTATTTCACTTCTTCTCAAGCCATAGTATGACGCCAAGATTATTGGCAGTTCTAATGGGTCGCCCTTTGATACATCAAACAGTTTGGCAATTTCATCGGCATTGTAGTAAGATGCTGTAAAGGTCGCTGGTTTAGGTCGCTCAATCTTATCGGCTGGGTTTGACCTTATAAGGTCGAGTTTATAGGCGTGCTGTAAGGCTTTGCGAATGTTGGCATGACGACGCAATACCGTGGTTGATGACAATCCCTTAGCCAGCTCGGCTTGATAGTAGTCTTGAATATATTTCGGATTTTCCTCAATGTCGGTCAGAGTTAAGTTAAGACCGATAAAATACGGTATAATGCTCTCCTTGATGCCACTGCTGTAAGATGAAAATGTGGTCTCTGCAACCCTTGATTTCATCATTTCAAGCCATTCAAGCATGAAGTCCACGAATAAAACTGAAACCTCGTTTGTCGCTGGATTTATGCCTTTGGCTGGGTTGCTGGCAATCAAGCCCTCTGCTACTGCATAGTCAAGCGATGCGGTAATGATTTCGTGTAGCTGTAGGATTGTTTTCTTGGAGGCACGGTCTCTCTTTAAGTGGTTATAATAAGCCTCAAGGGTTGATGTTTTTACTTCCGATACTGGTATGCCCAAACTGCTGAAGTATGGACCGATAAAAGCCTTGATGTTATGTGCATAGATTGCGTAAGTGTCGTCATCAAGGTCTTTAATGGCAGTTTCGCTGAGCCAATGCTGTAAAAACGCATGATATGGCGTCGCCTCTGCGGATAAAAGGTCGTCTGGCTTATAGTTCTTTCGTGCCTCCAACAGCATTGCTTCGGCTCTTTTCTTATTGCCTTTTACAGGCAGTCCTGTGCTTATTGACTTGGTCTTACGCTTGCCAGTCACATCCTTGTAATTTAATATTATGTGGTAATAGCCATTTTTTTCTCGTAGATGTCCTGCTAACAAAGTAATCTTAACCTCCTTTTTTTGATAGCAGCCTATCTACCACTGACACATATCAGTATACCGGTAGAGTAGGTTGCGTGCAATAACAGACGTAGCGGATTATGCACATAGGCCGATAAAACGTAGTACGTTGATTTTAGGTATCTTATAAGTGCGACCTATCTTGATGTGCTGTATACTGCCGTCTTGTAGTAGCTTATATGCGGTCTTTGTGCTGATACCCAGCATTTCACTTAACTGCTCAACGTCAACGACGTCAGGATAGTTTGCAAATGTACTGATGTTTACTGTGTTATTGTTCATGTTATCACTCCTCCTATGGGTTTATATTGGTTGGGGGGTTGTAGATGACGCACATACGCATACATCATCCCTTGGCAATACCCATATAGAGGCAAACTGCTGAATAGATTGGCGAGCAGGCACCGATAAAACTGCCTGTTGCCTCACCTGCAATATTGTGATGGGAGCTATTACATATATCTGTATAACAGGTGCTGTCGCAGTAGCCGTTACCGTAGCTCTACGACGTATTAAAATGCGAGAAAATACCTTCTTATCGCCGATAAAACCATTGTTGAGCTTACCTACTACCTCAAACTGATTGTAGTCAAGTTGCCCGATGATGGTTATAGGCACTCCCATAAGTCCATCATAATTGCAGGGGATGTCAGCTACACGGTCTACATTTATTGCGTCTACAGGTGCGGTAGCTGTAGGTTTGCCCTTTGTGTTCTTCGCCTCGTACTTAGGATACAGGTCAGGCGAATAAAACTTGCTCAATTGCAGTGGCGTCCTGTTGGTTACAGGCAAATTAGTCCACCAGCATATCCCATGTACCTCCGCATATTTAGTGGTGTTAGATGTTGTTTTTCCGTCGTAATGCTCTGGCACTGCAAACTTAAGGGTCTTGTTAAAGTTGGTATAACCTGTCGTGATTTTGCCTGCTTTGACGCCATCAAGTATTGATTGGTAGTTGATGGCGTGTATTGTGCCAAGTAGGATGAAGGTTTTGTTGTTGTCTATGATAAGGTCTATAAAATCCCGCCACAACGAAAATGGAGGGTTGGTAATCACTATATCAGCCGAGTTTAGGATGGCAATACACTCCTCTGACCGGAAATCACCATCGCCCTCTAAGGTCGTAAGCTCACGGATAAAACCTTCTGCACTATCCGCTCTTGAAACAGTTAATTTCACTGGCTTTTGCGTAGATGTTTGCGGGTCTATGTAGTGTGTTGCTATAAGTGCTTTTAAACCATAAGCATTAAAATTGTCGCAGAGGTAACGGACGAAATTACTGCTTGTTGGGTCATCACAGTTGCAGTAAACTACTTTGCCCTTTAACTCATTTCTGTGATTTTGAAGTTCTGCAGCGATGTCCTCATACAGTGTATAAAACTCGTCATGTTTCTGTGTGCGTGCCTGCCTAAGACTTTTGTTTGTGGTTGCCATCTGATAAACCCCCCCATGAAATCGAAATTTATGTGGTGATTTGAACAGGGCACACCAATGCAACGAAAATTTTATAAGAATTTTTGCAGAAAATGCGGTAAAATGGTATCGGCTCACATATAAGATGAGGAGGTGATAGAGTGGCTCATAAAAATAAACCGCTTACGCAAGCGGATAAAAGACGTCTGATTGCCGAGAAATTGCGGGTTGCTCCCGAATTGTCTGATAGACAGATTGCTAAGATGTTGGGTGTATCACCTACTACGGTCGGCTCTGTAAGGCGGGAATTAGCAGATAAAACTGTCCAAAATGGACAAGTGGACACAGGTGCGTACGACTGGACAAAACACCCTTATTTACGGGAAAATCCAGACATACTTATAGGTTTATCAGAGAGGTCATTGCGGGCGGTTAAGTCTCCGGGAGTGCTTGACAAGATGATGGAGAGAGGGAGTAGGTCGCCAAGATACTGCCAGCGTCTGCTGTATAGGGAGCGTATTGAGGCAAATAAAAGTCCTCTGCTGACAGTGACAGAGGAGGACGTCGAGGTGTTTGTATCTGATATAAAGACAGGCACACCACAGATAAAAGATGATAGTGTGGATGTTGTGTTTGTAGACCCGCCATACGACGGTAAGACAGTCTCGGAGCTTTACAGACATATATCTGCCGTAGCTGGCAGGATTTTGCGTGAGGGAGGCTCGCTGGCTGTGATGTGTGGGGGTGCGTATCTGGACAAGGCTATGCGGGAGCTGGCTACGGATAAAAGCCTACGTTATAACTGGACGATTGCGTATTTATGTAAAAGTAACGGCTCACCATTGATACATAGTCGTAAGGTGGCTACGGCGGTTAAGCATATTTTATGGTTCGTAAAAGGTGCTTACGAAGGGAAGATAGTCTACGATTTGATTGAAGCCCCCGCAGACCCAGAGGGTACGGATAAAAGCTTTCATGTATGGGGTCAGAGCGTCGAAGGAGTTAAAGAAGTATTACGTCGGCTCAGTAAAGAAGGCGACGTCGTATGCGACTTTATGTGTGGCGGTGGCTCCACGGTAGTCGCTGCTTTGGAATTAGGCGGGCGAAAGATTATAGCCTGCGACGTTGACGAGGAAGCCGTAAAGACAACTAGGAAGCGGGTGCGACGGCTCTTTGGACATGACAGGTAAATGGTAAATATTAACATAAATGGCAAACGGGGGGTGATGGTGGCAGGTGGAGTCGCA
>Ga0209608_1003035_pt1 | contig 11045 bp, 8 predicted proteins | sample AD_UKC130_MetaG_FD_184428 | JGI IMG/M metagenome (GOLD analysis project Ga0209608, IMG submission 184428) | Active sludge microbial communities of municipal wastewater-treating anaerobic digesters from Canada - AD_UKC130_MetaG (SPAdes) (version 2) | ecosystem: Engineered > Bioreactor > Anaerobic... | reverse complement strand
TCATCACCGCGTCGATATCTTTGCGGTCGAGCACGTAACGATAGTCTTTGTAAGCATCCGGTTTTTTGCCCTGCCGTTGCTCAGTCTTTTGCACGTTTTCGGCGAGCACCTTGGCATCGACGTCCGCCAAGGCCGCGAAGTCGGCAAACTTGAAGGTCTTCTGAGTGATTTCCCAGCCTTGATTACGCAGTCCGATCGTGGCGAAGACGGGCCGCTCGTTCGCGGACTCGAACCCCACCGCATAACGACGCTGCGAAAGAATAATCGCTGTCACTCCCAGTCCGACGCTTCCCTGCAAAAAACGACGACGTGTTGTGCGACGGCTGATCGACATAAGCTAAATCCCTTTCGAAATGATGCGATGTTACCTGTCGGGACATCCCGAACAGTTGATGCAAGACAACGGAAACGCGAACCTATCTGTGGGTGCGGTGGGGACGATAGACCCAACCCTGCATAGTGCGCTGACGCACCCGCGATTAACGTAAGTGTAGCAAAAACTCGGAACAAATTCATGGAGGCGATTTGGGCAGGCACGGGGGTGGAAATTTGGGGCAGGCACGGCGGCCTGCCCCTACAGGTTCTCAATGGGCTCTTATTCGTCCTGGTCAACGGGTATATCGACCCGGACGGCGAGGGCGCCGTCCCTCCCAATTTCGCGATGGGGGGTCGCCGTCCCCGGCGACCAAATCACTGGACAACACCGATCCCCGTTGGAGACAAGCGCTCAACACCGTGACGCACAATGACACGGGCAAGATGCCCGTGCCACGTGATTTCAATCACCCTTCTGCTTGGGAATGGCATCAATCGTACGGGCAACCCCCTGTGGTTGCCCCCGGAATCTGCGCGGACGCTGGGCAAATACGAATAGTTGTTTTCGTGAATGAACCAGGCGATAATCTTATTGACTTGCCGATCCATGCAGCATGTTTTCTTCACGTGTGTGGTAACACCGAGAATGTAGGTTTTCTGGGAGATTTGGTCCGTATCCTGGGAGTCGCAACGATGTCAAATCAGCTTTCGCGTCGGTCGGTCTTGGGAGCCCTGGCCGCCGGGGGATTTCTCGCGCACGGTGGATTCGCCCGGTTTGGGATTGCCGAAGCTCATCAACCGTTCACCGCTGCCCAGGCCTTGGAAAAAATCAAGGCCGGCAGGAAAATCCCGGTGATCCTTGATACCGATATCGGGGATGACATCGACGACACCTGGGCGTTGGTCCTTCTTTTGAAATCCCGGCAACTCGATGTACGACTTGTGGTGGGTGACAATCGCAATGCTCTCTATCGGGGGAAACTCATAGCTAAGCTGCTTGAAGTGGCCGGGCGAACGGACATCCCCGTAGGCTTGGGCGTTGGCCTCGAGGATCGACCCGGGCGGCAAAGCCCCTGGATCGGCGACTACGATTTAAAGAAATATCCCGGTAAGGTCCATGAAGATGGCGTTCAAGCCATTATCGACACCATCCGTAGCAGTCCGGAACCCGTGACCCTAATTTGCATTGGACCGGTGCAAAACATTGCGGAGGTCCTCAAGCGAGCGCCAGATGTCGCTCAAAATGCCCGCTTTGTTGGGATGCATGGAAGCGTGTACAAGGGCTACGGCGGAAGCAAAGAGATCTCCGCTGAGTACAACGTGAAAGTTGATCCCAAGGCCCTTCAAGCCGTCTTTGCGGCAAGCTGGGAAGTCACGGATCACCCGCTGGATACGTGTGGGCTGGTCCATCTGACGGGCGAAAAATTCCGCAAGGTCTATGAGTCCTCGGACAAGCTTGTCCGTGCTGTTATGGACAATTACCAAGTCTGGCGGGAAACGCAGGCCAAGAAGCAGCTTCCACCTCCAGAGCGAAGCAGTACCCTCTTTGATACGGTGGCTATCTACCTCGCTCAATCTGAAGAACTTACCGAGATGGAAACACTCTCGCTGACCGTCACCGACGACGGTTTCACGCGGATCGATCCCAACGGGCGACCCGTTCGGGCGGCTGTGCGGTGGAAGGATTTGGGCGCTTACGAAGATTGGTTGGTGGAACACCTCATCAGTTAAACGCCCACAGTCGTTCCCGGCCGCGACAGTGCGTGGTCCCCCAGCACTTCGTCGTGCATTGGTAGACGCAAACCCCTGGATTGCCCCGTTATTTAACGCTGTGCGCGGGGTTCCATCAGTTCTGAAGGGGCGCGCGTCGTCGCATCCGCTGGAACTTTCGATTGGCCAGCGATCATGGACCGGCTTATACTTGAGATAAGGAACAAGAGACGGTCAAAGGCCGTCGAATAACGTGTCTATTCTGCCGCGAGGCGCCGGATATGAGGCTTTTAATTTTAAGTTCGGTAATTGCCGTCACTATTTGTCTGGTAGGTAGAGGGGGCATTGACGGCAAATCGCTTTACGCGGATACCGTGACCCTGCACGGCGGTGGCCGTATAGTGGGGCAGATCATCAATTCGCCTGAAGGCCAAACAGACAAAACGGTAACCATCCAGACCGAGGATCAGGCGATTATCTCGATCCCAAAATCCGAAGTCAAGGAAATCATCAGTTTAAGCGAGGTTCAAGCGAAGTACCAACGACTGCGTCAGCAGACACCTGACACCGTGGAAGGGCACTGGAAACTTGCGGAGTGGTGTCGCGACCACAATCTTTCTAAAGAGCGTGAGGTCCATTTGCGGCGGATCATCGAATTGGACCCAGAACATCAAAGGGCCAGGGCCCTATTGGGCTACCAAAAGGTGGGGGATCAATGGAAGACACGCGACGAGATCATGAAGTCGATGGGGTATGTCCTTTATAAGGGGCGGTGGATGCTCCCCCAGCAGGTCCAACTGGAGCAGGAACGGGAGCAGCAAACAGCGGTCCAGCGCGACTGGTCTTTGCGGATTCATCGCTTGATTAAGGGGCTGGAAACGGACCCGGTGACCGCCGAGCGGGAAATCAAGGCCATTCGTGATCCGGCCGCGGTCAAGCCGATTGTTCTTGCGATGAGAAATGAAAGTCGGGAGGCGGTGCGACTCTTGTTTACGGATGTTCTCGGTCAGATTGGTACGCCGGAGGCCGCCCGGGCGCTAGCGATTTGGGCCATTGAGGATCCCGTCGAGGAGGTTCGGCTCCATGCCTTGGAGGCCCTTGCACCTCTCAAGTCAGGAGAGATTGTGAGCTATTTTGTTGGGCGACTCCGCGACAAGGACAACGCCATCGTTAACCGTGCCGCACAGGCTCTCCAGCGCATGGGGGACCCGTCGGCCATTCCCGCCTTAATCGATGCCCTCGTGACCCGGCACAAGATTTTCATCCCCGGCACTCGTCCCCCCACCGGCATGGCAGCGGGATTCAGCAGTTCCAGCACGGGCAAGTCGGGAATGTCGTTTGGAGCTGGTTCCGGCGGCGATACTCCTAAAGTTGTGGAACGACCTTTTTCGAACCCTGCCGTGTTAGAAGCCCTCGTCGAGCTGAGCGGTGGCCAGAACTTCGGGTATGACGTCCGCCTGTGGAAGCATTGGTACGCCACGCAGAAGCAGGCGGAGGCAACCAAGGCCATGCAGTAAAAATCGGCGGTATCACAGAAACTGTGACAAGGCGTGCCTTTTCGCGGTGACGCAAGTGCCGACGCGGGCCGGCCGATGGAGCTGTTTGTCGCTTAACCTTCTCCCACAGTTTCGCTACCCACCTGCGCGCTTACCCCATTGAGAAATGGGGTTGCCCCGTTTCCGCTGGCTCTGATATGATCACCGCCTGCGCAAGACCCTGGCTACCACGCGCGGCGGGATGGCATTTTTGTCTTCCAACGATTGTGGGCCAGGTGTGTCTTCCGGACGATCAAGGTCGTCGGAGTCAAGCAATGCCTTTACGCGTGTTATTTATAAACCAGCATTTCGCCGTGCCGCACCAGGGGGCGGGCACTTTTCCCTTTACGGTGATGTCAGAACTTGTTCGCCGCGGACATGAGGTCACGGTATTAACAACGGATCAGCATTCGTCCCATGGCCGGAGCTATGTCACCGAAGAGAACGGTATCTGCGTTCACTGGGCGTGCATTCCGTATGCGAATCGCATGAGATATTGGCGGCGGATTGTGGCCTTTTTCGAGTTCACCGCCTGGTGCCTGGCGAAGATAAGGCGATTAGCACCTTTCGATGTCGTCTATGCGTCCAGTACGCCCCTAACTGTGGCGCTGCCTGGGGTTTACGCCTCACGACGATGGGCTGTCCCCTTCGTTTTTGAGGTCCGCGACCTTTGGCCCGAGGTTCCCATTGCGATGGGCGCGTTACGCAATCCGGTGAGCATCGCCGCCGCTCGCTGGCTCGAGCGGTTCGCTTATCGAAACGCCGCCTTCGTCATCGCGCGTTCGCCCATGATGGCGGACGGTGTTGTGGAAACAGGTTACCCGCGCGAGCGGGTCCGCGTCGTACCGAACGCCTGCGATTTTCGTCGTTTTGACGTCCCTGCCGAGGCGGGTCGTTCGTTCCGTCAAGAGAACCAGTGGTTGGCCGACCGCCCGTTGGTGCTTTATGCCGGCACTTTTGGGGCCGTCAACGATTGCTCCTACATCGTGCGGCTGGCGGCCGAGGTCGAACCCCTCCTACCGGAGGCGCGTTTCCTGCTCGTGGGGCAAGGTCGGGAGGAGAACCTCATTCGCAACCTTGCCCAAGAGCTAGGCGTACTTGACCGAACCCTTTTTATCCATCCGCCGGTTCCCAAAAGTGAGGTCCCGCGGCTGTTTTCCGCCGCCAATCTGACCATGTCGGTCACCGCAGATATTCCGGCCCTTCATAAGAATTGTGCCAACAAGTTTTTCGACAGTCTGGCCGCAGGCCGGGCCATTGCCATCAACCACGAAGGCTGGTTGGCAGACCTTATCCGAGAGCATGACTGTGGTTTGGTCTTGCCTGCGCGAGATATCCCCGCTGCCGCGCGGATGCTGGCCGAGGCCCTCCGCAACCGGCAATGGCTGCGGGAGGCCGGACGACGGGCGTACCAACTCGGCCGAAAACAGTTTGACGCCATCCGTTGTATCGATGAAATCGAAGCTGTTTTGTATGCCGCCGTCGGCGATCACAGGATCACATACCGTCGAGCGGCAGCCTAAACAGAGGCACCAGAGATGGGACACATCCGACTGATTCTCCCCTTTCAACGCCAAGCCTGGTACGATGTCCTCTTCCGCTGCGAACGGTTCGATGTGTATCACCTGCCGGAGTATTACTTGACTGTTAGCACGGTAGAGGCTGGAAAACCTTTCCTCCTTGCCTATGAGGAAGAGAATTACGTCGCCGCGCTGCCCGTTTTGATTCGGCCTGTCGATTCGGTCCCTGAATTGAAAGGACTAGGCTGGTGCGATGCGACATCGGCGTATGGTTATCCCGGCCTACTGACTAATTGCCGGCCCGATGCCCCAAAAGCCGATGAGTTTCGACGCAGGTGGCAAGACGCGCTTCACCAGCTTTTGCGCAGCCTCCACATTGTCGCCCTTTTTGTCAGAGAACATCCGCTCTTTTCGGCAACGTGGATGTGGCATCCGATGGCCATCGTCAAACCCTTGGGACAAACGGTCGTCCTCGATTTGCAGCGCCCCGAAGAGGAGCAACTTAGGGCGATGCGTCAAAATCACCGCAGAAACATCCGCGACGCCATCAAATGTGGCATAACAGTCGTCGAAGATGAGTCGCTGGAACGGCTTGGCGAGTTCCAACGGCTCTACGAGGCTACGATGTTGGCGGTCAATGCCGAACCGTACTATTTCTTTCCGCAGTCGTACTATGAGGGCTTGCGGCATCACCTCCATGGCCGGGTGAAGCTGCTCTTTGCGGTTCTTGACGGCGAACCCGTGGCTGGCGCGATCTTCTTCCACTGTGGCAATGTGCTTCAGTATCATCTCGGTGGAAGCAATCCGGCGCTCGGACGTGAGCGGGCGATGGGCATGAAACTGATCATGGATACCGTCCGCCGCTGGGGTAGTGCCAACGGCTTCCGCTGGTTCCATCTGGGGGGAGGCCTCGGAGCACGGCAGGATTCACTATTTCACTTCAAAGCCGGTTTTTCGGACCTGCGATGTGACTATCACGTCGTTAATTACGTCGTCGATCAAGAGGCGTACGGCGAGTTGGTCCGTCGCCGCTTCGGTGACGATTCGGCCGCCTCCTTGACCAACGGGTGGTTTCCTGCGTATCGGTGTCCAACCGTAAGACGGGCAGCATGAGTCTTGCGCGAAACCGCCACGCTTACCCCTCAATCACAAATCAAAGAGAGGAGATTCCACAATATGGTAACTGTGGAAAAGACGCCAACAATTGCCACACCTCCACTAGCCATCGAAGGTGGTTCCCCTGTTCGGAAGGCTCCGTTCCCGCCGTGGCCGGTCTTCGAGCCAGATGAGGTCACTGCTGTGGTGCGAGTATTACAGTCCGGGAAAGTGAACTACTGGACAGGGCAAGAAGCCCGCCGTTTTGAAGAGGAGTTTGCCCAAGCTGTGGAATGCCGCTATGCCGTGGCGGTGGCCAACGGCACGGTCGCCCTGGAGGCCGCCCTGGAGGCCTTGGGGATCGGTCCGGGAGACGAAGTGGTCGTCACCTGCCGGAGTTTTGTGGCCTCTGCCGCTTGCGTGCTCCGGGTGGGTGCCACGCCCGTTTTTGCGGACGTGGATCGCGACAGTCAGAACATCACGGCCGAAACGATTGCCCCCGTTCTCACGCCCCGGACCCGCGCGGTCATTGCCGTTCACCTAGCAGGTTGGCCATGCGATATGGACCCCATTATGGAATTGGCCTCCCGCGCGGGACTGGCCGTCATCGAGGATTGCGCCCAGGCGCATGGGGCGCGTTATAAGGGCCAGCCCGTTGGCTCACTGGGCCACATTGCGGCCTTCTCATTTTGCCAGGACAAAATCATCACCACCGGGGGCGAAGGCGGCATGGTCACCACAAATGATCCCCAACTGTGGCGCAAAGTATGGGAGCTCAAAGATCATGGCAAAAACTGGGATTTGATACGACAGCCGGGGAATGGGACATTTCGCTGGGTTCACGAGTCTTTAGGCACGAATTGGCGAATGACCGAGATGCAGGCCGCCATCGGCCGGGTGGCCTTGACCAAGCTGGAAAACTGGGTCGGTATCCGTCGTGCCAACGCCGCAATACTTCGGCGCCGCCTTGCCCATCTGCCGGCGCTGCGGATTCCCAGCCCACCGCCCACCGTTGAGCACAGCTATTACAAGTTTTACGCCTTCCTTAGGCCTGAATTCCTCAAGCCAGGCTGGGATCGTGACCGCATCCTGGCCGCAATTCAAGCCGAGGGCATCCCTTGTGGGGCCGGTGTTTGCCCAGAAATCTACCGCGAAAAGCTCTTCCAAGACCGCGCCCTTGGCCCCGCCGCGCCGCTTCCTGTGGCCCACGAGCTGGGCCAAACCAGCCTGATGTTCCTCATTCATCCCACACTGGAAGAACGCGACATGATCGACACAGCGACCGCCATCGAAAAAGTTCTAACCGCGGCCACCGTCGGGTAACCACGCTGGATTAGTTTAGAGCCTATCCCACAACCTCCCCTCGCCCGTTTGGCGGGAGAGGGATCGGGGGTGAGGGTGACTCGAATCGCTGCCGGTTTTCTCGCTCGACTCCGACGATCCCTTGCCCTCACCCTAACCCTCTCCCGGAGGCAGATGGGGACTTTTTGGAATAGGCTCTCAATGCCGATCCTTACTGGCCGGTTGTTTGTGGCGGGCGTGCCCCCCGATAAATCGTCACACGTTTCATCTCTCCCTTGAATCGCTGGGTTCCGGCGGGAACGATCGGGCTGCCCGTATCCGCCCCAATCTGCATGCTGTCGCGGGGATCGGTCGAGATGAAATCGGGCAGCGGCTTTCTCCCTACTAATGTTCCGTTGACATAAAGCGCCGCCTGTCGCTGTGGTGTGATCACCCCGGTCAGCGTCGCCCAACCGGTAACTTGTTCCGCGGACTCCACCGAGATAACTTGATTGCTGACAACCACGGTCCAGACCGGTCGCCCTTCGCGCAACCAAAGGGCGTAGCCCTGGGACTGACCGCCTCGGGCAACGAGCACCCCATCCGCCGCTTCCGGACGGAAGACCACCTCGACCGTCCACGACATATCGGCCGGGTTTAGCGTTGGCGAGTTGGGCACCTCGATCAGGCCGTTCCCATCGAAATATCGCACGGTTTGACCGTCGCTCGACTGACGGACAACCGTGCCACGGTTAACCCCGTTATTGCCCCGGCCTGAACGATCGACAATTGTATCGCCTTGGCCGGCTTCACCCAGTTGGTAATCCAGGCAAACTTCCGGCGGGGCATTGGGGTCCGGCGGTGAACCACCCCACCAATCGGGACGATCGACGTAATCGGGAACCCGATAGTCAACGTCCTTCTTAAGTCGCTCTAACTCCGCTTCCATGGCCGCCCGCAATGTGGCGGCAGCCGGGTCGCGGTAAAGATTTCGGGTTTCATAGGGATCGTTTTTCAGGTCAAACAGCTCCGTCCAGTCGTCGTGACCCGGATAGGTAATCAGCTTGGCCGACTCTGTTCGAACGGCAACGATGTCGGGAACCCGGCTATTTCGCTGTTTCTCCGCAAAATATTCGTAGAGCCATGCCTTTCGCCACGGCACCTGTTTCCCCTCCGCGAGTGGGCGCCAGCTTTGTCCCTGCATCTGACTGGGGATGGGGAGGCCAGCAAAATCCAGAATCGTGGGCGCCAGGTCAAGGTTCAGGACCATTTCATCCCGCACTAGGCCCTTCACAATGGCTTTGGGGTAGCGGGCCAAGAGGGGGATGCGCAGGCTTTCGTCGTACGCGCTTCGCTTGTCTCCGAGGCCATGTTCGCCCAGATAAAACCCGTTGTCGCTCTGGAAGATGATCAACGTGTCCTCCGCCACCCCGTATTCTTCCAAACCAGCCAGAATCCGCCCGACACAGTCATCAACCCCGCTGATACACCGGAAATAGTCGAGATTAACTGGCACCTCCGCCGATTCCGAGGCCTCACCGCTGGTCTGCTGGGTTCTTGCTTCCGGAAGGTAGGGAGGCCGGACATCGAAATTCGGTGTTCGTCTGGCCAAACAGCCGGTAAACCGCTCCTTTGCCCGTTCCGGTGGCGTGAACGGACCATGAGGGGATTTAAACCCGAGAACGACGAGCCACGGTTTTTTCTCGGCCGTTGTTTCACGGATGAATTTGAGGGCATAATCGGTGGCCACGTCATCAACCCAGCCCTCGGTCCGCGTTTCCACACCCTGTACGAGCAGTGGGCAATTGAAGTACACGCCCTGACCGATAAAACTGGCAAAGAAATCAAAACCGGGACGCTCTCGTTGGCTATCCATGTGCCATTTGCCAAAATAACCCGTGACATACCCCGCTTGCTTGAGGATCGTGGCGTAGGTCACGTTCTCCAAGGGAAATGGCCGAAAGTTAGAGGCAATCCCGTTCAGGTGGTTGTACCGACCTGTCAACATCACCGCCCGAGAGGGCGCACAAAGCGAATTCACAACAAAGGCATTGCGAAAACGGACGCCTTCTGCCGCTAGACGATCGAGGTGAGGTGTTTGAAACCAAGGAAATCGCCCACGTTCTCCCTGCTCCTTCTGGACCACACTTAGCGCATCGTAGCGCTGGTCATCCGCAATCAGAACAAGGATGTTGGGACGCTCCCCAGCTCCACTTCGAGCAAAAACCGCCTGGGTCACAACCCCCCAGGCAAATCCGCACGCAACCCAAAACATCAACTGCCGAATGACGCGCATCGCCTATGTCCTCCCTCAAGAAAGTGCCTTCGCCTCTCAAGCAAGACCCGGTGCTTTCACTTCTAATTGCCCGAGTAATGCCAAAAGCACCTCCTAGTCTAACCTGAAAACATTCGGGACCTAGACTAGTACCACCAACATGGCGTGTATATCCCATCTGCAGTGCTATCCAGCAAGGCTCAGAGGAGTCACGCGCCTTCGGTACGAGGGGACATGTTCTGACGACCTTGGTCTTTTTCAGCAAGTAGGCCCAAAGTCGTCACAAGACCTACAACCCCTCGTCGATAGAAGGCCGCGACGAGGCCAAACGCTGGCAACCGCTTTCAAAAATGACGCGGACTTGGTGGATGCCAAAACCAGCCGCAAAGAGTAGTAACGAATTAGAACTACCAGTGGCCGTAAGGCTAGCACCCGCTGGGAGGCAGCATGGTCAAGCGGTTGTGAGAGAACGTGGGAACGACACACCGCTCACAGCGGCAGCCAGCCGATCCCGACAACAAGCGTGGTATTCACCGGTGGTGAGACTTCATCGATCCGGTCCTCCCCGCCCACAGGCTTTACTTCTCGCCGGGCATCCTCTGGGACAAGGAGCATCCGGCCATCACCCGCAAAGACGGGATGAGTAGCCGTGGGGAGTAGGTTTCGCTCGGGTGGAAACGCGGCAAGGTCGCCGGGCGGTAACGGCACGCGCTTCACCTGCGCCGCGAAGCGCAGCCGAGCGGCGTCACGTGCAAGCGCGGGTTATGCCACATTTCGCCTTAAAAGCCACACCGGCTAACGCAGTTAACGCCATAGCACCACCCAACGGCAACCGAATCAAAACCCATTGCCGTTTGCAGGCCGCCCCGCCGTTGCCGTACTGCGTGTCTTCTCCGTTTGTGGATTCGCGCTTATGGCTACCAATACTCATCAATTTTCCGGCGACTCAATTCGCCTCCCTTTTTAAGAAGCAACTTAAATGGATTCAAATTAAATTCGTTTCCCTTGCTGAGTTTCACAAAAAGCAAATAAAGCAGTGCCTCCACTGGCAAATGAAAAATGTTCTGACGAGGTTGCGTCCGAAAATCTCTAGCGATAAACGCGCCATTGAGGGCCTTGCCCGAGTTCAAAGTCATTTCCTCACTAGTGTATTGTTTCAGGGCGCGAATATCATCTTCGGTTGGCGCATAGTTCTGGCTATTCTTGCAGTCGTACACTATGCCTGTATCTTCGTGAATGGCAACACCGTCTGCATAAGCACCTTCTTTTTTATGCCCTTTTTGAGTTACTTTGAATCCTAACGCCGTCAGCGTG
>Ga0209608_1003033_pt1 | contig 11049 bp, 10 predicted proteins | sample AD_UKC130_MetaG_FD_184428 | JGI IMG/M metagenome (GOLD analysis project Ga0209608, IMG submission 184428) | Active sludge microbial communities of municipal wastewater-treating anaerobic digesters from Canada - AD_UKC130_MetaG (SPAdes) (version 2) | ecosystem: Engineered > Bioreactor > Anaerobic... | reverse complement strand
TACCCGGGACACGGAAAAAAGGAGCTTTAATTTTTGACACTAACTCATCAAATTCATCCCACTGTGATTTGAGCCGGCGGAAGCCATAACCAGCAATCATATCGCCCAGATGAATGACGGCGTCAGGCTGGAGCTCATTTATTTTGCCTATCATTTCTTTAAAAAAGGGACTTTTTCGGCTGAAAAATTCAGGGCTGGTATCACCGATCACCACCAGCCGGAGATCAACCGCCAGTAGTGAACCTGAAAACCAGGTAAGGAAAATGATAATGATAGTCAGAAGGGGAAATAGCTTTTTGACTCTGTCTCTTATCACTTTATTACTCAGGATATTAAACTTCTATCTTCCGGTCTGGTTGCAAGATTTAAATCAAAGCTGCTCGGGCCTTCCCGGCTATTATCTATTGATTTTGTTGCTGGAAACGACTGGCATATTTTTTAGGGAAACCACCCCAGGCCCAATCGACTTTTATTTTCTTCCTGGCCACTTCTTCCTCTGCGTAAGCTTCAATCACTTCGCCGATAAATAGAATTTTATCACCGGTTGCCAGTTGATCTTTAACCTGGCATTCCAGATGAGCCGGGCATTCATTGATAATGGGAACATCGACTTTACGCCCTTTAAGAGGAGTTAATCCGGTTGCTTCAAATTTATCAATCTGACGACCGCTATGATAGCCGCAAAAATATATTTTAGCTTTCAAACTGGCGGGAGGAACATTAATTACAAATTCCCGACCGGCTTCAATTAATTCTCGCGAATAAGAACCATGACCTAAAGCGCAGGCAACAAGGGGTGGATTTTTGGAAACCGGGCAGCAGAAACTAACAGCGGCAATAGTATTTTTACCCTCAAATCGGCCAGAAGTGACCAAATAATGTCTCATTGGCCACATATATTCTAAATAGTCAACTTCTATTTTCATTCCTTTCTCTCCTTATATCCTTTAGATTCTTTATGGTTTTTATTTATCTGGCTTTATCGTCGCTGACTGGCTGAAATCTATCACCATGACTTTTTTGACACTGGCCGGTAAAGAGCTGATTTTCTTTAGTTCCCTCCAGCTGGAAGTCCCTGGCTGCCCGCAGCGAATAGTATAATTTCCAGCCCGAAAAACAGGCGGTCTGAATTCACTTCCCCTGACTCTTACCGAATAAACAACTTCCTGGCTGGACTCCTCTACAATTTGAACCAGCGGACGATCTGTTCCTTTAAAATTCAAAGTTGGAAGATAAGCGGCCGGCCGCCGGCCATCATTGTCCAGGACAGAAAAAACAACCGGCCAGCCGGGAAGTAGGCCCGCTTCCTGGGCGGAAGTTGAAGGAGCCGCAGACCTATTTTCGAAAACGATTGTTCCGTCCGGCCTGAATCTGACCAGTCCAAAACCTGAAGACAAACTGCTACTATTTTGATCAGCTGCCGCTTCTGGATTGGCCACTGCTTTTACAGTCAGACGGTTACCAAAAGCATCGCTGAAATTACCGGTGGGGTTGGGCAGAGTTTTACCCTTGACCCTGGTTCTGGCAGCTGGCAGCCATCTGACCAGCCAGTTACTGGTAAGTGGTTTAGGAACCAGAGCATAGCCAGCCTCTTCATACCGCTCAAGGCCATATTTAAGACTGGCTGGTGGACCACCCCTGCCCGCCAGATGAACAGCCAGAGCTTTTCTTAGAATCTTAACCGCTTCCTCTCTGGCAGCCGGTGGCCAGCCACCCGAATTAAAATCAGCTGCCGGCTCATCGGAGGGAGGATATCCCCCGGGAGAAGGCGGTAGCGATTTAAACAGGGCCTCATCGCCGGCAGCTCCGGCCGGCACAGTTTCGAGGCAGGCCCACAGGCTTTGAGATAGAGCAGCTTTGTACTCTGTCTGACCAGACCAGTCTTCAGCCCATCTTTTCATAAAAGCCAGCTGTTCCTGACCGTGAAGACTGACTCCTCTGGCCTTAGCTTCTCTGTCAGCTATCTTGAGGGTCGGGTTGGCCGGCCACCCGTTTCTAATTTGCTCCAGGCCATAAACAGAAGCCGGGGGTGTCTTAAACATCCGGTCATCGAGAACAGCCAGACTCAGAGAGCCATAATTAACCTCACAAAAATAGGGTTTAAAGGTCGTTCCGGGAAGCTGACCGGCTGGTGACTCCGGTAGATGAGAAGTTTGTGTAGCCAGAACCAGCCGGACAAAATCAGCCGGCAACAAAAACCCGCCCTTATCCTGAGCTTCAAAAGGATTAGCAGCCTTTTCTTCCAGTCCTGTTTGACCTCCATCGCCCCATAGTTTAAGCTGAAAATAATCCCGCGCATCAGGCGTAAGGATTGCCGGCCGCTCTTTCAGCAGATCAGAAAAAGCCCAGCCAAACAAAACCCACTGCCGGAGATATTCCTGCTTGAACCTGGCCAGAGTAACTCTTTCCCTCCACCAGCCGACAGGGCGACCAAAAATCTGATGGCCGCCAAAGAAAAGCAAATCCGGATTCAGTTCCCGAAGTTCAGCCACCACCCGTGAATAAGGATAATCAGCTTCACTACCTTCGGATATAACAGCCAGCCTGATTTCTTTCGGTTCCAGCGGCTCAGGAGCAATCCGGCCAAAGAAAGGAGGAAAACCCGCCTCCTGGCCATTCTCCTTTAAAACTACCAGCCGAAAAGCCACCGCTGCCTGGCTTCTCCAATCTTTAATGGAGAAAAGGACTCCTGAATTTTCAGGCTGAATTTTTTCCACAGCCGCTCTGGTCCACTGCTCGCCATTTTTGAGATCAAAAGCGAGGAGACTTTTTTCCTCAAGGCTGTCAGGAATTAATTGAGCCCGAAGCTTAAGCTGTCTATTGCTCAGTGTATAAAGAGTAAAAGCGACCGGTCCCAGCTGTCTTTCTGGCCGCTTCCGGAGAAGTTCGCCCTGGAAGCTAATTTCATTAAACTGGACGACAGAAAAATCTGGCGAATTGATTGTTACCTCAGGCAGACTGGCTACCAGGGCCAGACCGCCTTGTATCTTTTCTGGTTCCTGCCCGCTTTCTTCCAGTTCATCCAGCAGCCGACCGCCCTGAGCTTCGAACAACCTGAAGGTCAGGCGATAACTGCCGGAGTCAATGGCGAGGGTAATCTTAAACTCAACCCCTGTTTTTAAAGCAGCTTTAATTGTTTCCTGGGTTTCGGTTGAGCTGACACTTTCCAGATCCCCGATAAATAACAGACCATCGGTGCTCAGGCCCAGATCAATTCCCTGACCGGAGACGGCTGCCTGCCGGTAGTTCCCATCCTTGCCTTTGATTCCCAACCGCAAGCCAAGATAGTTTCTGAGTCTCGGTCGGGAGGGCGAAGAATTAACCCTGGCTATAAAACTGGCTTCGAACCGGCCAGACTGTCCTTCTATCTCCCCACTTAAAAAATAGACATAGCGGTTGATGGCCGGGGTGAGACAGTGGAGAGCGCCGTCTTTTATCTGCCAGTCCTCAAAATTGCAGGCAAAAAAATCAGGGCCAGGCCAGCGACGTTCAAGGTCTGAAGGCAGCCTGAGCTCAAACTCATCAGCCACCAGCGGCAGCGATAGGCTGGCGCCGACCAGCCAGATCACCACCATCACCAAAACCTTTTTCCAGATGGCTGATCCGGCCCGAGCCTGAATTCTCTCCCTGACCCTGAATTGTTTAAAGATTAAAGAGAAAAGGCTAGCAGACTTTTTCATTGTACCTGGCTTAATATATCTTGAATCGAATTTTTTCTCTGGTTTTATTTTAACATTATCCGGACTGTTCGGGTAGCCGAAAAAACCGGCCTGCGTTTTTCAGCTCGACTCCAAACTACCACTAATCCCGTTAGAGATCTGGCTGAGTTCTGTTATAATCTGGAGGTAATTATAAGTTCCAGGAAAGTTAAAGATTGCTGCGACAGGCCCTAGTTTTTGCACTGATTTTTTCTCCGGTAGCTGCCCTGTGTGCCTATCTCATCACCTATGCCGAGTATCGCAAGCATTTCCCGGAAGATCTGAAACGAGCCAGAAAAATCTCCGTAGAGTTTGCCCTGTCGGCTTTCTTCTTCTTTTTTATCCTGATTGTCCTGGCCGTAATTTTCATTAATAAATATTTTCCATAAACCTGAGCAGTCCGGTGAGGATGAACCTGGAAAATAAAACCTGAATTACTCAGGCTAGCAGATTAAAGTGAGGAGAAATTAACCTGCAGGTTAAAACCGATCAAATTGCAGTCAAAAGCCAGGAAGCCATATTTCTATCCATAGTTATTCCCGCCTATAACGAGGCTGGAAGAATTGCTCCCACTTTGCAGAAAATCAGGGACTATGCCAGAGGCCAGAAGTGGCTGACAGAAATTATAGTGGTTGATGACGGCAGTCGGGATGGGACAGCTGATCTGGCCAGAAGCCAGCTGGCTGACTGGCCCTGGTTTAAAGTCATTTCTCTTAAAAAGAACCAGGGCAAAGGAGCAGCTGTCAAAGAAGGGGTCCTGGCGGCCCAGGGTGAACTGATTTTGGTCACCGATGCCGACCTGTCAACACCGATCGAGGAGCTGGAAAAATTCTGGCCGCTGGTCGCCGGACATTATGATTTGATCATCGGCTCGAGGGCTTTGCTCGCCTCAGATATCAGGAAAAGACAGAGCTGCCTGCGAGAAACGATGGGTAAGTCTTTTAACCGCCTGGTTAGATGGCTGGTTCTTCCTGACTTCAAAGATACCCAGTGCGGCTTTAAATTATTTAAAAAAGAAGCTGCCCGTGAAATTTTTACCAGGATAAAAACCTCCGGTTTTGCTTTTGATGTGGAAGTCCTGCTGCTGGCCAGGCAGCTTGGCTATAAAGTGGCTGAGGTTCCGGTTATCTGGATTAACTCCCCGGACTCGAGGGTCAGGCTTTTCAGCAGTTCAGTTAAGATGCTTTTTGAGCTTCTCCACCTGAGCTTAAGAAAAAATAGAAATAAATTGACGCCCTGACCTTTATCCTATAATGTAAAGGCTAAAAGGAAAGTGAAGATGACAGCTTTTTATATAAAGAACAGGCGCCGGCTTCAGCCTTTGCTGCTTTTGCTGGTCGCAGCCAGTTTTTTTCTGGCCAGTTCGCCAGCCTGCCAGAGCAGGGCTCCGCGCCCTGAGCACTGGGCCAAACCCATCAAGCTGGCCGGCGTTCCCAACTTTTATCAGGTAAGTGAGGAACTCTACCGGAGCGCCCAGCCAACAGCCGAGGGTTTTAAGGAACTGGAAAAATTCGGTATTAAATCGGTTATTGATCTTCGCGGCGGAAAGTATGATCAGAAATATATGGCCGGAACGAATTTAAAATATTTTCCCATCCCTTCTAAGGCCAGCCAGGTCAAAGAAGAAGATCTCCTGAAATTTCTTAAAATTGTCAGCAATCCGGACGATGGGCCCTATCTTGTCCACTGTCACTACGGTGCTGACCGAACAGGACTTTTCGTCGCCGTTTACCGCATTGTCATTCAAAACTGGTCCAAAGAGGAAGCTATCCGCGAAATGCAGCAGGGTGGTTTTGGCTTTAACAACACTTACACCAATATCGTCAAATACCTTCAGATCTTCGATCCTGAGAAATTCCGTCAGGCTTTAACTTCAAAATAAAACCCTCCCTCTACAAAAAATATCACCAGTTGTTTTCAGGCATAAAAAAAAGCCAGGTACCTTGCCCTCTCTGGCTCCGACCAGAATATGGTTCTGGTCGGAGCTAAGGCTTAATACCTGGCTCTTTCTTTCGGTTTAAGCTACTAACTTATCTTCAGATTGAATTAATAGCGACGTCCGCCAGAGGAGCTGCGTCCGCGTCCTCCACCAAAACCGGAGCGGGGTTTGTCCTGCCGCGGTCTGGCTTCATTGACGGTGGCGGTGCGGCCCTTGAGGTTTTTGCCGTTCAGGCCGTTGATCGCAGCCTGGGCTTCTTCCTGATTGGGCATCTCAACGAAGCCGAAGCCTCGCGATTCACCGGTGTAGCGATCCTTGATGATGGAAACGCTCGTGACCACACCAAAAGCTTCGAAGGCTTCCTTCAGTTCACTTTCGGTCAGGTCTCTGGAAAGATTTCCTGCGTAGATGTTCATACTCTACTCTCCTTTTAAAGTTTCCGTTATAAAGGAGAGGAGTATGCCGATAAGGGCCCATGCCCTCTACCTTTATAATCGACGAGGTATTATAGCATATAATTTAAAAACAAGTTATCGTTGCAAAAAAATTTTTTCAGCCGGGCCAGAAGCAGCTGGAAAGAGAGACCACCTCGGCAAAATCTGTAAGAAATGAGCCGGTTATGCTATAAAATATAAGAGTGACACAATCAAATTTAGCGGACGGAAGCCTGCTGCCACTGGTCCTGAACAGATAGAAAGGCCAAGTCCGGAAAGGGGAAGGAACATGAGCTTCAGGGAAAACAAAAAACAAAGCCAGACATGGCCGGCTGAAGAATTCGTTTTTTTCTGGCTGGGTACGCTGGCCGCCATTTTGTTAATCGGTTCTTTGACCTGGTTAAGTGCTTCAGCGGCCGAGCAACAAGCCAGCGGCCGGATCAGACCTGTGCGCGATGACGTTGGCTTTAGCTGGAATGCCGACAGCATGAAAATACTGGTCGACTATCTGGCTGCCAATGAACAGGAAACTTTTCGAAGTGAAGGGCTGGTCGCGGCTATTTCGCCTCATGATGATTATCTTTTAGCCGGGCGCATCTATTATCCACTTTTCAATCTGATCAGAACCAAAGAAGTGGTTATTTTTGGCGTTACCCATGGAACTGTTCGTCAGGAAATTAAAGGCCTCGATAGTGTCTTGATTCTTGATGATTATGATTTATGGCCCGGCCCCTTAAAGCCGGTTCAGGTTTCCCCGCTTCGTGAATATATTAAAAAGAATTTAAAGCCTGCTTATTTTGTCGTTAACGATCAGGCTCATGAGCTGGAACATTCGATTGAAGCCCTGCTGCCCTTCCTTCAATATTTCAACCCGGAAGTAAAAATTACACCTGTCATGGTGGCGCCCATGCCTCTGGATAAAATGGAAGAAATAAGCAGCGAGCTGGCCCGGGTAATTGCAAATTATATGAAAGAGAAAAAACTGGTAGCGGGCCGTGACATTTTCTTTTTGATTTCAGCTGACGGCAACCATTATGGAAAGGACTTCAATAACCTGGCTTTTGGCGAAGGACAGGAAGCCTGGGAAAAAGCGCGTGCTTTTGACCAGAAACTGATCTCCAGCTATATGACTGGAATTATTGACAAACAGAAAGTGGCTGGCCTGACCGCTGAGTTCTGGGGTAAAACTTATCTGGACTACAAAAATTCCTACTGGTGCGGGAAATATTCCATTCCTTTCGGCCTCTTAGCTTCAGAAAAAATTAGCCAGGAGACCGCTGGCCGGAAGCTAAAAGGAGAACTCATTCGCTATTCTGATAGTTATAGCGAAGGCGCTCTACCGCTTAAAAAAATTGGTCTGGGAACAACCGCACCTTTTTCTCTGCGCCACTGGGTAAGCTACGCGGCCATTGGCTATTATCTTGACTGAGCTGCCAGTCGGCTGACAGAATCGGCAGAAGACTTTTTTAAGCTTTGCCCAGCACCATGGCCAGCAGAGCCATCCTGACGTACAGACCGTACTCCATTTGTCGAAAATAAGCGGCCCTTGGATCCTTATCAACCTCCATCGAAATTTCATTGACACGAGGCAGAGGGTGCATGATAATCATCCGCTCCTTAGCTTCTTCCAGAGTTTTCGGCGTAATGACATAAGCATCTTTGACCTTCTCATACTCTTCCAGATTTTCAAACCTTTCTCTCTGTACGCGGGTCACATATAAAACATCCGTTTCCGGCAAAACACCCTCCAGAGTGCGGTGCTCTTCCTGAGGCAGACACTTTTCACCCACCTCCTCAATGACATCGGGTGGCATGCGCAGGGCGTCAGGCGAAACATAATGGAGCCTGATGTTTTCAAACCTGGTCAGCAGGCGAGCCAGGGAATGAACTGTTCGGCCGTACTTGAGATCACCGAGCATGGTTACAGTGAGGTTATCCAGATGGCCGAGCTCCTCCCTGATCGTGAAAACATCCAGGAGGGCCTGAGTGGGATGCTCACCCACCCCATCTCCGGCATTAATCACCGGTTTACCGGCATAGCGGGCAGCCAGAGCGGCCGAACCAACCTCGGGATGCCTGATGACAATTACATCGGCATAGGCAGCCAGAGTGCGCACCGTGTCGGGCAGGCTTTCGCCTTTAGCTACCGAGGAATAACGGACTTCACTGATGGGAATAACCGCCCCTCCCAGACGCTGCATGGCGGCCATAAAGGAAGCAAACGTTCGAGTCGAAGGCTCATAAAATAAGTTGGCCAGAATTTTCCCCTTGAGCAAATCAAAAGTGCCGATTCTTTCCACCATCACCCGCATCTCATGGGCGACGCTGAAGATATATTCGAGGTCCGGCCTGGTAAACTGCCTGACAGAAAGGATATCTTTCCCGTACCAGGGAGCAGTTTGCTGGTCGCCAAAAGGCAGATAAGGACTCTTTGGTTTAGTGGGCATAATATCTCCTTTTTATTCTCACCTTAGATTTTAGCTGGTTTTTGCCTGTCATGGACGAGCTTTATTTTTCTCTAATATATTCACTACCGCCTTCTCTGTCAATTGATTAATAAGGCCATCAATTGAGTTAAAAAACCTGGTTTCAGTCTTCAGCCAGTGTGATCCGTGTGTTTTTCCAGCCATTGTTCAGCCCGACCCGGGGCCTGGCCGAATGGTTATTAAGGTTTGGACCCAGGCACCAGGCTTATCCTTCACTTATGATCATTCAAGGCACTGGCCTGAAAATTCCTGCGAGACGAAGGTTCTTCAATCTGTAGCGAATTAGATTTATAATAAATTAGACAATCAGTAGTTCCGATTGATGGCTCCTTCTGCAAAAGGGAGCAGCCGATGTCAGATATCATCCGATAAAGGAGGAGAACAATGACAGGAAGAGCAAAGCGGATAGCCAGCTGGCTCTCTGTTATTATTTTCTTTTTGATTCTGGAACTTTTCTCGGGGCCAGCTCCCCTCTCTGCCCAGAATGTTAATCTGGGTGTATCCTTCGCCGATGGCCGGTTGCTTGGCTTTTATTTTTCTATTTCAAAATATTTTAATGTCCCCTCAGAGACGGTCATTGATATCAGAAGTCGTTACCGCCTGGCCGATGAGGATTTACCGGTAGTCTTCTTTATCGCCAGACAGGCCAGGGTTGAGCCGACGCTTATTATTGATCTGCGGCTTAAAGGCCTGAGCTGGTGGGATATATCGGTGCACTTCGGGCTCAGTCCAGAGGTTTTCTTTGTGCCGGTTACCGTCGTCAAAATCGGACCTCCTTATGGTAAAGCCTACGGTTATTATCGCCACTATCACGGCCAGAAAAAATGGGGGGAGGTCATGTTAAGCGATGAGGATATTATCAATCTGGTCAACCTCAAGTTTCTAGCTGAAATCCATCAGGCAGAGCCAGAGCGGATAATGGAAATGAGAGCCAGGGGCCTGGGGTTTGTGGATATCCACGAGGCGATCCAGATGCAAAAAAATAAGGGACAGAGTCAGGATAAGGGAAAGACCGGAGAGCAAAAAGGCAAGTCAGAAAAAAAGGGCAAAGGCAAGAATAAATAAATCAGTGGCTTTATCGCCTTAAAATTATTGAAGTTTCTACAAATAACCAGGAATATTAGACCTTCTTTTCTATTTTTATCCACTATCTACTTATATCTAATCTTATACCTTCCCTATACCTGTAGCTGATTTATATCCGGTCACAACTTTGCCGTCTGAAAAATTAGTTGCCAAGAAAAGGCCGTGGCTTAAGTGCGACCTCAAAACGTTTTAAAGGTAAGGTTCCCATTCCTCTTTTTTAAATTTTCTGCTCTGAGCCCGAAAGGGTGAGACAAGAATAACCGCCGCTTCTTCTCCCTGCCGGTAGCGGCTGTACCTTATGGTCAGAAGAGCGGCTTTTTTTAGCAGTGGCCGGTCAAATATTTCGAGCGACTGACCGGCTTCGATTGCCTGTCTGCCTTTTTCCTCCCGAAGCTCGCCGAAGACGAGGCTATCTTTATTTTTATTTTTAAATCTGACGACAGTTAGCGGCCCTTTGAAATCAGGCAGGGTCAAAAGGAGATCAGAAGCCAGAGCTGTGTTTTCTAATTTTTTGTTTTCTTCCTCGTCCCGACCGACGATGATCAGCCCCTCATCTTCAAAATAAACGCGGCCAAGTTTGATGAGATCAATATCTTCCCGCCGCCACTCGCCTCGCCAGTCCCGGAGTTTTTTGAGCTTCTCCGCAAAAACGGCATCGGTTAAAAGGCACCCTCCAGCAGGAGCAGGATAATCAGTCAGACCATAATGGCGGGCCAGCTCTATCTGCCGCTGGCGACAGCGTCCGGAAAGATCAAGAAGCTGTTGGCGATTGACCAGGCCCAGTTCCTCCGGTCTGGTTGGAGGCAGAAGACGCGCGGAAAGCGGGCGGAGGACAAGCCCTCTGGCTTCACCTGATTTCTCAACCAGCTCGAGCGCCTGTCTGTTTTGAGACATAGGCCTTTCCCCTAGAACTTCGCCTGTTGAGATAAAATCAGCTTCGTAGCGAGGAAGAAGTCCGGCCGCCAGTTTCACCATCTGGCCGTGGCAATCAATACAGGGATTTAGATGGCGGCCATAGCCATAGCGAGGCTGCTCAACAATCCGAATCTGTTCTTCTGTGATCTCAGCCAGAATTAAAGGCCAGCTTAGTTTTTCGGCCGCTACCACCGCCCGGCTGGCGTCGAAAAAGACACTTTCAAAAGTCAGACCAACAATCTCCACCCCCTGCTCTTCCAGAACTTTCCCGGCCAGCAAGCTATCCAACCCGCCGGATAGAAGCAGCAGGGTTCTGGCTCTTGATTTTTTTTGACCGGGTAGTCTGATTTCCTTGATTTTCATCTCAAACTGCGATCGGCCATCTCTCTTATTTTTTTCTGACGGGAAGCGCGATGGATCAGATTAAATGTCCAGGGACAGCGAAGGAAAAAAGTTATTATTTTATTGATGCTGCCAGGCACAATAATGAC
>Ga0209608_1003027_pt1 | contig 11061 bp, 5 predicted proteins | sample AD_UKC130_MetaG_FD_184428 | JGI IMG/M metagenome (GOLD analysis project Ga0209608, IMG submission 184428) | Active sludge microbial communities of municipal wastewater-treating anaerobic digesters from Canada - AD_UKC130_MetaG (SPAdes) (version 2) | ecosystem: Engineered > Bioreactor > Anaerobic... | reverse complement strand
GATGATGACGTTGTAGTTGCCGTCCACCGCGGCCTGAACCATCGTATCAATTTCGCTCTGGCTCTTATATCCGGGCTGGAAGGCCACGGCCCAGAACGCGCGGATCTCGCCATAACGGGGCCGCGTGGATCGGAACACCGCGATAACGGTCTTGGATTGATCCATCGTGACCGTGGTGCTGGCCGAGGTCGGATTGGCGACCTCGGATCCGGCCGTCACAGCCCAGTGATCAAACACAAAGGATGGGCTGGCAATCGCGGAGAGGTCCACGGTCTGGCCGGGAGAGAACGCGTAGGGGCCGCCGACGGCGGGCGTCGTAATGCCCGCGCCGAGGGGTGTCACCAGCACGTTCAGTTGGGGCTGCTGGCAGCGGAATACGGCCGTCACGGTCTTGCTTTGATCGATCGTCACCGTGGTGCTGGGCGAAGCGGGCTGGTCAACGGCGGATCCGTTGCTGACTTCCCAGTGATCAAAGACGAACCCCGAGGCGGGAGTAGCGCTGATGTGGAGAACCTGGTTGCGTACCGTTTCATAGGGGCCGCCGGCGACCGGCGTGGTTGTTCCACCGCCGATCGGACGAACCGCCATGGTGACATCTCTGTAGAGGGGGGCGAAGATGGCCGTGACCGTCTTGGCCTGGTCCATGGTCACGGTGGTTTGGGCCGAGGTGGGCGAAGCCACGTCCGATCCGCCCGATACCGTCCAATGATCGAAGACATAACCGGGTTCGGCTGTGGCGCTAATGCTGACGACCTCGTTGGGGCCGTACTCGTAAGGCCCTCCAACGGGCGGGAAGGTCGTTCCTGTCCCTTCGGGCGTGACCGCCATGTGGAGGTTATAGCTGGCGACCACCTCCTCGAATTGCACCGCATCGGCCATGACCACCCTGCCCTGTTGATCCTGGTTGTGGAGCCGGACACGCCCCGACGTGCCCGCGTTGAACGTGAACTGGCCGATGGAGAACCACTGGCCGCCGTTCTCCTGCTGGTTGACTCTGACGGTGGTGGAGCCGTTGGCATGATCCACGACATACGCGGCGTTTGGGCTGCGATTGGGGCCCGCCACGTACCAGACATACACGGTGTAGCTCCCGGTGGAGGGCAGGTGCGGACGCCATTCAACTTCGGCGGTGGGAGAGCCGCTGACCGTGGAGGTCCACCGGTAGTCACCGCTCCCGTCGGGCGGATAGGGCGTCGGCGAGCTGCGGGTGCTCCACGAACCCGAGAGGACCTTGAAACCGGCGTCCTTGTTGTCCACGATGACGGATGCGGCGATGGTGATCTGGGTAAATACGGCCATTGCCGCGACGAGACTTCCTGCGCTCAACCGCTTTCGCATCTCGGTGACTCCTCAACCCTCGCTTGCGCGCCTCTATGGGAAACTGTTCGAGAACAACTCTGCCCGGCAACCAAATGACATACCCCGGGCATGGGCAAACTGGGATACCGGCACGACGCCCGCAGGGGCCTCGTGAACCCCGGTATGGGAACCAGTTTACCACGCGAATACACTGTCAGCGAGAGAAAATATGTCTGAACCGCCGACATCGCCTCACCACAGATCCTAAGACATTGCTGATTCAAAGCTTAGAATCCGACCGATAAGGAGCGTTCGCGTTTGCGCACCGAGGGACCGTGTTTGTCACACGGTGGAAGACTTTCCTGCAGCGAGGGCTACTGGTTCGCGCAGGCCGGGTCGGCCGGTCCACCGCCGGTGTAGCAGCGTTGGAAAACGCCGAAATCCTCCTGGTCCACGTCGCCGTCGGCGTCGAAGTCAGCAGGGATGATACCCTGTCCATCCGGCGTCAACCCGCAGCCGGACCTGTAAGGAAGCCCTGGACCGGCGGCGCATGCTTCGAAGATAGCCCAGTCGGCCTGATCTACGGTGCAGTTCGAGTCGAAATCGGCCGGGGTCGGCAGGCAGGCGGTCACGGCATAGTCAAACGTGCCGTTGGCCACGTGCTCGGAGTTGTAGCCTTTCACGTGCAGGTACCATGTGCCTTCGGCATCCAGGGTGGTCTGCAGCGTGCCGCTCGTCCACTGGGGCTCCGAGCCGGTAAAGCTGTAGGTCGGGTTGCGGTCCCAGGCATAGCGGTAGTACTGGACCTTTCCTGCTCCAAAGCCCTCGGTAGCCGCCCAGGTCAGGTGATATCCAACGCATGCAACGGACCTGTCCGGCGTCACGCTGTCTGAGGCGGGCGGCTGGGACAGCGTCGTCCGGCTGACCGCCGGGCTGGACTGAGCGCTCTCGTTAGGAAGCGCATCGAACGCTGAGACCCGGTAGCTGTAGCTGGTGTTCGCGGCCAGGCCGGTATCGAGATAGCTGGTTGTGGGGCTCGTGCCGACGAGGTCGCCGTTACGGTAGATCTTGTATCCGGCCACGCCGATGTCGTCGGTGGAGGCCGTCCAAGTGAGCTGAATGGAGTCGGCGGAGACCGCGGAGGCCGTGACGCCTGTCGGCGCCGTCGGGGGCTGATCAGCCGCCCAGGCGAAGAGAGCGGCATCGGCACTGATCAGGCCTTCGCCGTCGGTACTGTTATTGGCAACCTGGACGTAACCGTTCGTGCCGACCGCGAACGGCAGGTTGGAGCCGATCTTGAACCAACCACCGCTGGAGGGCACACTCAACTGGTTCTGAATGCTCTGGAGCTGGCCACCGAAGTAAGAGATCGTGAATGGAGCGGCTGAATTGCGGTTGTGGCCGGTCTGGTAGAAGACATACACGTCATAGTTGCCGGACAGCTCGATATTGGGCGTCCACCTGCAGACGGCAGTGGTCGAGCTCTGGCTACCGGTCGAGGAGGCATACAGGTAATTGTCGCCGAACCTGGGGATACCCGTGTAGCTCCCTGAAGTCCAATTGCCGGTTGTAGTGCACCGGGAGTCGGTGTTGTCGATGACGATGCCGGTCCTGAAGGTGTAGTCGCCGGAGTAGCTGGTACCGGTCGCGGCCGCGGAGCGGACCCGGTAGTGGTAGAGGGTTGACTGGGCCAGCCCGGTAAGCGTCACACTATGGCTGTTCACCAGGGCCGAGTCCAACGCGGTTGTGGAGCCGTAGGAAGTGGTGAGCCCGTATTCCACCTGGCTATCGGCGGGCAAATCGGTCGTCCAGGTGATAACCGCGCTCAGGTTGGTGGAACTCGTCGCGCCCCAATTGCCCACGGCCACGTTGGAGATAACGAGCAAGGCTGGGGAACCGGTGGTTGTGAAGGTGAAATCGGCGGAAGTCGAGCTGGCGCCGGAGATGCTCGATATCACCCGGTAGTGGTAGAGGGTGCCGGGTGCCAGACCGGTCAGGTTGACCGAGTGACTGGTCACGAGATTGGCGTCCAGCGTCGTGCTCTGGCCGTAGCCGATGGTCGTACCGTATTCGACCTGGGAGGTTGAACCCACATTGGTCGTCCAGGTAATGGTGGCAGACGTGTCGCCGATGTTGGTCGCCTGCACGTTTGTAATCTGTGGGGGCAAGACATCGGTCAGGACGACCTCCGGCACGCGCAGCACCTGCCCGGCGACCACGGTCACCTGACGGGTCGTACTGGGCTTGCCGGCCTTGGTGTAGGTCAGCGTGTAGGTTCCCGGCGGGACTTTCAGGAACGAATACAGCCCGTCGGCCGAGGACAGAGCTTTGTAGGTCGTCCCGGTCCGTGCAATCTGCACATCCGCGATCGGGTTCGTGCCGTCGGTAACCGTTCCGATAATGATCGCGTCCGTCGGGTTGTCCTTCCAGGGCATGGCCGGCGTGGGGGCCGGATACTCATACGGGCCGCCGGGGCCGGAGAAGAGCGGCCAATAGTTGTTGTCATTGAATGGATCGACGCTCCAGATCACCGTGCCGTACGCGTTGCCCTGGCCGATCTGGTCGACCATCGTTTTCATGACGCTGTTCTCGGCCAGCAGCCCGGGCCCCGTCGCGGACACATTGCAGTAGGCATAAACGTGCCGGCCGCTATTGTTATAGAGCCAGTCCGGCAACACGTCGCTGAAGTAAGGCGTACCGGTGCGATATGGCGGGTCGGCCCAGTAGATCTGGGGACAGATAAAGTCCTGCGCCCCCGCCGCCAGCCATGCCTGAGCGTCCTGGTAGCACTTTGAGCGACCGTACTGATAGCCCGCCGGATAGCCGGGATATCGCTCCCGCAGATAGAGCCCCAGCGGCGCCGAGCTGACTTTGACGCGATGACGGGTCGGGCTGATGTTCTCAGTGTATTCGTTGATCTGGGCATATACGTCGGTCAGCATGCGCGTGATCTGATCGGCGGTCCAGTCCCCGATCGACAGCCCATCTGGATTGCCCTCGCCCAGCCGGCGCGAATTGGAAATCGGGTCATACGAATAGACGCTGTCGGGCAGACGGCAACGGTCAAAGTGCACGCCGTCCACGGCCGGCCGCTTGACCGGGTCCGAGCCGTTGTAATACTCCACCACGTACATGATCTGCTTGCGCCAATAGGCCTGGAAGCTTGGAACACCCGGCGCCACCCAGACATACTCCGAGGTAAAGCCTACCGGCGTGCCATCGGATTTGCACAGGAGCCAGTCGCGTTTGTCCGGGTCGGTGATGTCGCAATGCTCCCAGTAGATGTGCCTTGAGCAGTACTCGGGCGGCGTAGCCTTATTCCACGCCACGCACCCGTTGAGGTAAGCATGGAATTCGAGCCCGTTGGCGTGAGCGGCGTTGATCGCATAGGCCATGGGGTCAAAATCGCCCCACCCGGCCGGCGCATTGCCGTCGCTTGACAAGATGTTCGACCACGGCTCGTAAGGCGAAGGATAGAGCGTGTCGCATTGCCCGCGCATCTGGAAGATCACGGCGTTGAAGTTGTGGGCCTTGAGCTTCTGCATCAGGTTGTCGATGTAGGCTTTTGTCAAGTTCAGATCGGGAACCTTATTGGTCTCCTGCGGCCATTGGAACCGCGAGCAGGCCATGGCCCGGAATTCCGGAGGGGCCTGGGCGGAGGCACTGTCCACCCATACGGCCATCACTCCGGCCAGACCGATGACGCTCAGCCACTTTCGCATCTCCAGACTCCTGTTCCCCTTGCTCGCGAGCTTTCGACAGACTCTTGGAAACCGCTCTACCCGACAACCGAATGGATACCCCGGACCAGTTGACCGGCGAGGGAGCCAGCCCGGCTTTTCCTAACGCCGCTGACTCCTCTGCAGCCGACAGTTTAACTTATGAACGCTCCATTCGCGAGCAAAATCTGTCCGGCAACGGCGAGCGGACGGCGCGCCATTCCGGTTTGCCCCCAATTCGGTAGTAAGGGTTGTATTGTGAAGCCTGTATCGTCGATTTATCGGCCGCAACTCACCCGCAGCGGCGCGGCGGGGCGGGCTTACAGTTGCCGGTCCAACCGGCGGTACATGATGGCTTCGCTGACGTGATCGGACTGGATGTCCTCGAAACCGCCCAGGTCGGCGATGGTGCGGGCCACCCGGAGAATCTTGTCATGGGCCCGGGCCGACAGCCCCAGTTCGGTCAGGGCCTGCTTGAGGAGGGCCTCGCCGGCCGCATCCAGCGCACAGTGTTTGCGCAACTGCCGCGAACTCATGCGCGCATTGAGCGTAGTGCTGTCCGCGCCGAACCGGCGGCGCTGCACCTCGCGGGCCTTCAGGACCTGCTCGCGCATGGTGGCCGAATCGCTGCCTTCGTGCCGGCCGCGCAATTCGCGGTACGGTACCGGCGGGACCTCGATGTGGATGTCGATACGATCAATCAGCGGGCCGCTCACCCGGGCCAAATACTTCTCAATCTGGGCCGGAGAACACTTGCAGGGCTTGTTCGGATCGGTGAAGTAGCCACACGGACAGGGGTTCATGGCCGCCACGAGCATGAACCGCGCCGGGAAGGTAATGGAGGAATGCGAGCGGGCAATGGTGACCACCCCGTCCTCCAGCGGCTGGCGCAGCGTCTCCAGGATGGTCCGTGGAAATTCGGGGAACTCATCGAGAAACAGCAGACCGTGATGGGCCAGCGAGACTTCTCCGGCCTGCGGGATGGAACCGCCGCCCACCAGGGCCGGCCCGCTGGCCGAGTGGTGCGGCGAACGCACCGGCCGCCGTGCCAGCAGCGCCACGCCCGGCGGCATCTTGCCCGCCGCCGAATAGATCCGCGTGGTCTCCAGCGACTCCATCAGCGTCAGCGGCGGCAGGATGGTCGGCAACCGCTTGGAGAGCATGGTCTTGCCCGTCCCCGGCGGCCCGATCAGCAGAATGTTATGCCCTCCAGCCGCGGCTACCACCAGCGCCCGCTTGACCGATTCCTGTCCGCGAACCTCGCTGAAATCCTCCTCGTACATCGAGGCCTGCCGGAAGGTCTGATCCAGGTCGATCACCGTCGGCTCCAGCGGCAACTGCTCGGTGAGAAATCCCACCGCCTCGGCCAGCGTGCCGATGCCGATGACCTCCACCTCCTCCACCACGGCGGCTTCCGCGGCGTTCTCGCGCGGGATGAGCAGCCCCGCGAAACCCCGCTCCCGGGCCAGCATGGCCATGGACAGCGCCCCCTTGATCGGCCGGACCCGCCCGTCCAAGGCCAGCTCCCCCGCGATCAGGTACTGCGCGGCCTTCTCCGGCGAACCGGCGTCATCTCCGAAGATCACTCCCAGGGCGATGGGCAGGTCGAAGGCGGGGCCTTCCTTCTTCACGTCGGCCGGCGCGAGATTGATCAGCACGCGGTACTGCGGCCAGCTATACCCGGAATTGTGCAGGGCGCTGTGAACCCGTTCGAGGCTCTCCTTTACCGCCGTATCCGGCAAGCCCACAATGGCCGGCGACCCGAACCCCCGCGCGGCCACGTCCACCTCCACCTCGCAGGGAATGGCATCAATACCCATTAACGCCACACTGTTTAATCTTGAGAGCATGGCGAGAATTGTAAAGGCTGAACAGACGGATGGCAAAGAGGGAAAGCCGCCAGTCGCTGCCCATCAGGCAAGCGTAATCCTCGGGGGTATTGAGATTCTGCAACAGCTCCTGCTCGCGCTCATCCGGCTCAAGCCCCGCCACGCGCGCCCCGGCCAGCAGATTTTGAAGGCTACCGCGTCCCTGCCTTAGCTCCTGAACGGCGGCCGGCGCGATGGCCGACCGCCGAATACCCTCAGCGACGCAGATGCCCCCCGCGGCGGGCATCTGCGTCCTCTGAATGCGTCCGTCAGGATCGGACGGCAACTTCCTGCTGGGCCGCTCCCTTCCTTCCCGGCTGGACCTTGAACAGGCGGGAGACGAGCACAAAGAACAGCGGAATGTAGAACAGGTCGATGAACGTGGCGGAGAGCATACCGCCCGTCACCGCCGTGCCGATGGCGTTCATGGCCCCGGCCCCGGCGCCGGAGGCCTTGGCCAGCGGCAGCACGCCGAAGAAGAAGGCCAGCGAGGTCATCAGCACCGGCCGCAACCGGGTCCGGGCCGCTCCCACGGTGGCCTCGATCAGCCCTTCTCCATGGGACATTCTTTCCTGCGCGAACTGGATGATCAGGATCGCGTTCTTCGTCGTGAGGCCCAGGGTGGTGAGAATGCCGATCTGGAAATAAACGTCGTTGGACAGGCCGCGCAGCGACGTGGCCAGCGTCGCGCCGAGCGCCCCCAGCGGCAGCATCAGCAGGTTGGCCAGCGGGATGGGCCAGCTCTCGTAGAGGGCCGCCACGCACAGGAAGATAACCAGGATCGAGAACGCGTACAGCACCGGCCCCTGCCGGCTGGACATGCGCTCCTGGTAGGACAGCCCGGTCCAGTCAAAGGCAATGCCGTGAGGCAGCTTGGAGACGATCTCTTCCATGGCCGCCATGGCGTCGCCGGAGCTCTTCCCCGGCGCCGGTTCCGCCAGAATATTCAGGGAGGGGAAGCCGTTATAACGTTCGAGCCGCGCGGGTCCGTACGTCCAGCGGTAAGAGGCAAACGCGGAGAAGGGAACCATCTTGCCGGCCGTATTGCGAACGTAGAGGCTCTCGATGTCCTGCGGCAGCATTCGATGGGGCGCGTCCGCCTGAACATACACGCGCTTGACCCGCCCGCCCTGAATGAAGTCGTTGACGTAAGCGCTTCCGAACGCGGAAGCGATGGTGTTGTGAATGGAGTTGATCGGCACGCCCAAAGCGCCGGCTTTCTCCCAGTCCACGTCCACCCGGTATTCCGCCACGTCTTCCATGCCGTTGGGGCGCACGGCCGCCAGCCGCGGATCCTGTCGGGCAAGCATGAGGAACTGATTACGGGCCTCCATCAGCTTCAGGTGCCCCAGCCCCCCCTGGTCCAGCAGCATGAAGTCAACGCCTGTGGCGTTGCCCAGCTCGACCACTGCCGGCGGGGGGAACACGAAGATCATGGCGTTGCGGACCGTCGAGGACAGGGCGGCCATCGCCCGGCCGGCCACCGCTTTGACCCGCAGCTCGGGCCGGTCGCGCAGGTTCCAGTCCTTGAGCTTAATAAAGACCATGCCGTTGGACTGAGACCGGCCGGCGAACCCGATGCCCGAGATGGTCATGGTGGATTCAACCGCGTCCTTCTCATGCTCCCGGAAATAGTCCTGCACCTTGTTGGCGACCGCGCGGGTCTGCTCCAGCGTCGAGCCGGAGGGCAGGGCGATCTGGGCCATCAACATGCCCTGGTCCTCTTCCGGGACATAGCCGGTGGGCAGGTTTCGGAATACGGCCCCCACCGTGACCACCAGCACGACATAAACCACGATGTAGCGCAGTTTCCTCGTGAAGGAGCGTTCGACTATCCCCGTGTAGATATCCCGGAACCGGAAGAAGATCCGATCGAACAACCGGAAGAACGGCCGCAGGAGAAAGAAGGTGCTGTCCGAGGGCAGATGCCCCGCCGGCACCGGTTTGAGCAGTCCGGCGCACAGCACCGGCGTGAGGATCAGGGCCACCACCACGGACAGCATCATCGCGGCGATGATGGTCACGGAAAACTGCCGATAGATGACGCCCGTGGAGCCCGGGAAGAAGGCCATGGGGCCGAACACCGCCGACAGCACGAGCCCAATGCCGATCAGGGCGCTGGTAATCTCCTTCATCGATTTGGCGGTGGCCTCGCGCGGAGGAAGCCCCTCCTCGCTCATGATGCGCTCGACGTTCTCCACCACCACGATGGCGTCGTCCACCAGCAGACCAATGGCCAGCACCATGGCGAACATGGTCAGCATGTTGATGGAGTAGCCCAGCAAGGCCAGAATGGCGAAAGTCCCCAGCAGCACCACCGGCACCGCGATGGTCGGGATCAGCGTGGCCCGGATGTTCCCCATGAAGACGTACATGACCAGGAACACCAGCAGGATGGCCTCGAAGAGCGTCTTGACCACCTCGTTGATGGCCACCTGGACGAACGGCGTGGTCTCATAGGGGTAGACGACCTTCATGCCCGGCGGGAAGAACCGGCTCATCTCCTCGAGCTTGGCCTTGACCGCGTTGGCCGTATCCAGCGCGTTCGCGCCGGCCATCTGGCGGATGCCCATGCCCGCGCTGGGAACGCCGTTGTAGTACGACTCGATGTCGTAGGCGTCGGTGCCCAGTTCCGCCCGGCCCACGTCGCTGATGCGCACGATGGAACCGTCGGAATTGATCCGCAGCGGGATGGCGGCAAATTCCTCGGGCGTCTTGAGCAGGCTCTGGACGATGATGGAGGCGTTCAGCCGCTGGCCCTCCACCGCCGGCATCCCGCCGAACTGGCCGGCGGAAATCTCGACGTTGTAGGACCTCATGGCCATCACCACATCTTCAAAGGTCAGGTTGTACTGGACCAGCCGATCGGGATCCAACCAGACGCGCATCGCGTACTGGGAGCCGAAGTTCTCCACCTCGCCGACGCCGGGAACGCGGGCCAGCACCTTCTCCAGGTTGGACTGGGCGTAGTCCCGCAGGTCGTACCCGTCCATGCTGCCGTCCTCGGAAATGAGGCCGACGATCATCAGGTAGTTGCGGGTGGCCTTGCCCACGGTCACGCCCTGCCGCTGAACCACTTCCGGCAGGCTGGCCATGGCCAACTGGAGCTTGTTCTGAACCTTGGACCAGGCCACGTCCGGGTCCATGCCCGGCTCGAAAGTCAGCTCCAGGCGGGAAGCACCCGCCGAGTCGCTGGTGGCGGACATGTAGATCATGCCCTCCAGCCCGGTCATCTTCTGCTCGATGATCTGGGTGACGCTGTTCTCCACCGTCTCCGCGGAAGCCCCGGGATAGAAAGAATACACGTAGATCGACGGAGGCGCGATGGGCGGATACTGCGATATGGGCAATGTATAAATGGCCAGACCGCCCGCCACCATAATGACAATGGCGATCACCCAGGCGAAAACCGGGCGGTCCAGGAAGAAATTCGACAGCACAACAAATCTCCGTTAATTCATCTTCGCAATGGGACCGCCGGTGTTGAGTTCCTTCTTCTCGGTCTGGGAGCTTTCAAAAGCAACCGCTTTCACGGTGATGCCGGGGCGCACGTTCAGCATGCCTTCGACGATCAGGCGCTCGCCGGGCGACAGGCCGGACGTGACCAGCCACTTGTTCCCGATCGCCCGCTCAATGGTGAGTTTCCGCTGCTGAACCTTGCCCTCGTTATCCACGATCAGCCCGATGGGTTCACCCTTCGGATTCCGGCTCACGCCCTGCTGGGGGACCAGGATGGCCTTCTCGGCGATCCCTTCCTGCACGATGGCCCGCACGAACATCCCCGGCAGGAGCGTGTGATCAGGATTGGGGAACACGATGCGCAGGGTGAATGACCCGGTAGTCGGATCGACGGTCACGTCGCGGAACTGCAGGGTGCCTTCCTCGGAATAGAGCGTTCCGTCCTCCAGCAGGAGGCGAACTTTTCGCTGGTTGTCGCGGTCCGCGCTGAGCCGGCCGGCCTCCAGGCTGCGTTTCAGCCGCAACAGCTCGGCGGTCGACTGAGTCACGTCCACGTAGATGGGGTCGAGCTGGTGAATCGTGGCCAGCGGGGTGGCTTGGTGAGCGGTCACCAGTGCACCGGGGGTGACGTTCGACCTGCCGATGCGTCCGGAGATCGGAGCGGTCACCGGCGTGTAGGACAAATCAATGCGCGCCCGCTCCATCTCGGCCCGGCG
>Ga0209608_1003025_pt1 | contig 11068 bp, 7 predicted proteins | sample AD_UKC130_MetaG_FD_184428 | JGI IMG/M metagenome (GOLD analysis project Ga0209608, IMG submission 184428) | Active sludge microbial communities of municipal wastewater-treating anaerobic digesters from Canada - AD_UKC130_MetaG (SPAdes) (version 2) | ecosystem: Engineered > Bioreactor > Anaerobic... | reverse complement strand
GTACGCGCCATGTGTTTTTCTATGGAATGGGTCTGGGCTATCATCTCGAAGTATTTACCCGACGGTTTCCAGATGTGAAGTACACGGTTTTTGAACCCTTTCCGGAAATCGCCATCCAATGTCTGGCTGATAAAAAATTATCGGAGATTAGCGGTAAAAACTTGCAAGGTTTTTATACAGAAGATACCCGTGAAAATACCGTTAATTTCTTGATGCGCTTTGTAAATTCTGTTAATGAGCAGGTTCTGTTCATTCCGCTCCCGAGTTATCAGCGGATATTTGACGAGCAATACCGTGAATTTGTACAGCTTTTTGAAGAAATTGTTTTCATGAAGCGAAGCCATATCAGTGCGAACTTGAGATATCAGAAAAAATGGATGAGCAATGCTTTTCTGAATTTTGAGTATTTGCTAAAAACTCCATCAGTATTTGATTGTGGGCATCTACGCGATAAACCGGCGATCATTGTTGCAGCTGGCCCGTCGGTAATGGATGAAATTGAAAATCTTCGCCGGATTAAAGATAATGGGTTGGCTTATATTTTTGCTGCTGGGTCAGGACTTCATCCGTTGTTGAATCATCATATCCTTCCGGACGGTGCCTTTTCGTATGATCCCAATGATAACACCCTTGTTTTTCAGCCAGTATTTGAGCAGCACATCGATGGAATTCCTTTGTGTTTTGGGAGTTCAGTGGGGTTCAGCCGGTTAAATGATTATCCTGGACCGAAATGCCATTTCATTCTGAGTGTGGACACGTTGTCTCCTTATTATCTTAAATATGCTGATGGAAAATCGGTTGAAGTGATCATGGATGCACCAACCATCTCCACAGTAATTCTTCAAATTTTGTGCAAACTTGGCTGCAATCCGATTATTCTGGTCGGCCAGAACTTAGCCTATCGTGGAGAATTGCGATATGCCGGAGGGATAAGCTATTATGATCCGAAAGTAACCGAAGAGTGGTTGAAAGGCGCTTATTTAGTCGATGATGTGTCCGGAGGAAAGGTTTATACGAATGATGCCTATCGGCTGATGCGGGAGAGTTTAGAGTATTATATTCGGTTATACCCTGATAAAGAGTTTATCAATACAACTCAAGGCGGAGCCCGTATCGAGGGAGCGCCGTTTATGCCGCTTGAAGAAGTGATCCATAAGTATCTGGCTGATCGGGTTGTATCCGATAGTTGGCTGCCCGGTGATAATTCTCAGAGTTATGATCTTTACTATCTACGGCGCCAACAGGAAAGCATGGAAAGGGAGTACCAGACATTTAAAATTATCCAGCAGGATCTCTCCGGCGCTTTGACTCAAATGGAAACGCTCATACAAAAACGGTATTATTCTAAGTTGGAGACGACTCTCAACCAATTTAATAAACACTTGAAAGCCTTGACAGATAATCAGTTTTTCCGGGTATTTTTGGAGTCAATGGTACTGTTACATGTTGAGCAAATAAACCGTCAAATGTCTGAGATTATAGCGGAAACTGATCTGATATCAAAGGCGAAACGCATCGATGAGGTTTTTGCACCGTTTATCCAAGCTCTCTCCCAGGAATTTTCCTGGATCGAGCCCCAGTATCGACAATTAGCTGACTTTATCGTGATGAATAATAAATAATATATCGAAGCGAGGCATATCCATGTTTGATAACAAGTCTGTTCTCATTACCGGCGGTACCGGTTCTTTCGGAAAAAAATGTGTGGAATTAATGTTAAAACGCTATAAATTACGGCGGTTGATCGTTTTTTCAAGGGACGAGCTGAAGCAATATGAGATGCAACAGGTGTTTAATCAGCCTGAAATGCGGTATTTTTTAGGGGATGTCCGGGATTTGAGCCGTTTGAAACAGGCTATGCGGGATGTGGATTATGTGATTCATGCGGCAGCTTTGAAGCAGGTGCCGGCTGCGGAATATAATCCCTTGGAGTTTGTCAAAACCAATATAAATGGCGCCGAAAACGTGATCCAAGCCGCCATCGAGAGCGGAGTCAAAAAGGTGATGGCGTTATCGACGGATAAATCGGTGAACCCTATCAATCTGTACGGTGCCACTAAAATGGTCTCGGACAAGCTGTTCATTGCGGCCAACAATATGGCAGGAGGTCGCGTTACCCGCTTTGCGGTGACCCGATACGGGAATGTCATCGGTTCTCGGGGCTCGGTAGTGCCTTATTTCAAAAAGTTGGTGGCCGAGGGGGCTAAAGAACTTCCCGTGACCGATCTGCGGATGACCCGTTTTTGGTTTACGTTGGAAGAAGGGGTCGATTTTGTCCTCAAAAACTTTGCCCGGATGCAGGGCGGAGAGACCTTTGTTCCCAAGATCCCTTCGATGCGCATAACGGATTTGGTCGCTTCCTTCGGAGAAGATATCCGTCCGAAGGTGATTGGCATCCGGCCCGGGGAAAAACTGCATGAAGTGATGGTCCCGGCGGATGCTGCCCATTTGACTTTGGAATTTCATGATCATTATGTCATCAAGCCGACTATTAACTATTTCGAACAGATCGATTATTCTGTGAACCTGTTGGGAGAGAAGGACAGTCCGGTGCCGGACGGATTTGAGTACCGCTCCGACAATAATCCGGTGTTTTTGGCCGTTGAACAATTGAGGGAGTTGAATCAAAAGTGCTAATTCCGTATGCGCGGCAGGACATTAATGAACAAGATATCCAGGAAGTTGTCGCTGTGCTCCAATCTCCATGGTTAACGCAAGGACCGGCTGTTCAGCGATTTGAACAGGCGGTCGCTGATTATTGCGGGGCCAAATATGCTGTTGCCGTCAACAGTGCTACGTCGGCGTTGCACATTGCCTGTTTGGCGGCGGGGTTGGGCCCTGGAGACCGGATGTGGACGTCGCCGAATACATTTGTGGCTACAGCCAATTGCGGCTTATATTGCGGGGCTGAGGTTGATTTTGTGGACATTGATCCGCTGACCTATAATCTGAGTCCGGCAGCATTGGAAGAGAAACTGGCGAGGGCCGCAGAAAAGGGACAACTGCCCAAAGTGGTGATTCCGGTCCATTTTGCCGGCCAGTCCTGTGCTATGGATAAGATAGCCGCGCTCGCCAAAACTTATGGTTTTACCCTTATCGAAGATGCTTCCCATGCCATTGGCGGAAGTTATTTGGGAGAGAAGATCGGCTCCTGTGCATTTTCGGATATGGTGGTTTTCAGCTTTCATCCGGTCAAGATTATCACTTCCGGAGAAGGCGGGATGGTCCTCACTAACAATCCGGAGTTATATCAAAAACTGCTCCGCCTTCGTTCCCACGGGATCACCCGGGAGCCGGAGTTTATGACGAAGGAAGCGGACGGGCCTTGGTATTATCAACAAATTGAATTGGGATATAATTACCGGATGACCGATATTCAAGCAGCCCTTGGGTATAGCCAGCTCCAACGGATCGATGAATTTATCCAACGCCGGCATGAGTTGGTGAACAGGTATAACCTGTTGCTTCAGGATTATCCCGTGATACTGCCTTGGCAGGACCCCAACGGATTTTCTGCGTTTCATCTTTATGTGATACGTTTACAGACCGACCGGATCCGTAAAACCCATCGGGAAGTCTTTGAAACCCTGCGGGAGAAAGGGATCATGGTCAATCTCCATTATATCCCGGTCTATACCCAGCCGTATTATGAAAACCTCGGGTTCAAACCCGGCCTGTGCCCGGAAGCCGAGCGGTATTACCAAGAGGCCATCACCCTTCCTTTGTATGCTGCGTTAACCGAAGAGGAACAGGATCAAGTCGTAGCCGCGTTGGGAGAAGTGTTGGGGGTAACGGCTGTAGTTGATAGTTTAAAGGGGTAAGGGTACGGGGTCTTAGGTACTAGGTTTAGATAGGAACACTGCGCATTCCTTCCAACACCCAGAATCCAGGACCTAGAACCTAAAACTTATTCATGTCTCTTGCTTCACGCCTGAACTGTGCACTTTGTATTGCAACCGGAATTCAGCACTCAATGCGTAAACTGTCAACTGTCAACTAAAGAAAAGAGGTGGACCCATGTCTGTCGTAATCATCGTCCAGGCCCGGATGGCGTCGACGCGACTGCCGGGGAAAATACTAAAGCAGGTATTGGGGAAAACTCTGCTGGAATATCAATTGGAGCGGTTGCAACGGGTAAAGTCGGCGGACCGGATTGTGGTGGCCACGACGGATCACGGTGAAGAAAAGCCCATCGTGGATGTGTGTGACCGCTTGGGTGTGGATACGTTTCGGGGATCGGAAAGCGACGTTCTGGCCAGGTATTACGGAGCGGCCACCGCTTTTCACGGGGATACGGTGATCCGGATTACATCCGATTGCCCTTTGATCGACCCTGCGGTGGTCGACAGGGTCGTCGGTTTTTATTTGACCCATCGAGACCAATACGATTATGTTTCCAATACTTTTCCGGAATTGACTTATCCTCGGGGGATGGACACGGAGGTTTTTTCCTATAAAGCCTTGAAAGAAGCCTTTTTAGAGGCTGAAGACCAGCCGGAGCGGGAGCATGTGACTATCTTTATCAAACGTCGGCCGGAACGGTACCGAATCAAAAATTTGCCCTATCATCGGGATGAGAGCCATTATCGGTGGACCGTGGACACCCCGGAAGATTTTCAGCTGATTGAACGGATGATTACAGCCTTGTATCCAAAGAAGCCCCAGTTTACTCTGGAAGACTGCTTAGAATTGATGGCCGAGTATCCGGAGTGGGCCCGGTTGAATGCCAATATTCAGCAGAAATTGGTGAAATAACAGGTTGGTGGAAAAATGAAATATGTGTTTATCCGGGCCGATGCTTCATTGACTATCGGTTCTGGACATGTGATGCGTTGCCTGACTTTGGCGGATAAACTTGCGAAGCAGGGGGAGAAGGTCTTTTTTGTGACCCGGGATTGGCCCGGGAATATGGCTGCTTATATTGAAGATAAAGGCTATCCGGTATTAATTCTCCCTGCACTTCAGGGAGATTTGCTTCAAAATGAGTTTCAGTTATTGGCTGAATCCTGGCAGCAGGATGCAGAGGAAACCATCAGTCGGATCAAAGCGTTGCAACCGGATCCCGGGGATACTCTCTTAGTTGTTGACCATTACGGCCTGGATGAAAAGTGGGAAAAGGCGTTGCGGCCGATAGCCAGTAAAATCATGGTCATCGATGATTTGGCGAACCGGCCTCATGATTGCGATATCCTGCGGGATCAAAATTATTACAAAAATATGGAGGAACGTTATCGGGGGTTGGTTCCGTTCCATTGCCGCATGGAGTTGGGTCCGAAATATGCGTTACTCAGAGAAGAGTTTTATCATGCCAAAAAAAATTTGAGGGTGCGGAATGGAGTGGTTCGGCACCTATTGATTTTTTTCGGAGGAAGCGATCCCACCGGTGAAACGATGAAGGCGTTACAGGCCTTAGAACGGCTGAACCGTCCTGATATAGGGGTGGATGTGGTGGTAGGGATGTCCAATCCTTACCGACGTGAGATAGAACAGTTTTGTGGCAGATTGCCTTCAATCCATTATCATTGTCAGGTGGACCAAATGGCGGAGTTGATGGCTAGAGCGGACCTGGCTGTCGGGGCCGGCGGTACGGCCACTTGGGAACGGTGTTATTTAGGGCTGCCAACGCTCGTAATTACCGTGGCAGAAAACCAGGTGGAGATGGTAAGGGATCTGGCAGAAACAGAAGCCATTGAATATCTGGGAACGAGTGAAACGGTGGATGCGGAAGGGTTGGCTGTATCGTTAAGGAAAGCGATAAGTCATCCACAGAATCTGGCCGAGATGAGCCGGAGGGCGTTGGCTTTGTTCGAGTGAATCGAAAACTACTTTTCGTCTCTTTTAAATATTTCATAATGAATATCGTTAAAAACCAGTTAATAAAGGTGAACAGGGTGACGATAACACAAATAGTTGCTAAATCTCAAGTCAAATTTATTTGGTCATTTAACTTTGCGGAGTGTGACAATGAAAAAAATCTTGATTTTTCGGACCGCTCAATTTCATATTTGCGAGAAAATTTTTTCGTTCATCAAAATAAAATATGCTGACGCAAAGGTGGATTTTTTATCGAATCAGGATTTTGATAGTGACCATATTAGCTTTGTCAAGAAATATATCCTTGATTATTCCGGATTTCTTACGGTTCAAAAAATTCCCGCCGATATCAGGGAAGAAATTAAAAATGAAAATTATGATTTAATGATTTTCCCATATAGTATGTGGGGAATTGAAGATTTGGGAAATTTGTTGGCTGTTGGAAAGCATCTGAAACCAAAGAAAATACTCTTCATTAATGAACTGGGTGATGGAAAAGAATGCAGTGTTTTCCAATTAAGCTTTTTTCGAATGGTTCATTTCGTTGTCAATTATATTTTGCTTGCTCCCTTTTTTTTAATCGCATTATGGACTTATCTTATCAATTTGATGCGTAAGAAAGAAAAGGGGTTTCAACCGAGGAAAGATATTCATGTTATCCGAGGAACAACGAATATCCGGGTTATACAGGAGGAACCTCCCCGATCAAGAAGCGTTGTAAAAATCGCTTGTATTGCACGATTCGATCCGATTAAGGGACATTCCTATTTAATCAAAGGGTTTTACCAGTTAATTTCTGAAGGATGGACAAATATTGAACTGAATTTAATAGGTGATGGCCCAGAGGCTTCTTCGCTTAAGAAATTAGTAAAAGACCTCAATATCGAAGACAGAGTGGTTTTTGCGGGATTTCAAACGAATGTTATTCCATATTTGAAAGAATGCGATATCTTCGTATTGCCTTCGTTAAATGAAGCGATGCCCATTACCCTATTGGAGATCATGGCTGCGGGAAAACCTGTCATTGCAACGAAGGTTGGTGACATTCCAAATATTATTGCTGATCGGGAAAACGGGATGTTGGTGAACCCTGGGTCCGAACAGGATATTTATGTTGCACTCAAAGGGTTAATCGAAAACCCGGAACTGAGAAGAAAAATTGGTTTGCAGGCTTATCTTGCGTTTCAAAATAAATTTTCGCCTGAACAGTTTGGTAAGAAATACGAAGCACTCTATCAAAGTGCAATCAATCATTCGAAAAAAATCAAAAAAATTTGGGAATTCACCGTTTTCGATTTATCTATCGGAGGGATTACGCAGTATATCTCGTTGATGCAATCAACTCTTGCTTACTCCGGGATTGATGTAATGATTATCCCTGTATCCATCAATATGGCGATCCGGAGTTTTTACCTGAAAACGTTCCCTGTTCTTTTTGACAGGCTCTTTCCGAAGGGAAAGGAAATTGCCGGTTATACGGTCCGAAAAGCATTTTTATGCTTTGTTTTTCTGAAAAAATATATTGAGGGGAAACCGGATATTGTCCATGTCCATGATGTTATTGCTTATAATGCATTAAGACATTTATGCCGAATATTTTCGGTGCCCTTAATATTAACCAAACATGGTGATCTGGCGAAAGAGGTCATCGTCCATAACAAAGTGGATAAAAATAGTCTTCTCTATCGATACTTTTCCCGCCAGGAAATGATAGCCTATACAAATGCTGAGTTTTTAGTCGTAGTCGATGAAGAATCGAAAAAACGCATTGAAATAGGAAAAATAGCTGGTTAAAACGGTTCGTTCTGGGATGATTACACTGGTTAACGATTTAAGATGTTTAGGCAGAAATTACTATTGGAGAAAACTAAATGAAAATTGGTCTTATTGCCGCAAAAGGTAAAGATGAACGAAGTTATGGAACTCCTTTAGGTTTGGGTTCGATCAAAGCATATATTGAACAAAAGCTTCCGGTGGAAGTGAGAATATTTGAAGACGAGAAAGAAATGATTGCATACAAACCGGATCTTGTCGGAATTAGTTCGGTAACATCCTGTTATGGCTATGCAATCAAAATGGGACAACTATTCAAGAAAGAACTCAATACCCCCGTGGTGATAGGGGGGTATCATATTTCAAGCCTTCCTGAGTCTTTACATGAAACCTTCGATCTTGGGATTATCGGAGAGGGAGAGCTGACGCTGGAAGAGCTTATATGCGAGTTCTCCAAAACGAAAAATTTTAGTTTAGTCCAGCTGAATCGAATAGAGGGTATCGTTTATCGCGAGGCTGTGAGCCGTTCCATCATCATCAATTCTCCACGAAAATTGATAAAGAACTTGGATGAGCTTCCTATGCCCTATAGGGAAATAAATCCATGTAATCCGGAAGAAGCAGCAATTATAACGAGTAGAGGCTGCCCGTATAATTGCATCTTTTGCTCTTCGGCCTTACATTGGCAAAGTAAATTTCGTACCTATTCTGCTGAAAGAGTCGTCGCAGAAATCGAAAATATTGTCAATCAATATACTGAAGTGAAACAGATCTATATTTTAGATGATTTGTTTATGGCAGACAGAAAAAGACTGAGTAAAATGGTTGAACTCATTGAAGAAAGAGGGATAAACAAGCGGGTAAGTTTCAGAGGGTTTGCCAGGGCCAATTTAGTTGATGATGAAGTTTGTATGCTTTTTAATCGAATGAATTTTACAGAGCTACGATTTGGGGCAGAGACTGGTTCTGAACGATTGCTGCAATATTTGAAAGGTAAGAATGTAAGTGTAAAGGATAATCAGAGAGTTGTCGATTTATGTAAAAAGTATAACATTAAATGTTATGCTTCGATTATGGTGGGAGTGCCCGGTGAAACCGAAGAAGACTTAATGTATACCCATAAATTCTTAAAAAACAATGCAGGAAATGTTGAAGTATCAGGTTTTTATGTTTTTCAACCGTTTCCGGGCACGGAGATATATCATGGATTAGCTGAAAGAGGGCATCATTTTAACACAGATTGGAATGGGTATAACCTTTCATTTTATAATGATGATTTTCATTTCAACACGATGAATTATTATAATGAAAAGAATATCTCTCGGGAAAGGTTTAAAATGATTCTCTTGCTTTATTTTTCAGATTATCTGCCGGAGTCGGTATTCAAAGCTGAAGAAGAGAATCATTTGGAAATTGGCTGTGGACCATCGCCCAGAAAAGGTTTTTCCCATGCAGATGTCCGCCCTTTACCTCATGTCGAATATGTTTGCAACGCAACGAATCTGGAACCTATTGCCGACAATCATTTTATGTTGGTTTTTAGCAGGCATATGCTGGAACACTTGGATGAATTTGAAGGTGTATTAGCCCTTTTAGAAATGAAGCGGGTTCTAAAAGATGAAGGCCTGTTATATATATGTGTTCCGGATATCCTCTATCATATTAAAGAGTTTCAAGATGATAGTGAAGGTGCTTTCGGAGGGTTATGGGGATGGCAAACCAATCCTTATGATATTCATAAATGGGGTTATTCTTTTGAATCATTATCAAGAATTTTAGCAGTTTGCGGATTTGATCATGTAACGGATGTGTCCAAAGGTTTATTTTCACGCGAATATAGCGAGAAACACTTAGAGGTTTTTGCTCAAAAGTCTACCAATTCCCCGAATAATCATAAGCTTTCTTCACGACAAACCAATAAATTTTTGCGTCGTTTATTGATGATGTCTAGCAAAGGGGAAATTACTGATGAACGTCTGAAGAGTATCTTTAATGAACTGCGCCCCAGTTTAAGCGATTCGCCCCTTGCTTTATTATTTAATTCATCCCTAAATAATGATAGCCAATTCGAAAATAACATAGATATCAGTTACTCTGATTTAATGGAACTGACGCATACAATTCCAAAAAGGTTGGTTTCAGGAATAACAGGTCTTATCAATAGCTATCGCTCAAAGAATGGTTTCGATGTATCCTTTGAATATAATATCGGGTCGTTTTATGAAAGACACGGAATGTATGACTTGGCTTTAATGCAATTCACTAATATAGAAAAGCAACCATTGCCCAAGACAAACGAACAGATTTATGGCATTCAATATCATATGGGATATATCTATTATATGTTGGAAGATTTCGATAAAGCCCGGTTTCACCTGGATCAATGTTTGGAATCAGAGCCTAACCATAGAAAAGCTAAGGAAATACTGGATTTAATTCAAAATAAAGGATGATGAGATGAAAGTTACAGGAGAAAGGCAGGTAGCCCAATTTTTTTCAGAGGTTCGAAAGCTGACAGAATAAAGAAACTAACTTCATAAAGAAGAAAGATTGTTGGCGAAATTGTGTTTTTAGGAGATTTGAAGATGATTAACGGCCAATATGTTTTAGCTGCTATACAACTTCATCATAATGCTTATGATTGTAGTTTTTTAGAATTTGGCCCGGATAAATTATTAAATATCCAAATCGGCCAATTGTTAAAGTCCAAGTATATTGATGAAGTTATTATTAATGTCCCCGATGATGAAATTAATCGAAAATTCGAATGTTTCGTTTCAGATAAAGTTCATGTTTTTTATGGTTCATTTGAACCGGACCAACGACTGGACGAAGCGGTTAATCATTTTAATGGGGATATTGTGGTAAACATTTATGGCAATCAACCTTTTAATCAGGCCGATATAATTGATACAGCACTAGACCATATGATTAAAGAGAAGAAGGTTTATTATTCAACCTTTTCTTTTTGCTTGCCGGCAAGGCTTTCGTTCAAAATATTTAAGCGGGGATATATTAAGGAATATTATTGCGATAAAAATGATTATCAGCATCCATGGCTTCTTAAGCATTGGAAACGTCATCTGGGGCTGGCCGAATTATGGACAACCGGAGTGTATAGTGAAGAGACGGTCCATATTTTTAGAGATTTTTATAACATGTTTGGAAGTGAAACAACCCTCGATAATTTATTTGAATTCTATAATAAGTTCAATGTGTTTGAAAGTCATTCGGAAGTTTGTAATCATCAGAAAAGGATTTTATTTTATCCGGCTTTTGAAGAAAGTTATACCTTTGATTTGCTCAATTTCTTTTTGCGAAAGAATTATATTGTTGATTTTGTCGTCAATGATTTATAATGATACCAGAAATTAAGACAGACAAAACAGCTAAAATAAGTTAGAATGGAACTATGGAAAAGAGAAGACATTTTACACCGGAAGAAAAAGCAAAAATAGTGATTGAGGTCTTAAGGGAAGAA
>Ga0209608_1003020_pt1 | contig 11080 bp, 8 predicted proteins | sample AD_UKC130_MetaG_FD_184428 | JGI IMG/M metagenome (GOLD analysis project Ga0209608, IMG submission 184428) | Active sludge microbial communities of municipal wastewater-treating anaerobic digesters from Canada - AD_UKC130_MetaG (SPAdes) (version 2) | ecosystem: Engineered > Bioreactor > Anaerobic... | reverse complement strand
CAGAAATAGAGCTGGCTTACCCTTATCTGCGGGGAAAACTGATCGGAATCACCGGGACCAACGGCAAATCAACCACCACCACTCTTATTTATCTAATGCTTAAAAAGGCCGGTTTCAAAGTTCACCTGACGGGTAACATTGGTCAGCCACTTGTGTCATTTATCCCAAAGGTTAAGCCCGGTCATCTGGTGGTGACCGAGCTGTCCAGTTTTCAACTGGAATTCACCGAAAAGTTCAGGACCGATATCTCTGTTTTCCTCAACATTTCACCCAATCACCTTGACTGGCATCGGACCTTTGAGGCTTATCTCCAGGCTAAAAAGAAACTCTTCGATCACAGTCAACCTGAAGATCAGGTAATCCTCAACCGTGATGACCCGCACCTGTGGGCCTGGAGACAGGAAAAAAGACAAGAACTCTATGCTTTCAGTCGAAAGCATTCAGTACCCCGGGGTTGCTACCTCCAGGGCTCGAAGATTATTCTGAAACTGGGGGAAGAAATTCCGGTCATAGATGTCAAGGATATCAGGTTAAGAGGGGTTCACAACCAGGAAAATGTTATGGCCGCCATTCTGGCTGCCCGTCTGGCTGGAGCCAGTCTGACCTCCATCAGACAGACCATCCGAAATTTCAAAGGACTGGAACACCGTCTGGAAGAAGTCAGAAAAATCAGGGGCGTACTGTTTGTCAATGATTCCAAAGCGACCACCGTTGATGCCACCATTAAAGCTATCGACAGTTTTGACCAGCCGATTATCCTTATCCTCGGGGGGCGCGACAAGGGGGGAGACTTTTCTCCCCTCCGTCGCGCATTAAAAGGAAAAGTCAAACAAGTGCTGTTAATAGGCGAAGCCAGAGAAAAAATCAGACAGGCTATTCAGGGAGTTTGTCCGCTGGAAGAAGCTAAGAGCTTTAGAGACTTGGTGGAAAAGGCTTACGATCTGTCCAGTCCGGGAGATGTAGTTCTCCTGGCACCGGCCTGCACCTCCTGGGACATGTTTAAAAATTTTGAAGAACGAGGCCGGTTGTTTAAAAAAGAAGTTAATCGCCTGGCCAGAAAAATCCAGGAGAAAAGATAATGGAAGTTTTCAGGCGGTATTCTTTGGACAAGACGCTTTTAATTACGACCCTGGCTCTTGTCGTTATTGGCATCATTATGGTTTTCAGTTCATCCGTCATTCTGGCCGCTGAAAAATACCAGCATAGCTTCTATTTTCTAACCCAGCAAATTGTGGCTGCTATCACCGGTCTGATCATGATGATCATTATCGCTTCTATCCGGCAGCCGTTCTTTACCTGGAAACGCGTGGTTTATCTGGCAACCGCTTTTACTTTTGTGCTGCTGTTGCTGTGCCTGGCTATGCCTCCAGTGGCCGGAGCCCATCGCTGGCTGCAGATTTTCGGCATTCGTTTTCAACCTTCGGAGCTGGCCAAGATCATCTTGATTGTTTTTCTGGCCAATTACTGCACAGACAAAGCCCAGACCATTAATCACTGGAAAACACTGTTGATCCCGGCCGCTGTCATCCTGAGTTTTGTCCTGCTTATTTTGCTCGAACCTGATTACAGCACAGCTGCCCTGGTATGTCTGATTTCAGCTATTACCCTTTACCTGGGCGGAGTAAAATTAAAATACTTTGTTGTTCCAGGGCTTCTGATCTGCCTTATCTTTACTATTTTTCTTTTTTCAGCCAACTACCGGCTTAACCGGGTTCATGGCTTTCTCGAGCCTGACAAGGACCCGCTGGGTAAGGCTTTTCAGGTCAGGCAATCACAGTTAGCTATTGGCTCAGGTGGCCTGCTGGGAGTTAGTCTTGGAGCCTCCACTCAGAAACTCTATTTTCTGCCCTGCGCTCACACCGACTTTATTTTTGCTATTATTGGTGAAGAAACCGGCCTGGCTGGCAGCCTGACTGTGATCATACTCTTTCTGGTTTTTTTAGCTCGTGGGCTAAAAATTGCTGATCGAGCTTCTGGTCAGAATTACCAGTTAATTGCTTATGGTTTGACCATCAGCCTGGCCATTCAGGCACTTTTGAATATCAGTGTTGTCCTGGGACTGGGACCGGTAACCGGTATTCCTCTTCCCTTTATTTCCTATGGACGCTCATCCTTGCTTTGCAACCTTCTGGCTGTCGGCCTGCTGCTAAATATTTCTCAGAGAAAGGTGGAGGCCAAACCACTGCTATGAGTAAGAAAAGAATAATCATCAGCGGAGGAGGAACAGGTGGACATCTCTATCCAGCTGTGGTCCTTGGCCAGAAGCTAAAAGAACTGGAGCCAGAAATAGAATTGATTTATATCGGCAGCCAGCGAGCTGTTGAGAAGAGAATAATGAGCGAGCAATCCCTGACCTATCTAACTCTGCCCGTAGAGGGATTAAAAAGCCATGGCTGGAAAAAGCTCAAAGGGTTGGCTCTGCTGCCGCTGGCTCTGACCAGATCACTGATTATTATTTTAAGCTATCAGCCTGCTCTGGTAATCGGGGTAGGTGGATTCAGTTCCGGGCCGGTTGTCCTGCTGGCTTCCCTTCTGAAAAAGCCCACTCTAATTCTTGAACAGAATGCCCTGCCCGGTTTTACCAACCGCTTGCTCAGCCGCTTTGCCGATCGAGCGGTCGTTTCTTTTCCTTCTTCACTTCGCTATTTCCGGGGCAAAGGCATTCTGCTGGGCAATCCGGTCAGACCGGAGTTCTACCGGATTCAGCCCAAACAACCCGGGCCGATTTTGACCCTGCTCATTTTTGGAGGCAGTCAGGGCTCAAAATTTTTAAACGACAGAATTATAGAAAGCCTGCCCCTTCTCAGGGAGTTAAAAAATTCTCTGATCATTTATCATCAAACAGGAGAAAGAGATTTCCAGCGGGTCAAAGAAGCTTATGAGCTGGCCGGCCTGGAACAGGTCACAGTCAGCCCCTATTTTTCACCTATGGCTGACTATCTGGCCGCGGCTGATCTGGTTCTGTGCCGGGCTGGTGCTACCACCTGTGCCGAGCTCATCGCCGCCACCAGACCAGCCATCCTGGTTCCTTTTGCCGCCGCCGCTGATAATCATCAGGAATGGAATGCCAGAGAACTGGAGCGAGCGGGAGGAGCCGAGGTCATCTTAGAAAAGGATTTTAAACCAGAAATCCTCCTGAACCGGCTGAAATTTTATTTGAATAACCATGAGGCTTTGATTCGAATGGGAGATAATCTCCAGAAGCTCAGAAGGACGGATAGCGCCGACCGCCTGGCCAGGCTGGCTCTCGACATGATTAAAGCCGAAGGAAGGAGGGGCTGATGGTAAGAAGAGGCTATAGAAAACTCAACCGGATTCACATGGTCGGCATTGGCGGGACCGGCATGTGCGGGATTGCCGAAGTTCTGCTCAATCTTGGCTATCAGGTTTCAGGTTCAGATCTTCAGGAAAATGAAGCGACCATCAGACTGCGAAATTTAGGAGCCCAGATTTTTATCGGGCATTCTGCTGACAATTTAAAAGAAGCTGATGTTGTGGTTATTTCCTCCGCGGTTAAAGAAGATAATGTCGAAGTCGTCCGGGCCAAAGCTTTAAAGATTCCAGTTATTCCGAGAGCGGAAATGCTGGCCGAATTAATGCGGATGAAATATGGAATTGCCGTAGCTGGAGCTCATGGGAAAACTACTACCACTTCGATGACCGCCCAGGTACTGGAAGCCGGTGGTTATGATCCGACCATCATTGTTGGTGGACGATTAAATACCGTTGGTTCAAACGCCAAGCTGGGTGAGGGTGATTTCATTGTGGCCGAAGCGGACGAAAGTGATCGGTCTTTTCTTTATCTCTCTCCTTTTATTGCTGTTCTGACCAATATTGACGAGGAACATCTAGATCAATATGGAACGCTGACTGAAATTAAAAAAACCTTTGTTTATTTTGCCAATAAAGTACCTTTTTACTGTCCGGTTATTCTTTGCCTTGATGACCCCAATTTACGGAGCATTATGCCTCAAATTGAGAGGAAAATTATTACTTATGGCTTTTCACCTGAGGCAGATATTCAAGCCCGTGATTTCGAATTTGATGGTTTTTCCAGTTATTCGACTCTTTATGTTCACGGCCAGAAAGCAGGTCGGTTGAAACTTAACGTTCCCGGTCAGCACAATATTTTAAATGCCCTGGCCGCCGCGGCCGTTGGTCTGGACCTGGACATCGAGATGCAAACCATCCTGCAGGCACTGGAAGATTATAGTGGTACCGGACGCCGCTTTGAACTGAAAAAAGTCGTTAATGACATCATGATCATTGAAGATTATGCCCATCATCCGACCGAAATTAAGGCCACCCTGCAGGCGGCCAGAACAGGCTGGAAAAGGCGGCTGGTGGTGGCCTTTCAGCCGCATCGCTACTCTCGCCTGGCCAGGCTCCAGAGCGAGTTTACCACCGCCTTCCGTCAGGCTGATCTGCTCTTCTTAACCGAAATTTATCCAGCTGGTGAAAAGCCGATTCCCGGAGTTAGCGGCCGAAATCTTTTTGAGGAGATTTGGCGGTCGGGTCAGACCAACGTCTGGTTTGAGCCAGAGCTGGATAAGCTGCCAGCCCGGCTGGCTGATGAGCTTCGGCCCGGCGATATGCTGCTTGTGCTGGGAGCAGGCCATATTAACCGGATCATTCCGGAAGTTATAAAAATCCTGGAAAAGGAGAAAACAAATGGCAGTTGAAAATAGATATCCCCTGACCAGACCGTTATTTTCAGATTTTCCAGCAGAAAAACAGTCTTTTCATCGCCCTGATAAAAATATTGTTACCAGAACCAGAAGCACCAGGAAAGTTCTTTCTATCAAGCATCTATTGCTCATTTTCGGTCTGATAGCAACTTTTTTCGCCGGCCTGGCCGGTGTTTACTATTATGTGATTTCCTGTGACCGGCTGGAAATCAAAAGGGTGGAAGTCATTTCCACCAGCCCTCAGGTCAAACAGCAAATAGAACATTACCTCGGTCAATATGATCTGGGTAATATCATCGCTTGCGATTTGAATTATTTGAGGTCGAGACTCATTCGCCTGCCGGGTGTCAAAGAAGTCCGACTGGAAAAAATCCTTCCTTCTGGACTCAAAGTTGAGGCCATCCCTCGTATTCCCAGGTTATATATCCACCGAGGAAATTATCAGTTAGTTGATGAGGAAGGAGAAATCATTGCCTCTTACCCTGAATTGCCTGCTGACTCCTGGCCTCTTCTCGAGGATAGCGGCGGCTGGCGTCAGAACTACAAAGAAAAAATTGCTCTGACCTGCCAGGCTCTGGACCGCCTGCAGCCAGCTTTAAGGGCCAGAATAAGAACAATTAAGCTTCTGGACCGTTCGTCTCTGGAAATTCAACTGGCCGGAGATCCCGTGAAAATCATGGCGAGTGATTCCAACCTGGCCGAAAGCCTGGATTATTATCTTTCCAGTCTGAGTACCTGGGCAGAACAGTTTGGTCCGGTTGAATATATTGACCTCAGACTGAATGATCGCATCTATATTAAACCACTGACTCTGCAGGCAGAAAAGGCTTCTGCCCGGGAAAAGGAGGCAAGTTAAATGGCCAGGAATAATTATCTGGTAGGACTGGATATCGGCACGAAAAAAACCGTAGCAATTATTGGTGAAATTACCGAAGAACAAAAGGTTGAGATTATAGGCATCGGGGTAGCCGAATCGAAAGGTATTCGTAAAGGAGTGGTGATCAACCTGGACCAAACCATCTCAGCTATCAAAAAAGCCCAGGAAGAAGCTGAGCTGATGGCCGGAGTCGAAATAGATTCAGCCTATGTTGGCATCTCAGGCGCTCACATTAAAAGCTTCAATAGCCGAGGGGTGGTGGCGGTCTCTGGCAAAAACCGGGAGATTACCAGAGAGGACATAAAACGGGTTATTGACCAGGCACGGGCTCTGTCCATCCCCCCTGACCGTGAGATCATTCATATTATTCCGCAGGAATTCATTGTGGATGAACAGGATGGCATTAAGGATCCACTCGGCATGAGCGGTATCAAGCTGGAAGTCAATGTTCACATTGTAACTTCAGCCATAACCTCTCTTCAAAACCTGAAAAACTGCCTGGAAAAGTCCAATATTGGCATTCAGGAAATCGTCCTGAATCAGATTGCCACCAGCTATTCCACTCTGACCCAGGATGAACGGGAACTGGGTGTTGGTCTGATTGACCTGGGAGCTGGAACAACGGAGGTGGCAATTTTTGAACGCGGTTCTCTCTGGTATACATCCACCATTCCACTGGGTGGAGATAATTTTACCAATGATATTGCCGTCGGACTCAGGACACCTATCCCTGAGGCTGAAAAAATAAAAAAGAAATATGGCTGTGTAGCCTTACCAATAACAGAGGAACAGGAAACAATTGAAGTTCCAACTGTGGGCAAAAGCAAAAAATCACGGCTGCTGTCCAGACAGATTCTGGCTGATATCATCCAGCCCCGGGCCGAAGAAATTTTCAGACTGGTAGATGGTGACATTAAAAGGATGGGTTATGAAAAATCCCTGAACTCCGGTCTGGTCCTGACCGGAGGTACAGCCCTCCTGGATGGTCTGGAAGAAGTGGCCGAAGAAATTTTTGATTTGCCGGTCAGGCGAGGAGATCCCAGTTATATCGGTGGGCTAATCGACCGGGTCAGTACGCCTGATTATGCGACAGCCGTGGGGCTGATTCTCTACGGTTATAACCAGATTCAGGAGCGTGGCTTTTCCAGAGATAAAAAGAAAGGCTTCTGGACAAAAATTAAGGACTGGTTCAATGAATAAAAAGGAGGAGAAAATGAGAGATGAAGCTGGTAGCAAGATAAAGTTTCATTTAGCAGAAGAGCCATTCGGAGCCAAAATCAAGGTGATCGGCGTTGGCGGTGGCGGCGGCAATGCCGTTAACCGCATGATCGAGGCAGGAATTGAAGGAGTCGATTTCATTGTGGTTAACACTGATAAACAGGCCCTTTCGACCAACCTCGCCCCGGTTAAGATTCAGATAGGCGACAAACTAACCAAGGGATTGGGATCGGGCGGCGATCCAAAGGTTGGCCGGCAAGCAGCCGAAGAAGACACTGACCGCCTGGCTGAGGTTATGGAAGGGGCTGACATGGTATTTCTGACCACTGGCCTGGGCGGTGGGACAGGCACCGGTGCTACACCGGTCATCGCCAATCTGGCCACGGGGATGGATATTCTGGTTATTGCCATTGTTACCATGCCCTTTAATTTTGAGGGCCGGGTGAGATTCCGCCAGGCAGAAGAAGGCTTGCAGGAACTCAAACAGGTGGTTGATACAGTGATAGCTATCCCCAATGAAAGGCTTCTGGAAACCGTCAATCTCAACACCTCTATTTCCGAATCATTCCGGCTGGCCGACGATGTTCTGCGCCAGGCAACCCAGGGTATTTCTGATTTAATAACCAGACCGGGTTTGATTAACCTTGATTTTGCCGATGTCAAGTCGATCATGAAAGGCATGGGTATGGCTTTTATGGGGACAGGCCTGGCCTCGGGAGAAAACAGAGCAGTGGAGGCGGCTCAGAAGGCCATCAGCAGCCCCCTGCTGGTGGATACTTCTATTGAAGGGGCCAGGGGAGTTCTGATCAATGTCACCGGTGGAAAAGATATGACCCTGCATGAAGTTTCTAAAGCCTCCCAGCTCATTACGAGTCTGGCTGATCCAGAAGCCAACATTATTTTTGGCACCGTCCTCGACGAGGAGATGAAAGAAGCTATCAAGATCACAGTTATCGCTACTGGCTTCGAACATCGGGAAAGCAAACGGCCGACAACCGAAGAAATAAGAACCAGGCTGACCAAGTCCCAACCAGCCGTGCCGGTTAACTCCCCTACTCCCCCTTATGTTTTTGAACCAAAAGGCAATCAGGAGCCATTCCTGGAAGCCGGCCAGTCTGAGCCTGACTGGAACGAAATGAATATTCCGGCTTTCATGAGAAAAATGAGGCAAGCAGCTATAAGGAAAACACCCAATGATTTACGCTGATACTGTTGTCGCCAATATTTCACAGTTAGTTACCTGCGCTGGAGAGAAATTCAGGATCAAAAAAGCCATGAAGGAGGTAGGCCTCATAGAAAAGGCCTGGGTAGCCGGCTCTAACGGGCGGATCGTCTTTGTCGGTGAGGAAAATGGATTTCGGGCCAGGGTCTCTTTAAGTGAGAAGGCCCGGGTCATTGATGCTTCTGGCCTGGTTGGTCTGCCTGGCTTCGTTGATTGTCATACTCACCTGCCTTTTGCCGGTGACCGAGCCAGAGAGTTTTCCCTGAGAATAGCCGGCTATACCTACCAGCAGCTGGCAGAAATAGGACTGGGTATTCAGACGACAGTCAAGGCCACCAGGTCGATTTCAGCTGAGGAGCTGGAGGCTATCTGCTTGAAAAGGCTGGAAATAATGCTACTTAACGGGGCAACAACCATTGAGGCCAAAAGCGGCTATGGCCTTAATCACGACGACGAACTCAAGCAGCTGCTGGTACTAGGCAGCCTGGCCAATCGGCAGCCTGTTTCAATCGTCCCCACTTTTATGGGGGCTCACGAGATACCACCAGAATATAAGTCTAATCACGGGCTTTATATCAAATGGTTAAAAGAAGAGATGATGCCTGAAGTCAAACAGGCTAATCTGGCCGAGTTTTTTGATATATTCTGCGAACCAACTGTTTTTAATCTGGAAGAAACCAGAGAACTGGCTGTGGCCGCCCTCAAACTTGGCTATAAACTTAAAATCCATGCTGATGAATTTGTACCGATCGGTGGCACAGAACTGGGAGTAGAACTCGGAGCGAGGTCAGTCGAGCATCTGATCAATATCAGTCCTGCCGGCCTGGAAAAATTAGCTGGTAGCCGGACAGCGGCAGTTCTTCTCCCTGGAGTTTCCTTTTTCCTGATGTCCGATAAAAAGGCGCCGGCCAGAGAATTGATCGATCGCGGGGCAATTGTCGCCCTGGCCAGCGATTTCAATCCTGGCAGTTCCAATTTGTTGTCAATGCTTTTTGTGCTGCAACTGGGCGTTTTTACCATGAAGATGACAGTAGAGGAAGCCCTGAATGCCTGTACGATCAATGCCGCTTATGCCATTGACCGGCAGGATGAAGCTGGCTCAATTGAAGTCGGCAAGTCTTTTGATCTCCTCCTGGCTGACCTCCCCTCCTACATTCACCTGGCTTATGAACTGGGAAGAAATCCAGTCAGGACAGTTATCAAGCGGGGAAAGATAGTGGTTGATGAGGGACAAATTATTAAAAAATAAATGGCTTAAATAGCCAGAGAGCCAGGCCGTTCAGTCCTTTTGTTTTTTCTTCCAGTAAAGATAAGCCGGAACCCCAAGGAAAATAATCCCCAGTCCAGCCATGGAATTTATAAACTGTTTGATTAAAGAATTAACCGATATGGCCAGGGCAGCCAGAACAAATAGGGCTGGAGCCCAGGGATAACCCCAGGTCTTATAAGGTCTGGGCAAATCCGGTTTTTTATGCCTCAAAATAAAGACAGCTGCCACCGTCAAGCCAAAAAAGATCCACTCACCAAAAATCACATAAGTAAAAAGCTGATCAAATGTCCCGGACAGGCTGAGAACTATACTCCAGAGGCTGATAGCAATGATCGAAATATAGGGAGTCTTAAAACGGGGATGAATTCTGGCTATGGCCTTAAAAAACAGCTTGTCCTGAGCCATCGCATAATAGACCCGCGGGGAGCAAAGCATGTTCTGATTGGCTGAGCCCAGGATGGAAAAAAGAATAATTAAAGAGATAATAGAAGCACCAAGCGGCCCAACAGCCACCATCATGACGTCAGCTGCAACCCTGTCTGAGGTGGCTATCGCTGAAGAAGGTAAAATATACAAATAAGCCAGATTAGCCAGCAAATAAATGATAATGACACCAAATAAGCCAATCAGAATCCCCAGCGGTAGATTTTTTTCTGGATTTTTTACTTCACCGGCGCTATAAGTGGCCGTTTCCCAGCCTTTATAAGCCCAGAAGGTAGCAATCAGAGCCACTCCAAAACTGCTGAGCAAATCGAGAGAAAATCCACCAACTCCCGGGGTGATAAAATTCGCTGGATTCCCTTTCCCCGAAAGAAAGACTGCCGCCAAGATACCAAAGATGCCCACAATTTTTATGACGGTTAACAGATTCTGCAAATTTCCGCCCTGTCTGGCACCAAAATAATTCACCGTAGCCAGAAAAACGATAAAGATAACTGCAACCAGTTTCGTCATGAGCGGTGACATTTTTATAAAATAAGGCAAATAGTTAGCAGAGAAAGCCACAGCCAGAGTAGCAATGGCACCTGAATCAATTACGAAAAAGAGCGTCCAGCCGAAAAGAAAAGAGATAAACGAGCCATAGGCCTCACGAAGATAAACATAAATACCGCCGGCCTCAGGCAGGGCGGCGCCAAGTTCAGCCAGAGCCAGAGCTCCCAGAAAACTGAGAAAACCGCCAACTACCCAGACAGCCAGCATCAGCAAGGGAGATTTGACAGCAGCGGCGATTTCAGCCGGAACCATAAAAATTCCGGAGCCAATAATGCCTCCAATGACAATTGAAGTCACATCAAACAGGCCAAAGACCCGCAGCAATTGATTTCGGGGTCGGCCGGGACTGACCTTAGATTCGCTGTCCATTTTTATTGCCGTAATATAGATAAATGAAGATTAAAAGTCAACGTTAATTAAAAGATGTCCAGAAGACGATACTGTACGGCTTCGCCCAGGGCCGAGGCCGATAGATTTTGCTGACCGGCCAGATCAGCAATCGTCCTGCCCACTTTTAAAATCCGGTCGTAAGCTCTGGCACTGAACTGGAACCTTTTCATGGCCGTTTCCAGTAGTTTCTGCCCTTCGGCTTCTACCCGACAGAACTGTCCCAGATCTCTGGAACTCAGTTGTGAATTCGATAATATCCTTTTCCCTTTGAATCTTTCCAGTTGAATTTTTCTGGCAGCCGAGACTCTCTTTTTAATCTCAGCTGAAGATTCGCCAGGAGGCCGCCCAACTATATCCTGATATTTTACAGCGGGAACTTCGATTTGAATATCAATTCTATCCAGCAGTGGTCTGGATAACCT
>Ga0209608_1003018_pt1 | contig 11087 bp, 9 predicted proteins | sample AD_UKC130_MetaG_FD_184428 | JGI IMG/M metagenome (GOLD analysis project Ga0209608, IMG submission 184428) | Active sludge microbial communities of municipal wastewater-treating anaerobic digesters from Canada - AD_UKC130_MetaG (SPAdes) (version 2) | ecosystem: Engineered > Bioreactor > Anaerobic... | reverse complement strand
CCAGTAGCTCCAAAAAGATCGGCCAATCATGACCGGAACAAGGATGTTCTCCAATGTCGTCAATTCCGGGAGGAGGTGATAAAACTGGAAGACCATGCCGAAGGTCCGATTGCGCAATTGATCGCGGATCCGTACCGGCACATTGTCGATGCGGTCTCCGCCGAGGAAAACGGCGCCTTGGTCCGGATGGTCGAGCAGGCCGATCAGGTGAAGAAGCGTGCTCTTCCCCGAGCCACTCTGGCCAACGATGGCCAGGAACTCGCCCGGTCGTACATCGAGATCAACACCTTTAAGCACCGGGATTTCCACGTTTGCCTTCCGGTAGCTTTTGACGAGCCCTCGTACAGAAAGCAGGCACTCGGTCGCCTCGGCTGGTTCGTCCACACACTCAAGGTCTTGAGATTGGCGAAGCGTCTCGGAACTCCCATCGTGCTTCCTGAGGGAAAAATGCGGTCGTGCGACCAAAGGATGGGCGTCTGAGGGTTCTCCATTGGGAGACCGCGGAAGATGGCCGGTCTCTTGAGAGGCAGAGGAAAGCCCATCGGTTGTGCTCGTGAGTTTATTCATAGCGGAGGGCCTCCACAGGGTGCAGCCGAGCTGCTCGCAGTGCCGGTAACACGCTTGCCAAGACCGCAATCAGCATTGCCCCAGCCATGATCCAGCCCACGGTCCATGGATCAACGATCGTAGGAATCTTGTAAAAGTAGTAAATGTCGGGATCAAAGACCCGATGGCCTGTGATCCGCCCCAACAGGTCGGCAATCTCATTGATATGCCGGACGAAAAGAAGGCCCAAGGTCAGTCCGGCACCGGCTCCCACAACACCGAGAAGTAAACCGTAGCCCAGGAAAATGCTCATCACACCCGCTGCGGATGCCCCCAGGGCTTTGAGGATGCCGATATCTCGGGTCTTTTCCACAACGATCATGAAAAAGATCGCCAAAATCCCGAATCCTGCCACACAAATGATGAGGAAGAGCAACACATTAAGGATGGCCGTTTCCATATTGACGGCGGCCAAGAGAGGCCCTTGACTATCGCGCCATGTGTCGATGGCGTAATACTGCGGGGCAAACGCATTTCGTAAACGGTCCCTCACCTCGTTCATATCCGCGCCGGGCTTCAATTTGATACTAATCGCATTGACGTAACCTTTGCCTGTCGAGGGGTCGATCATTCCCCGCAATTGTTGCAGCACCCGAATGGGCACAAAAACAAAGTTGGCGTCGTATTCGCTCATTTTGCTCTCATAGAAGTCCACCACCGTAAAGGTGTCGCTGACAATTCGGGGAGGTGTGCCGACTGTGGGAAGGGTCAGTTTGACGTCGTCTCCCGGCAGAAGCAAAAAATGATCCTGACCGTTTCGGCGGAAGCTTGCCAATCCTATCCCCAAAATGGCGCCGGTGTACTGAGAGGTTTCGGGATCGAAGGCGGCGACAGGCTCATTGGTCTGGGCCCGCTCAAAAGGGTTAGTGAAGGGCGACGCCTCCGCGCCCTGCGATGGGGATTGCTGTTCCGGTTCCTGTTGAACTTGTTCGATCATCTTTCGCAGGCGGGCGGCGCGGCGGCGGTGTTCCCAACCCGCCAAGGCCATTTCATCTCGGGGCAAACTCGGCCCATCCGCCTGGTGGTCGATCACGTCGTACCCACCTTCCCGAAGGTTGAAGCTCAAATTTTTGCGGTTCTCCGGGTGCTGAAGGTACTTACTGAAATCGCTGACCTGGGCTTGGGTTCTTTCATCCACCCCAATGATCTGGACCGGTCGCGTCATCCAGGCGTCGCCCACCTGATAATTAAGCATCCCCGGCACTACCACTGTCGGTGTCATGGCCTCGATGGCATCTCCGGCCACGCGCCGGATTTGCTCCATGTGCCAGTCGGGGTCAGGAAAGCCTTCGAGGCTCCGCGATTGAAAGATGAGGTCCGAGAGGATTCCATGTAGGCGGTTCTGCATTTCGTGGGTAAAACCCAGCATCACACTGTTCACCACAATCATCGTGGCCACGCCAAGTGTGACGCTGATGATTGAAGCCAGTGCGATGTAGCGCGTCTTCAGATACCGCCAACACAGAAGCCATCGATACATGGCGGGCGTCCTCCATGACGACCCGAAAGGGCGTCAATCGACCTCCGGCCGATACAGTGGAAACAAAATCACCTCACGGATGCTCTGACAGTTTGTCAGTAACATAACCAATCGGTCAATACCAATTCCCAATCCTCCCGCCGGTGGCATACCGTGCCGCAGCGCGCGAATGAAATCGCGGTCCATCCGGGCCATCGACTCCTCTTCCGGGAGGCCTTCCAACTGGCGGCTGAATAGTTCTTCCTGCAAATCGGGGTCGTTGAGCTCTGTGTAGGCGTTGGCCAACTCCATCCCTTGGACAAAGAGCTCAAACCGCTCGGCGATTTGAGGATTGTTTCTGCTCCTCTTGGTTAGAGGGCAAATCGAAGCCGGATAATCGAGAACAAAAATCGGTCCTGTCAATTTCGGCTGAACAAATTCTTCGAAGATCTCATTCTTGATCACGTCCGGGTGGCGACCTACCACTTCAATTCCGCGGGAGGAGGCGAAATAGGAGATTGAGGCAGGATCGGTAGGATTAACCCCCGTGTGCTCAGCAAACAACTCATCGTATGTTTTCCGTGCAAAGGGTGGTGTAAAATCGATGACATTCTCTCCCCACGGAAGTTGCAACGGCTGTCCCGTGGCCCTGATCGCCTGGACGATCAGCTTCTCGGTCAAATCCATCATCGTGTGGTAATCGCCGTACGCCTGGTAGGCCTCAAGCATGGTGAACTCGGGGTTGTGACGCGGGCTGATCCCCTCATTGCGATAGACTCGACCCAACTCATAGACCTTCTCCATGCCCCCGACGAGGAGCCGTTTGAGATGGAGCTCCAAGGCGATGCGGAGGTAAAGGTCCATATCCAAGGCGTTATGGTGGGTAACAAAGGGACGCGCCGCTGCCCCCCCGGCGATCACGTGCAGGGTGGGGCCTTCCACTTCGACAAAGCCTTCCTCGGCCAACGTCGCGCGGATGGAATGAACAATCTGCGTCCGTCGCAAAAAGCGCTCCATGACCCCTTCGGTGTAAGCCAAGTCCAGGTATCGCATGCGGTTACGGAGTTCCGGGTCGGCCAACCCATGCCATTTCTCCGGCGGCGTTTCGATCGACTTTGTCAAAAAGTGGAGATTGTCGGCGAAAATGGTTAGCTCACCGGTCTTTGTCCGTTTCAGTTCGCCATCGACACCGATAATGTCTCCCAGGTCAAAGCATTGGGCCAGTTCCCAGTTCCGCTCCCCGACCTGCGCCTTGCCGACGAGCACCTGAATCTTTCCAGTCCAATCGCGGATATCGATGAACATGATCTTGCCAGCACGACGCAGGAGCATAATCCGCCCGGCAGCGCGGACCCGGGGCCCCCGCAGTTCCGGCGCAGATCGACCATCGCCGCCGTCAACCACGACGATCTCATTTTCCCGCGCGCGAATTTCCCTGATTGGCCGATGACCATCGAACCGCCCTCCCCATGGGTCGATCCCCATCTCGGCAATACGGCGGAGCTTCTCCCGGCGGGCCGCCTCAAGATGACTCTTGGGCCGCTGACCCTGTTCTGAAGACGACGATGGATGATCCTGGTTCATATGTTTGATTTTCTCCGTGGACTTAATCTCCCGTGGATTTGATCTCGCCATGGGTGACGCCAGAAATCAAACCGCGTCACTGGTGTGGGTAAATGTCACAAACATGCCGGAAAGCATCTGTTACTCCAACACAAGACACCGTTGACCAAATGGCGGTTCTGCTTAACGATCCCACCCGTTGGGTGTCAAGTGTAACCTTTTCAGTTTACCCGGTTATCAGCAATCGCCAACGGGGAAGCTTCCACGATGGCGCGGGACCCTCCGTCAGGAGGTCATCGGTTGGTGGGGGGCAATCCCCGGTGGTTGGCCCGGCATACACATTTGGTGGCCGACTTTTCGCGCTCTACTATTCGGCGTAAAATAACGCTTTTCCTGTCAAGCAAAGAAGGGTGAAGAGAATATGAGCGGTATCAATCCCCTGCGTGTGGCCGTCATTGGTGGCGATGGCACTGGTCCGGAGGTGATCGCCGAGGCCGTCAAGGTCCTCAAGGCCGTAGCCCAGATGGAAGGAATCACGCTCCAGCTCCAAGAGTTCGACTTGGGTGGCGAGCGCTATCTGCGGACGAAAGAGATCCTGCCGGAAAACGTCTTCGAACAACTGAAGACCTTTCCCGCCATCTTACTAGGGGCAATTGGGCATCCTGATGTGCCGCCGGGTATTCTGGAACGTGGGCTCCTGCTGGAACTGCGATTCCGCTTCGATCAATACATCAACCTTCGACCGGTGAAGCTCTATCCCGGTGTGGAAACACCTTTGGCAGGTAAAGGTCCTGAGGATATTGACTTCGTGGTTGTCCGCGAAAACACGGAAGACCTCTATGGGGGCATCGGAGGCTTCTTAAAAAAGGGTACCCCGGACGAGGTTGCCATTCAGACGGCCATTTACACCCGCAAAGGCTGCGAACGGTGTATCCGCTGGGCCTTTGAATACACCCGTAAACGGAACAAGAAAAAGCGGCTGACTCTCGTGGCTAAGACGAACGTCTTGACCTATGGTCACGACCTCTGGTGGCGAACATTCCAGGAAGTGGCCAAGGAGTATCCCGACATTCAGACGGATTATAACCACGTCGATGCCTGCTGCATGTGGATGGTGAAAAACCCCGAGTTCTACGACGTGATTGTGACAACCAACATGTTCGGGGACATCATCACCGATTTGGCGGCGATCATCCAAGGCGGCATGGGCGTGGCTGCGGGGGCGAATATCAATCCCGAACCCGGGGGGGTTAGCATGTTTGAGCCAATGGGCGGAAGTGCTCCCAAATACACGGGGAAAGGGATGATCAACCCCATCGCGGCGATTGCCGCGGCGGGTATGCTCCTGGAACACACGGGCCATGAGCGGGCGGCGGAACGTGTGCACCAGGCCATCCAGGTGGTCACCGGGACCAAGATGAAAAGCCAGGCCGCCGGAAAAATGGGCTACACAACCTCCCAGGTGGGCGACCTTGTGGTGGAAGCCCTCTCGCAGGTGAATGTCTGACCGAAAGCGGGTGGCTCAACCGGTCATAAGATCACTGAGGACCTGCCAAGCGTCTGGTTGTCGCTCATCGAAGACCAATGGTCGGGGTTTATCACCGTTGGGGTAAACCATCGCGATGAAACAATTTAGTCAATATGCATAAGAGAGTAAAAGATGAGTGGCTGCGACCCAAAGGTTTTCTGGCATGAACACGCGGTCTCCCGGGAAGAGCGGGAGAGGCTGAATGGGCATAAAGGGTGTGTCTTGTGGTTCACGGGGCTAAGCGGCTCCGGCAAGAGTACGCTCGCCAATCTGGTGGATCATCGGCTGCACGCGATGGGAGTTCATAGTTTTGTCCTCGATGGGGACAACATCCGCCATGGCTTGAACGCCTCGCCTGCCATGTTGAAGGAACGTCATGGGGAAGAGTTCGCAAAACGTTTCGGCTTAGGCTTTTCTGCCCAAGATCGGGAGGAAAATATCCGGCGGATTGGGGCCGTCGCCAAGCTTTTCTGCGAGGCCGGCATCATTGCCATCACAGCCTTTATTAGCCCCTACCGGATTGATCGAGATCGGGTTCGGGCCACGATGAAACCGGGCGATTTCATCGAAATCTTTGTGGATGCCCCCCTAGAGGTGTGCGAAGCTCGCGACCCGAAGGGCCTTTACAAAAAGGCTCGGGCAGGCGAGCTTAAGGGCTTCACCGGGATTGACGATCCCTATGAACCGCCGCTCCGGCCGGAAATCCACCTCGATGCGGCAAACCACAGCCCAGAAGAACTGGCAGACGTTGTTATCAATTATCTCCGAGAAAAGGGCATCATCGGCGCCACGCCTGGCGACAGGTAAGGCTTCCAAGGGTGATCGGGCTATTCGCCAATCAAGGGACATAAGCCTTTTGGACGGGGTGAAGTAACAAGAAGGAGTTATCCATCCCCGCTTGATTGCCCAATTCGTTTGGGCGAAGTGTCCCTTGGGAACCTGGGAACGGGCGAGCATCATGCTGGGGTGCGGGTGGGGCGTGAAAGCTGTGGCGGGGCCACAACTAAGGCTAAGAATCGCCGACTCTGGGGTTGACTCTTGCGTGTCGCCTGATATAAATGATCTTGGTCGTCGCCCAGTAGATCGAGATGGAAACGCCTGGGTGCGACCGCAATTTGATCCGCATTTTAGCCCCTGTGACGAGCGGTGGGTTCCGATTTTAGATGATAAGCCCGCTGCCAGCATCTTGGTTGATAATGGCTTCTCTGGGTTTGCAGCGAAAGCTGACCGGCGCGGGCCGGTGTGAGGTTTGGTTCATTGGTCATGGCACCAGGGATGGAAGCAGCTATGGTGGTTGATGTGCTTTCCGGCAACCTTCAGGCGCGCGCAGAGTCGGCGTTGAGAGCTAGCCCCATTCATGAACTGCGCGACGTCAACGTCGAGCAACAGGGCGATACGATCATTCTGACTGGAGTTGTCTCCAGTTATTATTACAAACAGTTAGCGCAGGAGGCGGTCCGGTCGGTTTTGCGAAACCACAATGTGGAGGTTCTCAATCAGATCGAAGTGCGGCCGTATAGCTTCGATCGTGATTGAAGGTGTGGGGTTTCCTACCGACCGGTGAAACGTTTCTGGGGAATGAGGGAACAGGGATGGCCCTCGGTGTTTTGTGGTGTGGGGTGTGAAAGGATCGCATTTCCGCGCCCGTGGAGGGAACCATGTCCTTCTATTCGCCGTTTGACGAGGACGTCGTTGTTCGCGAGGGGCATCTGGATGAATATCCATTGTCTCCCGCGCAGGCAGAAGCCGAACGGCTGGCAACGCAGATCCTGCGAGCGGTGGAAGCCGCCACGGCCGGTGCGGTGGCTGATCTGCGGGTCACCATCGATGGTGACTGCGTAATTCTTTCGGGCCGTTGCCCAAGTTATCACATCAAGCAGAAGGCCCAACATGCAGCCATGCCGTTTGCCCCAGGTATTTTGCAGAACGATATTTGTGTGACGTGGCGCCGCTAAGCTTCCGTGAAGTAACTTCTTGTCCAGTCCGAATCAAACACGTCACTGCGGGGACGTTGTAGGTTTTTGGGGAGAGCTGTTGAGTAGCTACGGGCTCTCCTGTGGCTTATGACCGAGGTCGGGACGAGGGGGCCCGCCATATTTCTTTTCTGTTAGCTACCCACTGGTCGCCCAGAGTTTACCCCTTTTTGGAATCGCAACCGGAGGGAAAAACAGAGACTTGTCAAGGAATTAGGTAACGGCGGCTAGAACTTGATGATCCCACGGGCACGGAGCTCAAGGGCCACTTTGCACATTTCAATCATCTCCGGCGTGTAGCGGCAGCCGATGTCCCCACCATCCGATGCTTTGCCGATGCATGGGCTATCGGGGATCAAGCGATAGTCCAGAATGGCCGGATCGCGAAACCTTGGATTTGCGACGAAACTGTTCTTCGCTCCACCCGGAATCCCTGGTTTAACAAAGGCACAGTTCTCAATCTGGTATGGGATACCAGCATCGATCGTTACTTCTAAAACAATCGTATCGCGTATCAAATGACCCTCCCGGCCCCCAAGGTGGATAACACCCTGGACTACACATCCTTCAACTTCGCACCTACGTAACAGGTCCATACCATTTAAAACGAGACAGTTTCGCAATGAAGCCTTCCACCAGAGTGCACGAAATGAAGATAGAATGAGACTGTCGATAATCTGACCGGTAACAGATCCCTCACCTCGAAGCGCTGGAACGTTGGCTCCCGAAAGAATGAGCGATTTAATGCTGGCGGGAGTTCGAAAGTAGACGCAAGCGGGCGTGTGTTCTGAAGGATCATAGGTGACGATTGCGATCCGGCGGACCATCACTCCCTCCGCGCGGATATCTACCATCGAACCCTCTGGAGTTGAGCGGCCCTGGCTAAGTAGAATGGGCCACGATTTGCGGCTACCTCGAATCTCTAGTCGTCTAGCAATAATCAGTTTTTCACTGTACGGCACGTTGTCCTGGATTTCGATCACACTGTTCACTGGGGCAGCGTCGATAGCCGCCTGGATTGAGGTGAAGTCTCCCTTGCCGTCCTGACGGACGACGATCCACCGGCCCAGATCGGCCACCGCCTGCTCCAATTCGGTAAACGAGGGCTTCCGACCGGTATCCCTCACCGGCGCGGTGGCCGCGTACTGGCTCTTGAGCTGCTCAACGATCGGCTTGAGGTCAAAGTACTCCCTCTGGGCAAAAAGCTCCGCTGCCTCGGCATACAATTGCTCGGCAGCCGCCTCGTCTAGGCCCCGCTGGACCGCCTGTCTGGCACCGGCCACCGCCTGCTGATGGGCACTGTACCACGGGGCTGACCGGTAGCGGGTTTCCAGCTCCTCCAACTGCGAGGCCACCTGCCGGAACTGCCTCTCGACCTTGGCAAATCGCTCCTTGGCCGACCCGGGCTCACCCGGCTGCCGGGCTACAGCCAAGGCCCCTTGGGCTGCCTTAAGCCCCTCCGTGATCCGCCCAAACGCCGCCCCCGCTAAAGAACTCAAGTACGGCTCAATCGCCGCCCCAAGCTCCTTGGCCCGAAACATGCACCGCTCCGCCTCGGCCGCATTCCCCAAGGTCAACGCCACCAAGCCCGCCGCCAACCACGCCTCCCCATCTCGTCCCACCAACGCCTCAAACTGCTTCGGCGAAAACAGCCGCTCCACACCACTTGCCCCAAGACTCGACCATTCCAGTCGCTCCGTCTTGCCGTTTAGCAGCCGCGTCGTCAGGCCCTCCTCGTCCGCCCCAATCACCTCGCCCCCAAGACCCTTCAGCCCTAACTGACTCTTCTGAAGAGGAGGCTTGGCACGGTTGATGGCCGTGATGAGCTTTTCCTTCAAGCCCTGCATCCGCTCTAGTTCCTCCAGTCTCTGCTGGACTCGGCTGGCTAAGGACGCCTCTTCAAAGTGTAGCTGGCTCAGCTCTGCCGCCGCACCACGAAAGTCCCAAGCCGCCGCTCGTGCCTCGGCCGACCGGGTGGCCTCCGCGTAGTGGGCCTCCAGCTCCTGGAGTTTTTTAAGGGCCGCTTCGGCCGCTAACTCCTCGGGCGTCTTGCTCGGCTCCATCGGAGCAGGCTCAGGTGACACGGTGGGCACCGCGGGCGCTTCTTCCTGCGCCGTCTTCTCCGCTTGGTCGATCTCCACTAACAACTGTCGGGCCGCCTCCAAGTGCTCTGCTATCCCAAACCGCTCCATCAAAGGTTGAAGCACCGACCGGGCCTCAGCATACCGCTTCTCGGCTAACAAACGCTTCGCCTCATCCTGGGCCTGACGCGCGGCCGCAGCAGCCTCTCCCTGGATCTGTTCCGGGACTTCCTTAGATGAACCCTCGTTTGCCCGTGGTGCAGCTGGCCCACCAGCGAGCTCTTCCTGTTTCGGAGAAGAATTCGGATCTTGCTGGCGGCCAATCTTTTTGTAGGAAAACCATAATCCCACAGCCACTAGGACAAAGCAGAACGATATGCTGAGAGCTAAGGCCTTAATCCACTGTTCCTTTGAGAATCGACTTTTCTTGCGGAAGCGGTGCGTGTCTCCCGGTGTGTATGATTCCATACCGAGCGTGACAGCCACCTGCGGCTGTCTAAGTTGGCTATCTGGTGTCTGTTCCTGGGATATAACAGGCCTTTCCTGCAGGCTACGTGAGAGGGCGGCGTCGTAGGCCTGTTTTTTCACTGGGTCGAGCAAGACAAGCCGTGCTTGGATCACTTCGCTTATAAGTCTTTCGGCGAACATAGCATGAGCGCCAAGCGTCTTGGTGCGAAGATAAGCCAGGCGCTGATCCGCTGCCGCTTCAATGGCTGCCTCATTTGATTCCAATGGCGAGAGGCCAAGTAAACGGTAATAGGAAATCGGTCGTTCAGTCGGCGGGATTCCGAACCAAGTGTAATACGGGTCGAACGTTTGAGGCGTCTGAGCATCGCTCATTGTGGCGTTCTCCGTTCAACACAACCATGACGGTTTGACTGCCTATTGGGCATTATGCGCCCGGGGTTGGACAAACCATGTCCAACCGCTGCCGCATTTTCAGATTCGAAATTCGGCCAGGGTGGCATGGAATGGAGCAGCACTAACCGACATCAAACCACTGGCCACCACCGCGGCCGCAAACCGCTCCAGCGTCGGTGCCATGACCGATCCCCCAGGACTCCCCGTAGGGCCCCTCGGCCGCACAGCAGCCCCGTGCCGCCCCGAAAAGTCCCCGCCCAGGGCGTGGCATGCGGCGAGCGTCTCGATAAGAGAATTCTCCGATTGCGAATATAATTCGGCAGATTTTGGTTGACAAGAGGTTGAACGCTGGACTTTACCCGCTTTTTTGCGGCGCTATACACTTTTCGGGTGAAGCTTGGGCGGGTGGCTTCGAGCACGCAGCTCTGCGGCAAAAGGTACACCTTAGAGCTTAGAGCCTATCCCATAATCTCCCCTCGCCCGTTCGGCGGGAGAGGGGACGGGGGGGAGGGTAGCTCGAATCGCTGCTGGTTTTCTCTATCCACTCCAGCCATTGCTTGCCCTCACCTCAACCCTCTCCCAGAGGGAGAGGGAATTTTGGGATAGGCTCTCAGCTATTTTGTGGTTTGGCAGCGAGCTGCATCTAAAATCCTGTGCCCTCGACTGTTCAAGCCGCACGTAGTTGCCGAATTCGCTTCCTGCTGCACGAGCGAAGAATTCCCGCATCACCTGCTGTTTTCGGGTGTGTTGCGGGGTCCAAAGTGGGTAAAGTCCAGACTGGCAGCCAATTGCTCCACCAATATGACAATGGCCAAGAGCAGGGCGTGAAGCATCAATCGGGCATAGGCGGTGTGCAGGTGATACAGTAAAGGGAAGGGCGTCACTGCGAAGATCCCACTATAGGCCGCCATCAGAAGGACTACAAACAGGCGGATTCTCCGCACAGTGGGCGAAAGAGGGCGGTCCCTTTTCAACAAAAGTGCCACAACCAAAGCCGGCCAGGCTAGTCCCCAATG
>Ga0209608_1003016_pt1 | contig 11097 bp, 5 predicted proteins | sample AD_UKC130_MetaG_FD_184428 | JGI IMG/M metagenome (GOLD analysis project Ga0209608, IMG submission 184428) | Active sludge microbial communities of municipal wastewater-treating anaerobic digesters from Canada - AD_UKC130_MetaG (SPAdes) (version 2) | ecosystem: Engineered > Bioreactor > Anaerobic... | reverse complement strand
GTCCGAAAATAGGCAGGCAACTCCGGCTGAACAGAAAATACTCGCGATGTACAAAGGCTGGGGCGGACTCGCTGATGCATTTGTCAATGATCGGCATCTAAGCCGGTTGCGCGACATATTGACATACGACGAGTTAAACGATGCTCGTGCAACGGTGAACAACGCTCTTCGTGCTGGTATCGGCAAAGCCCCATATCGGCACCGACAAGCTTCGCGCGATTGTCGCGGGATTCCGCGACGAGATTCTGCGGCTTGGCGGCGAGATTGTCTTCGGTTGCCGCGCCGAGCGCTTCGTTTTCGGCCCGTCCGGCGAAGTTCGCGCGGTAGTCTGCCGCGCGCGCGGCGGCGAGCCAGTCACGATCGAGTGCGGCGCCGTGGTCGTCGCGGCGGGTCACAGCGCGCGCGACGTTTACCATTACCTCGCGGGCGAAGGTTTTTCGCTTGAGACAAAGCCATTTTCGGTCGGCGCGCGGATTGAGCACCTTCGCGAGGACGTCGACCGCGCGCTTTACGGGCGGCACGCCGGCGACCCGAGGCTCGGCGCAGCGGAGTACGCCTACTCGAAGCGCTGGCCGGACGGCTCGGCGGTATATACCTTCTGCATGTGCCCGGGCGGCGAGGTAATCGCCGCGGCGTCGGAGCCGGGCGGCGTGGTGGTAAACGGCATGAGCCGCTCGGCGCGCGACGGCGTAAACTCTAACGCCGCGCTCGTCGCGTCGGTCGACCCAGCGCCGGGCAGCCCGCTTCTTGCGGTAGAGTACCAGCGGCAAATCGAGCGCGCGGCGTACCTTGCCGGCGCCTCGGGCGGCGAGTACTTCGCGCCGTGTCAGTCAGTCGGCGACTTTATCGAAAAACGCTCAGGCAAAAATCCCAGCCGCGTGTTGCCTACCTATCGCGGCGGGCGGGTGGTTTTGGCGAACCTTTGGGACATCCTCCCGCGCGACGTCTGCGAGCGCATGCGGGCGGGCATAGCCGAGTTCGGCAAAAAGAGCCGGTTTTTCGGCATGCGCGAGGCGCTGCTCACCGGAGTTGAGACCCGAACTTCGGCTCCCGTGCGGATACTCCGCGGCGAGGGCTTCACTGCGCCGGGGCATGGCAACGTTTACCCCTGCGGCGAAGGCGCGGGCTACGCGGGCGGCATAACGTCCGCCGCGGTGGACGGGCTCCGCGTTGCGGACGCAATCGTGAGGCGGTACGCGCCCGTGGAATGAGCCCTAGCCCCCTGTTTTTTGGGGGCCTTAGGGAAACTTTTTCCATTAAAGTTTCTTCTAAGTATTAAACCCAGCAAACTCCGTGCGGCACAAAGCCGCACTTTTATGATATAATATAATTAAGCTACAATTAAGCTTAGAGGGCAAAGATGACCCAACTAGCGCAAGTAATTGAAGTTACAGGCGAGCGCGCGGTAGTAAAGATACGGCGCCCGGACGGCTGCGCAGGCTGTTCCGCGGGCGGATGCCCCGGCTGCGCAATGCCGCGCGCCGTCACCGCAGCCGCGCTAAACGAAGCCGGCGCGCGCCCCGGCGACATTGTGGAGCTTTATATCCCGAACAAAACCGCCGGCGCGCTGCCGATTCTCACCTTCCTTCTGCCCGCCGCGCTGCCGATAGCCGGCTACTTTGCCGTCTCGGCGTTTTTCGGCGACACCGCGGGATATTTCGCCATGGCTGCGGCTTTTTTAGCCTCGCTCGCCGCCATCGTCGCGCTTGACCGGCTGCACCTGCGCACGCGCGGAGCGGCGCGCATCATTAGGATTGTCGAAAATAAAAAATAGAAATAGAATAAGGTATGGAAATTGAGCACACACAAGAAATGGCGTCTTTTGTCTAACCGTGACGAGCACGGCGACGAGGTAGCCGCTCTTGCCCGCGCGCTGGGCTTGCTCGAGCCTACCGCCGTGCTCCTTTATAACCGCGGCTATACGACACCGGAACTTGCGAAAAAATTCCTCGACCGTGACGAAATCAGGTTCCACGACCCGTTTCTGCTCGACGACATGGAGGTGGCGTGCGAAAGGATAGAGCGCGCTATTAGGGATGGCGAGCATATAGTCGTCTACGGCGACTACGACGTCGACGGCGTCACGTCGGTCAGCGCGCTGCTGCTATATCTGCGCTCGCGCGGCGCCAACGCGGGCTACTATATCCCCAACCGCGCGGGCGAAGGCTATGGCATCAACGCCGCCGCGCTCGAGCAGCTCGCAGGCGAGGGCTGCACGCTGCTCGTCACCGTCGACACCGGCATAACGGCGGTGGCGGAGATTGAGCTCGCGCGCAAGCTTGGCATGGACGTCATCGTTACCGACCACCACGAGTGCCCCGCAAAGCTGCCCGACGCCGCCGCGGTGATAAACCCCAAACGCGCCGGCAGCCGCTACCCGTTTCCAGAGCTTGCCGGCGTTGGAGTGGTGTTCAAGCTCATTACCGCGCTCGAGTGCCGTCGCCACGCGGGCGGAGGCGAGGATTGGCTGCGCGCGGCCTGCGAAGGTTACATAGACCTTGCGGCGCTCGGCACCGTCGCCGACGTGATGCCGCTGGTGGACGAAAACCGGCTTATTGTCACGCTCGGCTTGCGCGCGATTGAGAACACGAAGCGACCGGGGCTTGCCGCACTGCTCGAGCTGTCCGGCGCGGCGCCGCCCGCCGGCTCGCGCGGCCCGCACCATCGCAAAAAGCGCGTCACCTCGTCTTTGGTCGGCTACGTCATCGCGCCGCGCATCAACGCCGCCGGACGCATCTCCTGCGCCTCGAAAGCCGTCGAGCTGTTTTTGACAAGCTCGCCCGACGAGGCAAGGCAAATCGCCGCCGAGCTATGCGACACCAACCGCGAGCGCCAAAACGAGGAAAACAGCATAATCGAACAGACCTACCGCAAAATAGAACAGGAACACGATTTCGAGCGCGACCGCGTCATCGTCCTTGCCGACGACAACTGGCACCACGGCGTCATCGGCATCGTCTCGTCGCGCATCACCGAGCATTATAACCTGCCGTCGATACTCATATCGTTCGACGGCTCCGAGGGCGAGGGCGAAATCGGCAAAGGCTCGGGCCGCAGCATCAAGGGGCTAAACCTCGTCGAGGCGCTCAACTACTGCTCCGACCTCCTCGTCAAGTTCGGCGGGCACGAGCTCGCGGCGGGGCTGTCGATCGAGCGCGCGAAGCTGCCCGAGTTCCGCCGGCGCATCAACGAGTACGCGCGCGCGCACCTCTCGGACGAGGACCTCGCGACGACAGTCGACGTCGACTGCGAGCTGCGCATCCACGAGATAACCCTGCGGCAAGCGCAGGAGCTGTATCTGCTAGAGCCTTTCGGCATCGCTAACCCCGTGCCAGTGTTTATGCTGCGCGGCGCGAGGGTTCTCGACGTCTGCGCCGTCGGTTCGGGCAGGCATACTAAAATAACGCTCAAAGGCATGCCGGGCGAGGAGCCAATAGCTGCGATTTATTTCGGCATCACGCCCGCAGAGCTCGACTTTTACCCCGGCGACAGCTGTGACCTCATTTTCAACCTCGGCGTCAACGACTATATGGGCGTGCAGACTCCGCAGCTTGTCGTGCGCGACATCGACGGCAGCGAGGAATACAAGGCCGAGCGCAGGCGAGAGCGCGAGCTTTATGAGCTTGTAAGGTCAGGACATGCCGCTCTGCCGGCTGCTGAGATTGTGCCAACGCGCGAGGATTTCGCCTCGGTCTACCTATATATCAAGCACGAGGTATGCGCCGGCTGCGATATTTTGAGCCTGCACAAAATCCGCAGGCATTTTGAAAACGTGCGGCCAATTAACCCGGTAAAGCTGCGGTTTATCGTCGATATTCTGGTTGAAACGAAAATTTTAAATGTCGAGCGCGTCGTTATAGACGAGCGGCGCGCCGGCCGCCCGCCGAAAATAGTCGCCTCGCGCGGCGCAGAGCTTTATAGGTTTAAAATCAACACAGTCGAAGGCAAGGTCAACCTCGACAAGTCGTCGATATACAGGCGGCTGAAGTCGCAAATGGCGAGGTAGCGCCAAGCGGCGGTGCCATGCGGCACAGGCACATGCCGCATGCTCCCCGGCGTATACCTCCCTTGTTCAAAAGTTTTTAAAAGGGGTCTTGGAGGGTTTTTTACAAAAGTCCCCCCTAAACAAAAACACTCCCAGAAAGAGAGAGAACTAAAAAGAACATGATAACCGTCCCGCCGTCGCCGGCGAACACCGATGCCAACCCGTACGCCGGTATAGACAAGCTCCTTTTGACTCTTGAGAAGACCGGGAAAAAATACGACATAGAGAAGATAAAGCGCGCGTACCTATTCGCCAAGCAGATGCACGAGGGCCAGTACCGCGACAGCGGGGAGGCGTACATCTCGCACCCGGTTGCAGTTGCGGAGATAGTCGCAAGCTTAGAGCTTGACACCGACTCGCTCTGCGCGGCGCTGCTGCACGACACCGTCGAGGACTGCGGCGTGGACATCTCGGTGATAAAATCAAAGTTCGGGCTGGACGTCGCCGCGCTCGTCGACGGGCTGACCAAGCTCGTGCACATCCCGTTCGACGACAAGGAAGCCGAGCACATAGAAAACCTGCGCAAGATGTTCCTCGCGATGTCGAAAGACGTGCGGGTCATCTTAATCAAGCTTTGCGACCGGCTGCACAACATGCGCACGCTCGGCGTGAAAAAAGACGAAAAGCGGCGGCAGACCGCGCTCGAGACGATGCACGTCTACGCCCCGCTCGCCCACCGGCTCGGTATGCAGCGCATGAAGCAGGAGCTTGAGAACCTCGCGCTGCAGTACCTCGACCCCATCGGCTACGAGGAGATAAAGCGCGACATCGAGCAAAAATACGGGCGCAGCCGCGACTTCCTCGAGCGGGCAAGGGCGCAGATAGCCGATAAGCTCACCGAGTCCGGTATTAAGTTTGCGCTAGAAGGGCGCGTCAAGAGCGTCTACAGCATCTACCGCAAGATGTACGAGCAGAACAAGAGCTTTGACGAGATATACGACTTCTACGCGCTGCGGGTAATCGTCGACACCGAGCCGGAATGCTACGTCGTCCTCGGCATTATCCACGACATGTTCAAGATGATCCCCGGCCGGTTCAAAGACTATATTTCGACGCCTAAGCCCAACATGTACCGGTCGCTGCACACCACGGTCATAGGGCGCAACTCGATACCGTTCGAGGTGCAAATCCGCACATGGGAGATGCACCATATCGCCGAGTACGGCGTCGCGGCGCACTGGAAATATAAGTCCGACATAGCCGAGTCCCGCGAGGACGTCGACCTCAAGCTTTCCTGGATCGCGAAGCTGCTTGAAAACGACGAGACGCGCGACCCGGATGAGTTTTTGCGCGCGCTGAAAATAGATATACTGCACGACGAGACGTTCGTGTTCACGCCCAAAGGCGACATAGTCACGCTGCCACAGGGCGCGACGGTCATAGATTTCGCCTACGCGATACACTCCGAGGTCGGCAACAAGATGGTGGGCGCCAAAATCAACGGCATGATGGTGCCCATAGACAGCGTTCCGCAAAACGGCGAGATTGTCGTGATTATCACCTCACCGACGGCGAAAGGCCCGAGCCGCGACTGGCTGAAGATAGTGCGCACCAGCGAGGCGCGCACGAAAATCCGCCAGTGGTTCAAAAAGGAAAAGCGCGCCGAGAACATCGCGATGGGCAAAATCGAGATAGACAAGGAGCTGCGGCGGTACAACAGGCCATACACCGAGGCGCAGAAGACCGAAATCCTTTCCAACATCGCAAAGCGGCTGGGCTTCCACGAGCTTGACGACCTTTATAACACCGTCGGTTACGGCGGGCTGCCGATGTCGAAGCTCGCGCCGAAGCTGCGCGACGAGTTCGACCGCGTCGTCAGGCCAGAGGAGCCGGAGCCGCAACCGGTCACCGAGGCTGACCTCGTCCGGCAAATCGCGGCGCAAAAGCCGAAAAAGAGCGGCGGCGGCGTGGTTATCGACGGCGTCGAGGGGCTGGCGTTCAAGTTTGCAAAATGCTGCAACCCCCTGCCCGGCGACCACCTTATAGGGTTTATCACCAAAGGCTTCGGCGTGTCGATCCACAAGCGCGACTGCCCGAACGTCGTCGAAAACTACGACAACCCCGAGTACGCGACGCGCTGGGTGCCCGCGCATTGGGACCAGACGGCGCTCGACAGCAGCCTATACGAGGCGGGCATCACAATCGTCGCGCACCCGGATATAAGGCTTCTCGCCGACATCACGATGGCGCTCGCCGACATGAAGGTGTCGCTCACCGGCATCGACTCGCACACCGAAGGCTCGCGGACCGTAATCAATATGACAATCTCATGCAAAAACCTCGACCACCTAAAATCCATCCTCGCGCGGCTTAAAAACGTGCCTAACGTCGAAAGCGTCGCGAGGAGATAAAAAACGGCACCGCCCCCGCACGTCCGCAGGCGGTGCCATGTTTTTTGAGGGATGCGACATGGATATTAAAAAAGCAGTTTAGCCTTATCGCGAAAGAATACGACGCAACGCGCAGGAAGTTTAGGCACTCTTCCCTTCATTTAATCACGCCTGCGCGTACGGCACACCGGCCCGTAGGGGCAGAACCTGCACGCGTCGCGCCGGCTGTCGCGCAGCGGGCGCGCCGACGCCTCGCCGCTTTTCATCTCGGCGCCAATCTTCGCGACGATGCCCTCGACCTCGCGCATGAGCTTGCCGAACCCCGCAAGGTCACACAGCCCTGAGCTTTTGCCCTTGACCGCAAGCCCGCCCGAACCGAGCCTTACCGGGATATATTTGCCCTCAAGCTCCTTTTCCATCGCGCGCAAAATATCCTCGTCGTCGATAAACACGCCCGAGCGGTAAAGCTCGCCCATCGCTCGGAGCTCGACGTCTTTTGCACCCTCGCCCGGCAATGCGTCGACCCGCGGCGCGCCCGCAGACATATAGATAACGCCAGCCGGCAAAAGCTCTGCGTCCTCCGCGCCGACCGCCGCCTTCCCGCCGTGCCAAAGCGAGAAAAGGTAAAGCAGCAGCTGCAAGTTCAGCCCCAAGGCGACATCCGAGAGCGAAAACCTCTTTGTCCCGGTCTTGTAGTCGACGACGCGCAGGTACACCTTCCCCCCGCGCCTGTAGACGTCGACTCGGTCGATTTTGCCGTATACATACGCCGCTGCGCCGTCCGGCAGCGGTATCCGCAGCGGCTCGACCGCGCGCCCGCCGTCTTCCGCCACGCCGCGCCCGATAGGCAGCTCTAGCCGGCATGGCACAAACTCGCTCTGCCCCAGCTCCTCGGCGATGTTCTCGATTATAAGCGCCGTCGCGCGCCGCAGCCGCCTAAATAGGTTTTGCGCGCGCGCCGAGCGCTCCTCGCCCTGCCCGAAGGTCTGCGCTATGTACTCCTCGATGACCTCGTCGGCGAGCTTTGCCCGCTCCTCGCGCGTGAGGGCCGGGTCGAGCCTGCCGTCCGGCAGCACCGCGCGCCGGAAGAACCGCTCTAGCACCCGGTGCACGAAGTTGCCGACGTCCGCGCCGCCGACCTCGGCTTTCGGCTGCTCGCGCAGCTTTAGCATGTAGCGGCAATAGTAGGAAAAAGAGCACATCACATAGCTTTCAAGCCGCGACTGCGTCAGCGCGAGGTCGCCGCGGAATACCTCCGCCGCAAGCTCGGGCGAAAGCTGGGCTTCCGGCTCGGCGAGCGGCGACTTTGCAGACTCTAGCGCCGCCGCGGCAGACGGGTCCTCTGAAAGCAGCTCCCGCAGCGCTATCCCTTCGGGCGTGTTAGGCGACGCAGCCGCGTGCTCGAGCGCAAGCTCGCGGCAGAAAATCCGCTCCTCGGGCGGCAACGAGGAGTATTTTTCGGCAACAAGCCCCGGGAACATTGCGAGCAGCCTCAACACTCCCGCCGACGGCTTTGCCTCTTCCCGCGCTCCCGCGCCCTCGCGCGGCGAGTAGGTAACGACCAGCCGCTCCGCCGGCAGCGCCGCCGCGCGGTAAAACCCGAGCAGCTCGTCCGAGGCGCGCAGCTCGACGTCGTCGCGCGGGTCGATGCCCACCTCGCGCAGCACCCGCAGCTCGGCGGAGGTGAAAATCTCGTCTGCCTCCTCCGCTTTCCCGGGGAATACCCCCTCGGCTGCGCCGAGCAGCACCGCGAGCTTGATGTCCTCGGCGCGCAGGCTGTCCGACTGCCCCACCATGACACAGTCGACCGCGGGCGGTATTCGCCCGACCGTCGCATAGCGCAGCACCGTGGAAAAAAGCTGCGAAAACCGGTCGGCGGTGACCGTCGCGCCCGCCGCCACCGTGACTATCGTGTCGAGCGCTCCGGTTATAGCCTCCCAAAGCTGGCGGGCAAGCCCGCCCTCTTTTTCCTCAAGCTGCCCCGGCACGCCCATCTCGATGAGGAACTCGTAAATCCCCTTCGCGGCGCCGCGTATGTTGCCGCCTTCCCCACCGTCAGGCGCATGGAAACTATCTGCGAGCTTCGCAAGCGGCGGGACAATCCTCGCGCGCACGGCGTTTACCGTGGCGAGTATCCGCTCGCCGCGCGGCGAAAGCTCGTCGGTATATCCGTCGGGGTTCATCCGCCACTCGTGCTCGGCGCGCCACCTCCGCTCGCCCGAGATGTTCCACGTCGTGAGGTACTCCTCAAGCATGTCGCACTCCTCGGGCGGCACGCCCGCCATGCCGGTGCGCAGCAGCTCCATTATGTCCGCCTTGCGCCAGCCGCCGGCGACGACCGCGAGCGCCGCAAGCGCGAGCTTTACTACAGGGCGCGACAGCACGTCTATGCGCGCTGAAAGAAAGTACGGCGCGCCGGCACGCTCGAGCGCAGCGTCAACTATCCCCTCGTAGTCGGCGATGTTCCGGGCTATCACCGCGCAGTCGCGCCAGCGCCCGCCGGCTTGCACGAACTTCATTATCTCCGCCGCCGCAAGCTCCGCCTCCTCGTACTTGCTCCCGCACTCTACTATCCGGATAGCGCCCGGCGGGGCGGAGCCGGCCGGCTCGCCCGCTGCATCATCCGCCGCGCCAGCGCCGCCGTCTTCCCAAAGGGACGCCGCTAAAAGGGCAAGCTCGGGCGAGCGGTAGCGCGGCAAATCCCGCAGCACTATCGGCTCCTCGACCTTTGCACCCACTTCATCGGCGAGCCGCAAAAGCGCCGCGCGCGTGCGGCGCACCGGCTCAAACGCAGGCGAGCCGCTCCCCTCGGGCAGCCGCAGCGCGACTGTGATGTGCCTTGCCGAGCGCAGCGCCTCGCGCAGCAGCCCGTACTGCTCGTGCGTAAATCCGTCGAACGAGTCGAGCCACACGCCGCAGCCGGAAAAAAAGTCCGTGTCGCGCAAAAGCTCGGTAGCGCGCGGGATGTCCTCGAGCGGGTCGTCGTATAGCTCGCCGAGCAGCCTCGAGTACGACGCGCCGACGAGCGACAGGTCCGAAAGCTTCCCCGCCAGCCTCGCGTGCTCGGGCGGCAGCCGCCTTGACGCAGCCTCGAGCATAGCGGGCGTTATCCCGCGCGTGCGCAGGCGGGTGTACTCGCGCAAAAACACCTCCGCCCAACGCCGGCTTGAATCCGGCTCGACCTTGTATACCGAAAGCAGCCCAGAAAGCTCGTCTAGCGTGCGCCACATCGCGACGGTGCGCGCGCCCGCGTCGGCATAGCGGTAGCACAGCCCGCCGAGCCGCCGGAATACGAGGTTGCAAAGCCTTGTAAAGCTAAGCACAAACAGCCCCCTTGAGTCAATGCCTTCGGTAAGCTCCGCGAGCCGCGACTCTGCCGAAACAAGGCTCTGCTCGGGCACGATCAGGTACTCGGTGCCGCCGCCCCGCAGCGACTCGACGAGCATGCGCGAAAGCAGGTGCGTCTTCCCGCTGCCCGCCGGCCCGAGTATAAACCGGAGCGAGCCTGCCACTTTTGCCATTCCCCCTCTTCCCCGGCAAAACCGCGCCGGGGGATTTTACTTTTTTCACATTATACCGCCGCGCGGGAGGGGCTGTCAACCGAGCGCCGGACCACAGGTGTAGCTTTTTTTACCGAATTTTATAAAAATACGACTGTACAAACGGCGTAAAATATGCTATCATATTACAGAATATTGCAAAAATGTATCAGGCTAATCGGGGATTTGTCAATGCTACCACTGCAAGCCGCGCTGATTTTTGCGGCATTCCTGCTCTGCGGCGTGCTGCTGATACTGATAATCGTATCGGCGGGCGACCCGCAGAAAAACGCAAAGCCCAACCAGCCGCGGGCGATAAAGCTAATCGGCGGCGCGTCGAGCGACTATGTCATCGTATGCCCCGAGAACGCGTCGCGCACCGTGCTTGAAGCGGCGGAGCGGCTGCGGGCGGCTATCCGCGAGTCGACGGGAGCGTCGCTGCCGATTATTCCCGACTCGCCCGAGGAGCCGCCGGCGCCGCATGAGATACTCGTCGGGCATACCTGCCGCGACTATTCGGTCGACGCGCTGGAGATGCTCAATGGCCGCGCCTATTACGCGGCGATAAAAAGCGGCGGCACGCTCGTCTTGACCGGCACTGACGACGAGATGGTCGCGGCGGCGGTCGACTCTTTTGTTGCCGAGTTCGTGCTTGGCAGCAAAACCGTCAGCGTGCCTGCCGGGTACGGCGAAATCGTCCACGCGCCTGAGATTGTTTCGCCCGCGCGCGGCGAAGAGAACGTGACCATTTCGCCGGTCTTCACCTTCACCGCCGGAAGCGCCGGCGAGCACACGATCGAGGTCCATCAGCCCGACGGCAAAGGCTGGACGCCCGTTGCGGCATGGAAGATAAGCGCGCAGGCGGGCGAGACGGTCCGCCATTTTGACGACTCAAAGCAGCTTGAGCCGTGCTCTTTATATCTTTGGCGCGTGGGCTGCGGAGCGGCGTACAGCGCCGGCGTGTTCTCGACGGTGTACGACAAAACGTTGCACCCTGCAAACACCGGCTTGGTGTTCGCGTTTTCCGACATGATGCCCGAAAAGGTGCTGCACGCCTACCTGTCCCGTGCGGTCAGCCACTCGTTCTTCGAGCGCACCGACGAGGAGTTTATAAAGCATAACAGGCGGTTTATACTAAACGTCGGCGCGAAGTTCGTCCTGCGCGCGGCAAGCCTTTGGCGCG
>Ga0209608_1003010_pt1 | contig 11118 bp, 12 predicted proteins | sample AD_UKC130_MetaG_FD_184428 | JGI IMG/M metagenome (GOLD analysis project Ga0209608, IMG submission 184428) | Active sludge microbial communities of municipal wastewater-treating anaerobic digesters from Canada - AD_UKC130_MetaG (SPAdes) (version 2) | ecosystem: Engineered > Bioreactor > Anaerobic... | reverse complement strand
ACACAATTATACGGACTCAACTTTTTCCATCGCCCATGGTAACCTCACCCTCTATGTAGCGATTGGGCTTAGCGAATAGGTTACACCCGCTAACAAGAACTGCAATTGTTAGTAGAAGTACTGCTAGACGCCAATGCTTTTTCCCTTTCATCAACCTTACCTCCTCATGGTAGATTGTGAGTTTTTACTCCGCCATTAAGTTTCTCTGCATCTAAACAAACTCCTTTGTGATCATTGATAATTTCAATAAATTCGCCAATTTTGCGGGCAAGTGTTTCTACGAGTGAGTTATTTCTATTTTCGCATGTTTGATAACAGCAACGACTTGCAGACTTTTAGGCAGTTTGTAGGTCCGCTCGAAATTGTCAAAAAAAATGCTATTGTTGGTTTTGTCACCTCACGGAAGGGGATGCGCGGAAGCGTCTTTGTAAAACGAGTTTCTGCGAGTATAATAATCTTAGACTTTATCGAAGTTGGAGATGATGTGCTATGAAGTTTTGCTGGGCAACGCTCACCGTAAAGAACATGGAAGAGTCTTTGAAGTTTTACCAGGAGATCGTTGGGCTGGAATTAGAAAGCAGGTTCCAAGCTGGACCTGGTCTGGAGATCGCGTTTTTGGGAAAGGGAGAAACTAAGGTCGAGCTGAAAAGCTCCGAAAATCCTACAGAAGTAAATGTGGGTAAGGACATCTGCTTGGGCTTTTCTACAGACTGCCTCGATGAAAAGATGGAGTTTGTTAAATCCAAAGGTATCGAGATCCACAGCGGTCCGTTTCAGCCTAGTCCCACCATCAGGTTTTTCTACGTGCTTGATCCTAATGGCCTAAAGATCCAATTCGTTGAACAGAAGTAAGAAGGGAAAGCATCTCATTTTTGAGGTGCTTTTTTTGTATCTTTGGACACGCATCTAGAAGAATGTGTTGTCTCGTCTTGTGTTAGAAGAAAAAGATCGTCAAAGACGTTAACACACTTTCTGCTACACATCATTTACAAGGACAAGCAGGGGTTCTACAGAACTACATGGCAAAGGGGGTATGGGAAATGAGATCACCGGCAAGGGGTTGTACTAAGTTGTTAATTGGATTGATCGTCTTTTTTCTCGTCTCTTTTCTTGCAGCAGCAGAGGTTACCATCTGGACTTGGTATGGAGGGGTAATGGGTCAGATTTTGAGCAACATCATCAAAAGCGACTTTACTGCAAAGACCGGGATAGAAGTGAAGATCGTTACCGTACCTGAAGACGACTCCCACTTTCAGAGCTATTTGCTCTCCTACATCGGTGGCAACGCTCCGGACATCATCGAAATCTACTCTCACCATGCAGGAGAGCTGGGCATGCGCCAGGCTCTGACGGACCTTACCACGTTCCCAGACAGCGACGAGGTCTTTGGCAAAATCCCGGCAAAACTCCTGGATTCTGTGAGTTTCAAAAATGCCATCTTTGCCGTTCCTTCAGAAGTGAACTGGGCGCAGATGTACTACAGGAAAGACGTTCTTGCCGATATAGGCGTAGAGCCTCCAAACACCTGGGATGAGCTGGGCAGGCTTAGCATCAAACTGCTTGCCTACGGCAGGAACACCTACTACGAGTTCCAAGGGGACAACCAAGCGGCTTTCCTCTACTACCCGTTCGTCTGGCAGAAGGGAATCGACATCTACAACGAAGACGGCACGGCGTCCAACTTGGATGCTCCTGAGGCGGTAGAGGCTTTTCTCCAGTTCACAGACCTCTACACCACCTACGGACTGGTTGTGGAGACGCCGATTGTCACCACCTTCGCGTCTGCCGAGACTCCGGTAGCTATTTTGCAAAACTGGTACTACTCGGTATTTGAAAGAACAGCTCCTCAGGTAAGCGGCTTGTGGGGTATTGCAGAGATGCCAGGTACTCCGGACAAGGACGGAAAGCTAAACCGGACCAACACCGGCAAACTCCTTACCTGGGGCATCTCCGAGTCTTCCACTCGCAAAAAGGAAGCTTGGGAACTTCTGAAGTTCCTTGCCTCCGAAGAGTTCTTGGTGAAGTTCTCCGAGCAGGTCTATAACTCTGTGGAAAAGTGGCGGCTGGTGTTCAGTAATGCCAACATTCTCCCTCAGTCTCCCTTCCCTGAAGAGGTCAAGGGGATTCTGGACAGCTGCTTGAATGACTGCCGGCTGAAGCGAGTCGTCCCTGGAGGTTATGTGGCAGACCGCTACGTAGAGTTTGCCTTCAACAAGGTAGTTGTGGGCAAAGAAGACCCCAAAAAAGCCATCTTGCAGGCGGCAAACGAAAGCACTATCGAGATCCAGAAAAAGATCAAAGAGTTCTCGCGCTTTTTGGATAAGTTGGAGTAGCACTCGCTCTCAAGACCGTTCTGTTAAGTTCTTAATATAACGCATAAAGCCCCATGGAGGCCTGTGTGCCTTGATGGGGCTTTAGCGCTTAAAACACTGCCCCCAATCTTCTGGGGGCAGCGATATTATTCAGGTATTTTATAGGTTCCCTTGACGAACTGATAGACGTAGTCGTAGTAGAGAGTACGTCTGTCGAAACTCAATGCGGCTCTCGCAAAGTCTTTATAGTTCTGATAGTAGCCGACAACAGCGTTTATATACCCGTACTTTACGCCGCCGTTCAGGTAGTCTCTCCACTTGTTTCGTTCCACGAGGGTATCGTTCCAGTGTTTCTCCATCTCCACTCCCATGCCCAGATAGCTGGCAAGATGCGCTGCATTCCGTACCCTGTCTTCCTCGCTATCGGAGAACATATAGCTCGGCTGGAGCATTACCGCATCAAATCCGAAGTTGTGCCAGTCGTAGCTACCGGGAGCACCGTAGAACGGTATCCAGAAGAACTTCAGTCCTCTGGAGTGGACGAGCTCGCTTACCTTTTTCACGAACTCTCCCTCATAGGGGCTCTGGTGGTAGGCGATAGCCTCTGGATGCCAGTAGAAGCCGATGAGTTCCAGATACTGGGTATCGCCATTTTCGAAGCCTTCGATCAGCTTATCCATCAACCACTCAACTGCAGTCAGTCGGTTCTCCATGGCCTCCTCCGCCCCAACCCGATCGTGGTTGAAGGAAAGGTTTTTGCCTCCGGGCTCTAGAGCTCCGAAATTGTTCTGCAGTGGCGAAGGGTTAACCAGGCTGAGAATGACCTTCACTTTGTGGTCTTTATCCTGCAGGATGTTGCCGCAGAAATCTACCGCTTTGTTTAAAGCAGAGAGCTGCCTGTCGGGTTTGAAGGTCTCTTCGAGATACCAGATCCAGTCTTCGATGGTTGCCGCATGAGACGCCTCGGTGGCGTAGAGCTTTTTTTTGTTGGGAGTTTCTCCCTGGGGTGAAAGCAGTATGGTGTCGAAGAACCAGTCCTGAGGAATGGCATCTTCCGAGATATAAGCCACGTAGGGAATGAAGTCGGCGCTGATCCAGGTTGCATCGCCAGTTAGAGGAGAGGCGTAGACGGCAATTACGATGTGCTCTGCACCCCCTGCATTAGGCGAGCCCTTGGGGATGTAACCTCTTTCAGGCAAAACATCCGGCCCGAAGATGGCACTCTTCCGCCACATTTCCTCTTCACTAATCTCGTGGAAAACTTCGAGCACTGCAGATCCCGGGACGATGCCTTCTTTTCCAAAGACTTCCAGCTCATCCATGAATACGTTGACATCAGTGGGGAACTGGAGTTTGACGTACCTTGCCTGATGGTTGAGGCCGTCCAGGGTAAACTCTTCTTTCTGCACCCTCCTGTGCCAAGGGCCTACGCTGGTTTCCACAGTCCCCATGTAGGCGTAGTTTTCGCCATCTGCTGAGAGGTAGTAGTCGATGTAGTGGGGCACGTAGATACCAGCGTCACGATGCTGCAGAAAGTCACCTGTGATGCGATTTACCGTGTGGACATCTCCTAGATCCAGAATAATCGTTCTTCCGCCTTGGCGGTAGAAACTGCGCCAAGCGGGATCGAGGTACTGGGTTGTAGCTTTTTTGCCATCTGTCAGTTCTATGCCACCGGTATCTTCGTAGCTTTTTTCGTAGACTTCAGAAAGGGCATCTGGCCACGGAACAAGAACCTGGTAAGGTTTGTTCAACGCAAGGTTTATCAGCGGCTCTTCGTCAGCTCTGGCAACCTGCACCATCAACAGCAGAAGAAGAATAGGGAGATATCTCATCATGGGCAACACCTCGATCTTGTGGTCTTCCCGGTGCCAAGTCAGCCTCTGCGGTCTTTGAGCGCACCGGAATACTGCCACCGCCTACAGTAGATTCTTGATGAAGCGTTCGTATTCAATGGTCTTTTGCCGCAGGTCCGCTTCGGTAAGCGTATGAGCTTTGTACAGAGCCTGCTCCGGAGTTACTCCTAACTGCAGTGCTTCGTGTACGGCAAACTCCACGTAGCGGTTGATACTCATAGCCCCTGGATAGTAGGCGAAAGGTGTCGATACCGCCAGCTGTTTGTCTAGAGTAGGTCTATCGGATTCTCTAACAGGAACTGCTTCCAAAGCTGCTTTGTTCCCCGGGATCAGCATAGCTCCGGGCATTCTTCTGGGGAGCTCGGTAAGGAGCCTGGTCTGTATATCATCGCTGACCAGCCATGCGATGAACTCCATTGCTGCTTCTTTGTTCTTGGAGTCTTTGGAGATGGCAAGGCCTTGCGCGGCCATGAACGTCTGATGATCGATAGTGCCGTCGGGACGCGGAGTTCCGGGCATTAGACCGTATGCCCACCTTCCGGCAATCTCAGGAGCACCTTTATCCACAGAAGCATAAGCAGTTACCGAATCGAAGAAGATCGCCAATTCTCCAGTTCTGAACATAGTTAGATAGGTAATCTCTTGAGGCATTTTGTGGACGGTGTAGAGTTCAATGAACTCTTTAAAACCTGCAATGGTTTCCGGATCGTTCAAGAGCGATCTGTAGGTAACTGTGTCCACAAAACCTCCACCGTGCTGCTTCATGAGTAGATAAGCACCCCACTGAGGACTAGAACCAACGCCTCCGTAGCCAAACGCCACTTCATGACCTTGGGCTTTCAGCTTTGGCAAGATCTCGTACAAATCCGCCCAGGTCGTGGGGTATTCTACACCCAAATCGGCCAGAATGTCTGTTCTTTGATAGCCAATGATACCACCTACGTACTGGACCACACCGAAGCCCTGTCCTTGGTGATCCATACCGGCTCCAGAGTAAAGCCTTGGCTCGATTTCGGCAAGTTTTTCGGGGAAGACCTTACGGAGGGGCAGGATCGATCCCCTGATACCGTACTCGACAATGTGATCTACCGGACCCGTGACAATGTCTGGTGAATCCCCTGAAACCATCGCCAGAAGGACCTTGTTTTGGAAGCCCTCACTGGGATAGGCCAGGACGTTCACGGTGATCCCGGTTTTGGGAGTGAATTCCTGTTCGATCAGCTCTTGGTGAATCTTCACATACTCGTTGGCCATACCAAACATCCAGATCTCGATGTTCGCAGCAAAAACGGACGCTGCAAGCACACCGATCAAAGCTGCAGCAAACATCAACCTACGCATCATGTCCCACCTTCTTTTCGGATTGATTTTCAACGCAACAGACTAAAGCATCTTTCTAGCTTCCCGGAGAGCGTACGCTCTAGGCAGTCAAAAACCGCGTTTCCTTCCGCTTAGGAATGATATGTAGTTTTGCTTTAGTCGTAGGTGAGAGTCTCTGGTCTCGGCAAATAGCCAAGACTCTTTCGAGGTGCTGTTTGGACTGCCTGTTGCGCTTGCGTCCGGTACATTTTGCTTGGAGTTTCCCTGCAGATGGTCAAGGGTCTTTTCTGCAAATACTCCTCTGTTTTCAGAACATCTTTTTTCATTTGGGGGGTTCTCTACACGAAAAAAATGTCCTTCTGAGAACCCTGGGATTATTCAAAAATCGTAAGCGATGCCTGTCCCAAAAAACCAAAGCGAGAGAATTGCTGCTCAAGCAGCGCTACCATGAGAAACCATGAAAAAGCACTGCGGGCAAACAGAAGGTTACGTTCAGCCCGCAGTGCGCACTTGGACGACTTGTTTTCAAGGCGTCTCTTTTTCGGTTGTTTCAGTATCTTCATTGGAAAAGCTTTGCGGTGTGTAGCGCCCTGTTTTCTCTTTTTGGCGGACACACAAGGTTAGCAGGTATTCGATCTGACCGTTGATGGAACGAAAGTCTTCCTCAGCCCAAGCGGCAATTTTGTTGTACAGTTCTTCAGGAAGCCTTAGGGGGACCTGTTTTCTGTTCTTGCTCATCTTAGGTGGTGTTAGTACAAGCTGCCGCTATTTACAACTGGCTGAGCATCTCGGTTTCCGCAGAGGACGACCAGGAGATTCGATACCATTGCAGCTTTCCTTTCAGGATCGAGTTCAACGATGTCCCTCTCACTGAGTTGGTGAAGGGCCATCTCTACCATACTGACTGCGCCTTCCACGATCATGGTTCTGGCATCAATAATAGCACTTGCCTGTTGACGCTGGAGCATTGCTGCAGCGATCTCCGGTGCATAAGCGAGGTAGGTGATCCTGGCTTCGAGAATCTCCAAACCTGCAACTTCAACCCTTTTCTGGATCTCGTCGCGAATTCTCTTGGCCACAGTTTCGCTGGAGCCGCGGAGGCTGCCTTCGTCTGGGATGCCATCACCAGTTGTGTCAACGTTGGGAGCAACATCGTAAGGGTAGATTCTTACTATATTTCTAACTGCTGCATCGCCCTGGAGCGAAAGGTACTCTTTGTAGTTGTCGACAGCGAACACAGCTTTAGCGGTGTCTACTACCCGCCAAATGACTGCAACACCGACCTCTACCGGATTGCCAAGTGCATCGTTGATTTTTTGCTTGGCGTTGCTTAACGTTGAGACTTTCAAAGAGATCTTTTTGCTCGGTATAGTGCTTTGAGAAAGACCTACAGTGGAAACCTCAATTACCTGCTTCCCTCTTCCTTGGGTGTCTACATCATGGCTTTGACCGAGCTTAGTCATTGCTGCTGGATTTACTGCAGAACAGAAAGGGTGTACGAAAAAGAATCCATGGTCTTTCAGAGTTCCGACGTATTTACCGAAAAGAGTGAGGACTAGGGCTTCGTTGGGGTGGATGATCTTCAAACCGAGAAAAGGAATGATTCCCAAAACCATCCACAGAATTCCTACGACAAGAAACGGTATGCCCCAGAGGTGACCTTTATCGAGTTGGATGCCTCCGAAGATGATAGACCCGATTCCCAGGAGATACAGTAGGATAAAGAGGATGAGAAACGGCAAACCTGGCTTGGCTTTCAAGATCTTTTCTTCCATCATCAATACCCCCTCAATCTTAATTGTCTTCTGATATCTTAAAGGTATCATTTTGATATCGTAAAAACAATACCTACTAAACAAAAAGTATGAAATCTTTGCAAGTTTATGAGAAGGGTTTATGAGGTGAAGATGGTCTCTATTGGCGCAAAAGCCTCTCACGTGGGCTTTTATCCACATGAGAGGCTTTGAAAAGTCAAAGCTTAATAGCATTTCCTGTGTAATCAACAGTCAACAGAGCAATATGTCGACTCCGCTTGTTCACACTAATTCTCACTAGCCAGACTGCTGTTTGTTCTTTAACCCAAGATATTCCGTAAACGATGATGCTCCCAATAACCTCCGCTTGCTTAGCATGTTTGCCCATATCTGATTTCCTTGACTCTCGCTTATAATACCTTGCTTAAAGGCATCCACTAAAATATCTCCCGTTGTCAAGTGTTTCAACGAGAATCTATTAATATAAACATTTATATCACTTAAATTATTACTGGCAACAATTCCATCATATATTTTGGCCATTGCAATGGAGGCTGCTTCTCCTGCTCCAATCACTTTATATCCCGGATCAGGATTTCAAGTTAATTTATGGTATAAATTGTACAACTCGGTGTCCACGTTGAGATGCTCCAGCTTAGCTTTGTGGTTATTAATCAACGAGTCTACCCCTTGTTTTAAGTGGGGAACATAAGAGAGTTCGTTATAGACCGGTTTCGGAATAACTACTCTGTCGGGGTAAAGCTGACTTAGCAAACGTTGCTCATCCACAAAAACGCAGAGACGCAATCTGTATCAAAGAAGAGCGAATTAGTCACGTAATTCGCTCCCTTCAACTTCCTCTCCATACACAATATCTGGTCTGAAAGACTCCAGCAACAGCTGTTCGTACTTGCCTAGGGATATAAGTCCTTTTTCCAAGAGTTCTTCTGCTAGTTGAACATAGTACCCATACGTTTTTTTTTGTTTTTCCTCTGGAAGCGGTTTGTACAGAGAGTCATCGTAACCTAACTGCGAAGCTAAGCGTATGACGTTTTGCTTAAATCGTTCTGTTTGCTCAGTCGTTAACACCCTATCATATGCTAATCTGTAAAGCAATGCTTGTCTACTTACCCCAAAAAACTGCTCCAACCAAACCACGTGTTGAATATCTAAACCACTCTCAGACCTACTCTCGATTGTCTCGATCAAACCAGACAAAGCTACTGGTGGCATCAACAAAAACGAAGCAAATTGATCAGCAGCTTTTTCAACGTCATTGCCAGCACCGATTGTCCTCGCACAAATCGTCAGTTGCCGTTTCTCCGTGTAATAAGTCAATGGATGTCCTTCGTCATAATACAAATGATAAAGCTCGTGAGCCATGGAAAACCGCTGTCTTCCAAGTGACATAGTTGAGTTGATAGCAATTATTGGTTTACCATGATTCTTTATACACATCCCGCTTAAGCGCTCACTCATCGGATAAAACACCAAGGTCAGATTCGGAATCGAATGAGCTAACGAAAAAACATCGATTGGAGAAGCCTCATCTGCTCCCAATCTTTTCCTAACTTGACGTGCCCGGACATACATTTCAGTTCCACTATATCGGACTTCAGTGGCACTTCTTGGCTTTTCTCCTTCGCTGCCCTTTAGTGTCGAGGGTACTACCTGGCCTTGCAACAAAGTTGTCATAAAATCTAAGTTTAAAGCTATTCTATTGATTGCACTGATCGTTTCCAGGTCCTCTCCGTGTATTTCTCGAGCTCGGAGAGAATGGGAGATGGTGCTTTCTGGCGTGGATTCCGACATTAGGTCTTCTGGAGTCACCCCAAACAACACTGACAACTTGTCTAGCATGTCTGATGTCAAAGCTCGTTCGCCGCTTTCGATCTTCGAAATGAAACTTTGCCCAACGTTCAAATACGTCGCTAAATGGTCTTGGTTGAGATCACTTCGGTCTCTCAGAGCCTTCACATTTGCACCGATTCTTTTCAACAAGTCCTCCATTCCCTGTCCCTCCTCATTTTTATTATACACCTTTTTGTCATATTTTAAATACCATTTTTGTAAGTTTTTATGACTCGCTGCATTGTCTTAGTTTTTCCATTTTCTTCCGTAAAGAAGCTGAGATTAGGTTGGAACACCTGTACTATAGTAGGTTCGGTTTAAGTCTAATAAACGACCTTATCGGCAAACAGTGTTCCTTTGATCTATCGACAAAACGGGCTCGACGTGAAGAGTGATCACGGCGAAGAATATCCAGTCACCAAAAAAACAAGGTCGTCCCGTCCACCCTCCACACAGTGAAACGAACGTCCTACGTTATTGTATATCCATCAGAAAGAAAAAGGTGATGTCCACAAAACCTAAGTTGCAAAGTCTTTTGGCGCTTATTTTACCGAAAACTGTTAAACTCAGAAAGATATGTGTGCAAACGGCTCTCCCTTTTTTGGCATAAAAAAGCCTCATGTGGAGGCTTGTCCACATGAGGGCGATGACTTAACCCCAGTAGTTCTTCAAGTTTGAATTTAAGCACTTAGGCGTCGCTGCTCATCTTTTTTGTAAACACGAGGATGGCTATGATTGTCATTGCCACTGCGTAGCCTATGACCCACCAGAGATGAGGCATGATGTTTTGATATGCCCCTGACATGGCAGCTCTCCCTGCATCAACTGCGTGTTTGAAAGGTAGGAGTTCGGCCACTTTCTTGAACGCTCCACCAACAAGATCCAAGTCGAACCAGGTGCCTGAAAGCCATGCGCTTAGGTTTGTAAGAAGTGCTCCGCAGATGCCACCCACTTGCTTTTCGTCAAAAATGCTCCCACAAAGAAGGCCGATGGAGATGAAAAGCAGCGCTGCTGGAAGGAGCACAACGATGGAAAGGAGTGTGTTCAGGTTCACCTTCAGTCCCAAAATTACAGCAAAGGCAAAGCAGAAGATGATTTGCAGAGCAGCCATGGGAAACAGCGGAAGGGTGTATCCGAAAATGAAATCTCTAGAGGTAAGGGGCGATGTGAACAGGCGGAGCATCAGAGAACTGGATCTGTCTTTTGCAATCAGTAGCCCCGAAAAAAGTGCCACAAAAGACAGCCCAAACACTGCAACTCCAGGTGTCAGGTGATCTATCACAAACAGTTCCACAGGGACATTGGCCTGGATCGCTGTAAGAAGGAGGAGAATTGCCACAGGAAACCCGATCCCAAAGATTAGGTTGAGCCTATCCCTGATGATTTCTTTGGTATTTCTTAGGGCAAATGCTAACGTCCTCATACTCCACTCCCTCCTTCTCCTGCAATCTTGATAAACGCATCTTCAAAGTTGTCCATGCCCGCTTGCTTCATCAGCTCATCGGCCGTCCCTGCTGCCTTCAGTTCTCCCCTTGCCATGATTCCTATGCGGTCCGAAAGTGCCACTGCTTCTTCCAGGTAATGGGTAGTGAGAATGATCGTGATTTTGCCTTTCAGACCTTCAATTACCTGCCAAAGTTCGCGCCTTGCGATAACATCAAGACCTAAGGTAGGTTCGTCAAGAAACAGCATCTTAGGTTCAGAGATCAGTGCCATGGCGATGCTGAGCCGTCTCTGCCAGCCGCCTGACAGTGTCTTGGCTTTATCCTTTTCGATGCCAGAAAGCCCAAATGATGCGATCATTTTGTTGGCTTTTTCGATCGAGGTTTTCCTGTCGTGTTTTTGGCAATCAAAAATTCCAGAGCATGGCAGTGTAGACGTACATAGCACCCTGACCTGAATCGTTGTCTAGTCCATCTGAGTTGTCTGTGAAATACCTTCGGCTCTAGCAGCGATGGCTTCTCTGTAGCGGTAGCTGGGGCCTGAGAAGCCAAGAATATAGGCATGGTGTACCAGCCTGTCAAT
>Ga0209608_1003007_pt1 | contig 11122 bp, 15 predicted proteins | sample AD_UKC130_MetaG_FD_184428 | JGI IMG/M metagenome (GOLD analysis project Ga0209608, IMG submission 184428) | Active sludge microbial communities of municipal wastewater-treating anaerobic digesters from Canada - AD_UKC130_MetaG (SPAdes) (version 2) | ecosystem: Engineered > Bioreactor > Anaerobic... | reverse complement strand
CCATGTTTTCTGCACGCGCAATTAGTCCACCCATATAATCACTTTTTGTAGAAGAAACAATTAATGTATTTAACAAAAATATATTTTTTATTTTTGCATTACTTACCATACCGAAAAGACTAGCATATTGCTTATTTGCAACCCACAAGTTCCTTATTTCAAATCCGCTTCCATCATATGTGCCCGTAAAAGGAGTTGAATAATTTCCAATTGGTGTCCAACCGCCATTTGCATTGAATGAATTCAAGTCAATATTGTAAACCTGTTTGAAATGAGCGGACAAATTGTTGCGAATTTCCCACAAATCAAGGTGGTCTTCAACGAGGAAAGGATCTTGCTCCGTTCCACTACCGCCACCAAAATAACCGTTTGCCATCTTAGAACACCCCACTTTGCGAAAATTTTCTGCATTTTATAAAACACAATTCTCCGTCTTTGTTGATTCTTGCATTTGCAGCGTGACAAGCAGCTATATAGCCTATCACTTGTCTCATGGTGAAATCATGCGTCATAAGTGGTACTTCGTAATGCTTGATAACAGTATCTGGACATAGACTAATGCTCAATTGTTCGCAAATTTCGTCTATTACGTCACGCATTGGCGCTGGCAGCATCAAGTTTGTCTTCCATGGCTGATTCGCTTGCATCAATTTGTCGTAGCAAGTGAATTTCCACACATCATTCTCAAATTTTCTGCTGTCGATATAAAAAAAGCCCAACGGTAACCACTCTGTATCTGCCGTTGAGCCTTTCAATCGCAAAAATGGTCTTATTTCTGAATTCACTGGAAATTTGTCCGTCGTACGAAAGCTAATATCAAGTCTTGCAGGTATCGCGTTTCCTATTGAGAAGTCGTCACTCTCGGTAATCGCCTCGTCTATGGTGAATTCAACAATACTGTCTGCACCGTATTCCACTCCATTTACAAGCGCACGGACCTCAAATCGCCTGTACGGCTGTATGATAAGATTTTGAAAAAGCGAACCAACAGAGTACACCTCACCCACCTACCTTTCAACCAATGTCAATTTCAAGCCGTTCCAGTAATACACATTGTCTTGCAACACTGCTATTCCCGCCGTTCTGTCGCCACAATAGAAAGTCCGGGTCTCGTATTGTCCGGACTCTGTATCAGGGTAATATACTTCAAAAAATTCATTTTTCACTAATTGCAAAATTGCTGATAGTTCTTCCCATTTCAGCATACCAAAACTCATTTCAAGCTTACGTTTAACCGCAATTCTATCCCTATACATTCTTCCATCTGCTGTACGTCCGCTTGTTTCTCCATTATCCAAATCCGCTACAGTAACGTTGAAAGTGGTAGGGTATACAGGTATCTCAATACCATTTATTTTTATTTCCATGTTCTATACCTCCAACAATGTCTTGCCCATTGCCCTTTGATATGCATTTACGGATTTTATAACTGCTTTTCCAAGGGTCATTTCTTCGAGTTTTATCTCTATAGGGCCTATGTTGGTATTATTATTTCCAATGCCTGCAATTGCGCCAGCAACAGCAACAGCCACCTTCTGGGCTAACACATCCATCCAGCCAGTGTTATTTTCAAGAGGAAGCACAGCCTCTTTACCCGCTTCACCTATCATTGCAAGTGTTGGACTGTCAACAATACCTCCCCTTGCAAGCTGAGGAATAGAAGGGATTTTTACAAGTTGTACGCTGCCACCGTCAAAGATTTTTTTGCCGGCAATGGTCAAACCGTTCCAAGAGAACTTCATACGGTCGTTTATCCATCCTATGAATTTGTTAAATAATTCAATTGCTCCGTTTATTCCGCCCTTAATCGCGTTCTTCATGGCTTTGCTTAAGCCCTTAAAGAATTCCTCAAATGGGCTGAACACTTTTTTAATCGCATCGTACGCTTCTGTAAATTTATCGTGAAAGTATCCCGGCACATCTGTAAATATATTTTTAACATTTTCCCAACCACGATTGAAGGCAGCTTTTATATCTTCGAATTTAATCCCAGTTAAATCTTCTACGCCTTTTAACGCAGTTTTAAATTGCTCTTGGATATAATCTTTAGTATTGCTTATAATGTCTTTAATAAACTGAATTTTGGAATCAAATATCTCTTTAATGCCGTTCCAAGCACGTTCCCAATCAAGAGTAAATATTCCTACAATAAAATCTACTAAGCCACTAATTGTATTAATAACGTCATTCGCTACAGCTATAGCTTGCTTGAATACAAACTCAACGATATTCCAAGCCCTTTCTAGCACATTCGCTACTCTTGCAATAGCCTTATCTATCAGCCAAGACACGAATGGCGAAACAAAGTTCCAGAATCTCGATATTTCATAAGTTATTTTCCCAATCAGGTTTACAGCATTTTTGACAAACGGTGTAACGTGCTGTGACATTAAATTTGAAAGTTTGTTTGCTATGTTATCCAGTGTGGGGGCTAAATACTTATTATAGGCATCAAGCACAGCACCCCATACCCTTGTAGCGTGCTTCTCCATATTATCCCAAGCTGGTTGAACCCATGTTTGGTACGCTATCCAAATAGATTGAAAAATATTATCCAAATTTGTTTTAATCGCGCCTACAATAGTGCTGACTGGATTGAGCGTATTCTCAAGAGCTGTTTTAAATTTGTCCTTATTTTCTATAATCGGCTTAGTTAAATAATTCAAAAAGTCATTACCGTATTGCAAACCCAATTCTAATATTGATAAGCCGCTATTCGTAAAAATAGCAACTATGTCAGCGCCTATTTGTTGGGCTTTCTGACCGCGAAACACAGTAAATATATCCGCAATAGCTTCTGAAAAATTTGCAAAAATCTCAGCCCTTTTTGCAGATATGTTGAATAACGATGCTACCTTACTGCGTATGAATTCAGTATTCTGAACCAAATAAGTATCTATGCTACCGACAAGGAGCTCAGCAACCGTAGCCCCTATACCAGCGACAGAACCTGTAACCTTGCCCAAAGATGTTAATACACTATTAGCCCAAGTATCAACCGCATTAGTTACTTCCGGGCTTGTAAATATATCTTTTACAGAGGTTTTGATGTTTTTAGCACTCTCTAAAATAGACCCGACATTAGACTCACCAAAAGCCTCACTAAATCCGGCTTTAAAGTTGCCTATAAGTTCATCCATTTTAGTTCTTAACTCATCTAAAGCCGAAGTCATTTTTTGTGTTGCTTGTTCTGTACCGCTTACCATATCACCAAGTAAATTTGTTTCAACTCCGGCACCAAGTCCACTAGAGCCACTATCTGAATCTGAGGATAAGTCTAAAACATTCAATTCATCAAAGCCTGCCAAAGCCTTCTGTATTTTCTTTGCGGCTTTAGAAGCTCCATCTCCTAGGTTTTCGGCTCCTTCATTCAATCCTGCCGCAGCATCAGATACTTCTGCAGATATAGCACCCAAGCCCTTTACTTCGGATTTTTTGCCTGTCAGCATTTCAGTAAATCTTTGAAATGCTTCAGCCAATACCTGAAGTCTGGCAAGTACAGTATTAATCATCTTCACGATAGGTGTGAAAAGGTTAATTAATCCTTGCCCAATCGTAGCCTTGAGCTGGTCAAACCTTAGAGACAACACCCTGGTCTGATTTGCCCAGCTATCAATGTTCCTAGCAAAATCGCCTTGAACATGAGATAGCTTAGACAATACATATTGGTACCTGAGCACAAGCTTTTCTTGCTCAGTCATGTTTTTAGTTGTTTTCCCAAAGCCTTGCTGTAAAGCGAAATTATCCAGGTTTACTTGGGTCATTACAACACCAAGTTCTTTAAGACTCTCTGTTTCGCCCGTCCATATAGACTTGAGCTTAGTGTATGCTTCATCAGGTGATAAATTATAGAAAGAAGCAACATCGCCGGTCAGGCTTGTTATTGTCTTAGCCATATCAAAAGCCTGACTTTCGGTCATGCCCATTGATTTGGACATGGAACCGAAAATACCCATATATTTCTTGGCTAAAGTCTCGGATATGCCTAAAGTATCTATGGCAGTGCTTGCAAAAGCATTCACGCTGCCACTCATGTTCTTAAACACAGTATCGACTACATTCTGTACCTCCGCCAAGTCACTGCCTATCTTGAGTGCTGATTTTGTGAATGAAATTATTGCCGCACTGCCCAAAACCAGCCCAATTTTTGAACCCAATGAACCAAATATTTTTGATGTTGATTTTTCAGCACTTGAAGCTATGCCCTTGAGTTCATTATTGAATGTCTTTTTATTGACAGATAACCCTAGATTAATTCTACCTACTGTTGTCGCCATGAGCGCCTCCTTTCTTGAAGGCTGCTTTTGCCCAAGCTTGGAAGTTTGCCCAGAATTCTTTATATTTCTCTGGGTCTTCCTTTAGCTTCTGAGCTCTCCTTCTTATCCACTCGTTTCTGATTCGTTTTTGTTCTGGCGTGAAGTTCATGATAACTTTTGGGTTTCTTTCTGCTCGAATAGCAACCACCATACCCAATGGAGTGTCCGGCATAATACCGGACAACAAAGAACAAAATTCCGGCCATGTCATATCATCATCCTGACGGAGTCTTATGCCATATTGTTTAAGGAAACTTGCTTCTATAAGCTCCCAATCCTCAAATAGGTCATAGTAAGCTTCACTTTTGAAATCGATTACCTTCCTGCTCTCCTGTAGCAGCCTTCATAATTTCCTCATATACAGTTTTATAATCAGGAAGCGGAAGATCCAAATCTTCAATAGCCTTTGCGTTTTTTTCTCCGATAAGCATTGTAAGTACATCATTCATAAATTTGACTTCATCAAACTCATTTCTATTCTTTTCTGCCTGTTTTTCTTGCTCTATTACAAACGCTTGCACCTTCAATATATTGCTTTTTCTGTTATTTACAGTAACAACAATCTCGTCTGTTATTTGTATTACCGGCAATTGGTTTGTTATTTTTGACCTAATATCTATCATTCTCGACATACAAATCCCTCCAATAAAATTTTAAGGGGCTGTTATGCCCCTCTTTTAGGAACCTGAATGCTCAATGTATTGTGGTTTTCCGTCGCTTAATACTTCCCACTCCAATGTATCGGTAGCCGTAGATTCTCCACCAAGTGAAGTTACGTTAATCACGCAATCGAACACCAGTTTATCGCCGTTAGGGAAGTTGATAGTGAACACGCTGTTACAGTCTTGCCCCGTCTTCCATGCAAGAGATGCAACATAATCATTACCAGGGTCACCATAATTTCTCTTGCTGCTCAATTGAATGCTGATACTCTTTGCTGTCATCAACCTACGAGTCCAGCCGCCAGCATCCAATGGGTTCCATTCTTCAACGTTTCCATCGATACTAATAGAAAGAGATTCAGTATCTTTAACAATTACACTTTCCTCTCCTTCTCTGCCGTTTGGATTTACGCCAAATGTTGTTTCGTAAACAGGATTTACTCCGCTAACAGGATTTACTCCGCTTTTATTCATATTCATCATCCTTTCTTATAAATAATGTCTAAATCGATTACATACTCGTATATGTCATTCTCATTTGTTCCTACAAGTATCGGTTCATCATTTTTCATTTGAAAAAAGCACTCTTTCGTGCCTATAACAGCACGAGCGCCATGAAAAATATCATATATGCTTCGTGCCTTCCGTTCTGCTATATCGCAATTTTTAGACCATTGGACCAAGATGCTGATGCTTTTGACTGCTGACGAGGTGTTTTGAAGCCCACCTATTGCTATTGTTCCGGAGGATGATGGTCGCCCATAGATACAGATTACTTTTTCTTGTGATGCATCAATCCTGCCTATATAAGCTGCAGTAATGTCATCAATCTGCGGTTTAAGCCAATCACGAATTTCCTTCAATGTCACCACCATCACACCCCTGTCAGCCTTTTGTATATTTTCTTGAATGCTTTAATCGCAAAATCTTTTTTATCTCCATCTATCCAGTCATCAAACCATCTACCTTTTGCGTTTGGGTTTTTATCTTGCCGGAAGTTGTATTCAGGATGAAAATACAGCCTCCTTGCATATGGTGTATCTACGCTTATAGCAACTTCACCTTGTTTTGACTTTGACGTATCAATGCTTGTTGAATCGTTCTGCATGGTACCGGTATCAAAAGGCATTACCTGACTTGCAATTACATCAGTTTTAACTGCTTCTGCCGTCTGTTCCAAAGCCGTAATTTGCGCCTTGGAAAGTTTCTGCAGCACACTCTTATTCATTTTAACCTTGACCTTCATTTACATCAGCTCCAATACTGTAGCATACACCGTTCCATCAGGGTTTAATGGTCTTTCGCACCGATATATTTTGTACTGCTTTTCGCCTTTTCGGGCTGTGCCTGATGCTATTGATTGCAATTCAGGAAATAAATCACCCAATGCAATTAATACACCTTCAAGCCGGATAATTTGCTTCTCTGCGTTCATCACCTGGTGCGCTTTACCACTAAACCAACATTTAGCCGTAACTGTTGCTGCAGTTAATGGTTCACCATCCTCACTGATTCCATTTTGGTCAATCGATATAGTCCATTCTTGATTGAATAGTTTTTTGGGAAGCTTCGGCAATTTGTCCGGCAGCATATCACACCACCCTATTCATTAGCCCGGTTTGCTTCAAAAGCATATATGCAGCTGAGCTAACACCAGTCGGAGTAGAACTATTATTGTCAAAACTCATGCTTAAGCCTGAAACACTAAAGCCACTCAAACTTTCCGCGTCAGTACCGTAGTCTTCGTAATACTGTGCCTGTAGTAGGGTGGCTTTTTTTATCATACTTTTCTGAAACTCGGTGAGATTCTCAAATCCAATGGCCCGTATCCTGTTAAAAGTGAGTTCATCAATTTTGTTGCTAGCAAGTTCTAATACCTCTTCACTCAATGTATCGCTTGTTGCATATGCCACAAAGCTCACCCCCCTATCTTAGAAATAGGAGAGAGCTTATTTGCCCTCTCCCTTTTTGCCCTCTCCCTTAGATTTTGATTCTTCCTTTGCCTTTTTCAACTCAGCTTCAAGCTCTTTTATCTTTGTTTGCAGCTTTATTATTTCTTTCGACTCCGGCGTTTCCTCCTTTTCGAATACAAGCTTGCCATTTTCTAGTTTGGCAATCTTGAATCCAAGGTTGATATATTTCAGCTTTTCGTCATCTGCAATTTTGTACTGTTTATTCGCCTTCACTGCGTATAGAGACATCAATTATCCCTCCTTACCATTTTCCTCGACTTCGAATTAACCTGGACCTCCATTTACTCAGAACCTTAACCTCCAGTTCCATCAGAACCTGGACCTCCAGTTCCATCAGAACTTTGACCTCCAGTTCCACCAGAACCTTGACCTCCAGTTCCATCAGCCGTGTCATCTTTTTCAACGTTCATTTTTACGCCACCAATTTTAGCCTTAATAATGAATAAGTCTGTATACATTCTGTTTTGATACAAGTAGCCAAATGCAGAATCCGGGGTTTGTCCTTTATTCCATAGGTATACATCAGCGACTTTCACAGGTGCAAGTACAGATGATGGATGAACCAATATCATTCTAATTTGCCTTGCTCCATTTCCTGCTACAAATCCATTTGAAAAGTTATATATAGTTTTCATTCTATCCGATGGCACAGTAACTATAGATACTTCATCTAAACTTCTTACGTTTCTGTTTACATTAGCGGCTCCTCCAGTTACGTCTAATACTCTCTGAATCTTTTCTGCATTTTTAATCATTGTATATATCTTTGGAGTAACGTATAAAACTCTACCACTTTGAGGAACAGATGCTTCATCCATTTCTTCCATCATATTATCAAATACAGATAATATATTCTGTTCAGTTAAATCTGTTTTGTCTGGTATTCCTCCTAATTCTTTGTATCCAGAATATAACTTGCTGTATCTGTATGCGTCTAATTCAGGTATAGCATGTTCTTGGTTGAATACTGCTGTGATATTTGCTGCAGACAATACTTGGTTTGTTTCGTCTACATCCATTTCATCTACAAAAAATTCAATATCCCTATCATGTTCAAGAGTCATAGGTTGATAACCGTTGCTAACAGTTCCTCTATTTCTGCCTCCATCTCTTGTATGGTCCTTATAACCAGTCAAAGTTATAGTTGGAACTTTAATAGTTTTAGCATCTATAAAAGAATACTGTTTGTTAGTATCTAATGCAGAGGAAGTTAATTCCCTCGCAAATTGTTGTTGTATTTGTCTTTCAAATCTCTCAGCGTAGTTTATAGCCTTCACAGATGTATTACCGTTAGTCATATATCAATCATCCTTTCTTTTATTTATTTTGATGTATTACCGAACGCTGCGGAAATTGCAGCATCCAGAGCTTGTTGATTATCCGGCGGTGAGTTGCCAACCTTGAATCCAGGTTGCTGTTGCTGTTGTTGGTCTCCGCCTTCCGGCTTGAAAAGAAAAGCTTTGCTTTCTTTCAGAGATTCAATTTGTTCATCCAGCCCTATCGCTTTGCCGTCTTCGTTTAGCACCAACTTGTCTTTTTTGATGAGGCTTGCAACAATATCCTCATCATGCACTTTGCCGGCAAGTGCCAATTTAATTGCACTGTTCAATTGCAGCTCTTTTAATTGAGCCTCATATTTTTCTTTAGCTGCCTTGTTTTCTCCCTGAAGTCTTTCAATTTCAGCTTTCAAACTTTCTGCATCAACCTTCTTTAGTTCTTCAAGCTGTGCATCCCTATCTGCAATTTCTTTTTCAAGGTTCTTCTTTGCCTCGGCAACTGCATTATATTGGTCTTTAGGGACTGCATACTTGGGAAACTCTTTGTTGATTTCTTTGACGAGTTCCTCTTCGTTCAAAACACCGTCTTTAATGTGCCTTTTCACAGTTTCAAGAATCCAATTCATGATTATTCCTCCTCACCTCTATACTTTTTTATACTGGTTAGTTCCAGTTTGAGTTCTTCACATTTATACTCCGTGAATACCAAGCCAGAGTAAAACTCGGATTTAATCTACTTTTTGAAGTATTACGGTTGCCTCAAATGCTGTTGTAACAGCTTGATCATTTGACAATACAATCTTTATATTGCCATAGCCAAGCGGCGGCAAATATCTCACATGAGATTGCATCACAAAACCCTGTTGCGTTTGTTTTCTTGGTATCGTATACCAAGTAATGAAGTGGTCAACATCATCTAATGTTTCGAAGATTTTCACTGTCAAATCCGTTTCTTCGGATGGATTTATGACGCTCATTGAAAGTTTTCCATTTAGCGCCGGGTCTGCCGTGATAATTTTAGTTGTATTTACCGCGGTTTCTGCGGTCCAATTTGCTTTCCCGACAATACTTTTCCATCGCCAACAATAATTTTGCTTTTCAACTATTTCAACCATATACATCACCCCTTTCTATCTTCTAAATATATTTCTGATTCTTTCTGAAGCTCTTTAAGTTTGCTTTGCCACTCTTTAAGCTTCAAGTCATATTTTTTTATATTCTCAGGAACTAGGCTCCCGACTTTCAGTCTGGTATACTTCTGAATATTGCGTTTTATCTCAGCTTCTCTTTTTGCTCTTTCGTAAGCGTCGCCAAGTTCACTTGGTCTCATCGGTTCCGGTTCTTTGTTGATACCTTCAAAAAATGTACTCATTGTATGCCGGCAATTAGGATGAAATAAGCCTGCCTCTATTGCCGTACTAAGCAACGGATAATCGCCGTCCTCAATGCTACCTCCGCTATACACATCATCTATGTATACTCTGCCTTGCCATGGTTGGCATGTAGGTGAGCTCTGTGCATATTGAGAAACAAGAACAAGACTTATGCCCCATTCTTTTCTGCGCTCTCCTTCACCCATTAGCTGCACTCTTCTATTAGCCGTCCGTATAGCCATCTGAGCATAGGAAGCAATATTAACTTTTCTGCCGTCTGCATAGGTAATACAGTCGATTCCTTTTGCAAGGAAATCCTTTGTGGCCATGTCAATTGCTTGATTGAGCGTGTAAGCCCCGGAACTCAAAAAGGTTTCTGCTTTGAATATGGTCCTGCGGTACACGTCGTCCATCTGGCGCAGTGCTGCATTTTGAGCTTCTTTGAAGTCGTTATTGATTGCTTTTATAAGACTCTTAAGTCTCCTGTCATTGCCTTGAAAAAAATCATCTGACGGTGTGCCACGTACTAAGCTAAAACCTTTTCTAATAGCTTTTGATACTTCTTTATCAACCTTTTTGCCGCCTTCAAGATACTGCCTTCTCAAATCTGCTTTTGTAGCTTTATCAAGCTGCCGGGAATACTTTGCCATTATAGCTTTGTTCTGCGCCCTAAACTTCCGAAGCTCTCTAATCTTCTTAGCCTGCCACTGCTCCCATCTGAAACCTTCCTCCTCTTCCCATTTCTCATGTCTCTCGAGATTGCGTTTCATGGATTTGATAAGTTCAAGCTCTATCTCTTGAAATATTTCTCCGACATCGTAATCATTCATCTATATCAACATCCTCTTCATCTTCTGCATCTGTCTTTACAAGCGGTTCATCTGTGCTAAAACTGTTTTCTGCTTTTATCCTTGCAACCTCCAAGGCTTTTTCTTCATCAGTCATTGTGTCACCGTAGAGTTCTTCAACTGCTTTTTCTGTACTCATGATACCGTAGGATTTAGCTTTGCCCACCACCTCAACAACTGAGCCGAAGTCTGGTGAAGCATATTCACCAAAAACTACGCTAACCTCATAATCCTTTGGCATCCTTTTCTGCATATTGTCATAGACCTTCAATGTTACATTTATTAACTCAGGTATAACATCATAAAGAACTGATACTATTTTGTTCCTTGTATATAAAGTTGTCTTCTCTTTCTCTCGCTGAGCTTCTGCGTTGTCCGTCTTTTTGAGATCGATTCCTAATGTTGAAGGAGATATAATTCCCTGCAAACACATATCCAATATATTGGCGTAGGTTTCTACAAACGCCTCATAGTTTATATCTGCCTGTATCTGGTCTATCTTGTTTTTTGCATCCTCGGCCATACTTGTTCCGATTTTGATGAACTGATTGTCAAATGGATTAGGCCTCATTACCGCACCTGTCCTTGGGTCTTTGGGTATTAGGTCTTCCGGGATATAGTTTTTCACACGTCCGGCTCTAATTGCATCAATCCATTGACTAATTACTTCATC
>Ga0209608_1003005_pt1 | contig 11129 bp, 8 predicted proteins | sample AD_UKC130_MetaG_FD_184428 | JGI IMG/M metagenome (GOLD analysis project Ga0209608, IMG submission 184428) | Active sludge microbial communities of municipal wastewater-treating anaerobic digesters from Canada - AD_UKC130_MetaG (SPAdes) (version 2) | ecosystem: Engineered > Bioreactor > Anaerobic... | reverse complement strand
AACATCAGCATAATCGGCATCAAACATTCCATGATTGCAATGAGGGCAGCGTACAATATACTTTTTCTTACTCACCTGCCTTCACACCCGGCTTCTTTAGCTTCATGAGTCTTGCCATCTTCATCATCACAGGCTCTAATATCTCTCCAACCATGTAATGAACCATTGGTGAGTAATTCTCTTTTGTTTCGTCAAACAGCTTGGAAAGAAGGTCGTAGAGATTCTTTATGTCCTCTTCTGTGGCATCTGCGGTGTTGATTTCAATTAAAATTTTTGTTCCATCACGCTTGGCGATATGGTCGCTCACATACTTCTCCAAAGCGTATCTTGCTATGCTTGATGTGGTAACGCTTGCTTCCGGCATTTGCGCTTAAAGTTCATCGATGATAGCGTCCAATTCATCCGACTGCCTTTGTGTAAGCCTTACCCGTAACATACTATCCTTTTCTGTAGACATTATTATACCTCCTGTATTTCTTATTGGTTTAATTGTATCACAATGTATTATAATTTGCCAAGCTTGGATAAAGAAGATAGCCACACCAGCCGAAACGGTGTGGCCTTAAAAGATTTTCTATTCTTCTGACTTATAGACTTTTATTGTTTTATGATTACCGTGCTCAAAGACATAAATTCTTTCTCATTTAGGACAACGCCAATTTATTTAACATCTCATGTACCAATAAAAACTTCTCTGCATCCTTTGAACTTCTAGCAGAGTAAGTATAGAGTTATTGTACTCCGTTCGCGATTTGGTATAGCAACATAAACACAATCTCTTTTAAAGTCTATCAACTGCTCTGTTTTATATTCTTTGAGCTCATACTTCTTAAATATTTTTAAACCGCATAGTTCCAAATAATGACTATCCAAATACTCTTTGTTACTAAAAAATTTGTTCCATTCGAATTCTGAAACGAGTTCCTCTCTATCAATGACAAACCCAACTATTTCGAATCTTTGGAGAGTCATAATGATTAATAAGTCAAGAATAACTTTTGTTTGACTTTCATCTAATCCGTCTAAATAAATATCACATACACATAAATACCCTTGACAAGTTAGTTTTATTGCAACATCATAAATATAAGCATAGTTTTTTATTCCATAGGATATTTAAGTCCCCACTTTGCCCTGAGTACATCCAAAATTTTCATGACTTCCAGGCTCTCATTCAAAGGCATAATATCACTTTCCAACTTTCCTTCCTTAAGGCATTTATTTACTTCCTGAACCTGGTAGTTCAAGCCGTTGGATACAAAAGGAATCCTCACAACCTTTTCTTCCCGCCCGTTCAAATGAATTGAAAACTGAGTGGGATGAAAGAAATCCGGAACCTTTATGTATCCTTCCGTTCCGCAAATTACAGCATCATGAGGCATGTCAACACTATATGAGGATGACAGCATTGCCACTTTTCCAAATCCAAACTCAAACATATAGGCTGCATGCACATCAACTTTTGAATCGGCTATATATCCAAAAGTCTTTATACCAACAGGAGATTTTTTAAACACAAGTCTCGCAAAAGAAACAGGATACACTCCCAAATCCAGCAGCGCACCTCCGGCAAGATTGGGGTCAAAGTAGTATTTTGGCACATCCCGACCTTTGGTACTGTTTCCAAAGTCAGCCCGCAAAAATCCGATGTCTCCTATTATGTTCTGAGAAAGCAAACGGTTCAGCTCGACTATGCACGGCAAAAATCTTGTCCACATCGCTTCCATCAAGAAAACTTTGTTTCGCCTTGCAACTTTAATTAAATCTTCGGCCTGTTTTGAATTAACGGTGAAAGGTTTTTCGCACAGGACGGCTTTTTTATTTTCGAGACAAAGAAGAGCGTGTTCGTAGTGAAAGTTGTGTGTGGTGGCTACATATATGACATCCAAAGACTCGTCTTTTACAAGTTCCTGATAGTCCTCATAATAACGCTCGGCATTAAAAATTTTTGCAAATTCGGCAGCCCGTCCGGGTGTTTTTGAAGCTACAGCCGCCAATTTTGCATCAGGTACGTGCTGCAAACTTTCGGCAAAAGTTCTTGCTATTCTTCCACAACCTAATATTCCCCATCTTATTTTATCCGCCATAAATTTATTTCCTGCCTTGTACAATTTTTATACTTATCTTAACAGCCTCCATAAGTGACGTGAATATGTGCCAAAAATTCTCTTTTTAGAAATGCATTTGACCACTGTCTATATACTACAATAGTATCTATAATTTTAAAACATGTACATGCAATTTGTCAATGCAGCCCTACGCTTCAAAGTTCTGTCGTATTGCAGTTTCTATTATTTATTCCCAATACACAGCATTATTTCATGAAAAATATCCGACAAAGGCACTTGAATGTCGGCAAGCCCTGCCTCATAAACTACTTTTGGCATACCATATACAACGCATGTTTCCTCTGCCTCAACAATTACTTTCCCGTTATATTTTTTCACCGTTTCACACCCAACAAGTCCGTCATTTCCCATCCCCGTAAGAATAACCGACAACAGCCTTTCTCTATAGATAGGCGCTGCAGAATCAAGGGTTACGTTAATAGATGGTTTATAAAGCGTTTTAACGGACGGACAGTCTTTTACTCTCAAAGCTATTACACCGTTCGCCTTTTTATCAAAGAACGTCTGGTAACCTGCCGGAGCTATATAAATATTACCTGCCTCAACAATGTCTCCGTCTTCCGCTTCTTTAACCCTTAAATTGCAAATAGCGTCAAAGCGTTCGGCCAGCGGTTTCGTAAATCCCGGCGGCATATGCTGCAGAACAACTATCGGCACATGAGTGTCCTTAGGAAAACGCGGGAGGATGGACTGCAACGCAGAAGGACCTCCGGTGGAGCACCCTATTATTAACAAGTCAGCTGCCCCTGTTTTTGTCTTAATCAAATCTTCCGACTTGCTCAAAATATTGTCAAGAATTTCGGACACTTTTTCAGAATCAGTTTTCTGTTTGATTTCTTTCTTCCCACACTTTCTTGCTTTTTGAGCAATGGCTTTCAACCTATCCAAAAACTCTCTTATTATTTCCGGTTTCACGTTTTCTTCCAGCAGCGCATTCTTCAAATAAAAATCCGCAGCTCCCAACTCCAAAGCCTGAAAAGTTGTTTCAGGATCCTTGTCCGTTTGGTTGCTCAACACTATAACAGGAACAGGACAAACCCTCATAATCTCCTTTAAAGCAGTCATGCCATCCATTTCAGGCATCTCCACATCCATTGTCACAATGTCAGGTTTAAGCCTTTGCACTTTTTCTATTGCTTCAATTCCGTTTCTTGCAATTCCTATGATAAAAAGTTGTGGATCTTTCTCTATAATCAAGCTGATACATCTTCTCATAAAAGATGAGTCGTCCACTACTAATACCCCATACTTCTGCATGGATACTTTTCTCCTTTCCGATAATAAAATGTCGACGGCGCATATATCGTCTCAAATCCGGTATTCATTCCCGTTATAGTCTCTGCATGGCCTAAGAACAAATATCCGCCGACCTTCAGCACTTTGTATAAAGAGTCAACAACTCTGTTTATTGCTTTCGCATCAAAATAGATCAGTACATTCCTGCAAAAGATTATATCCACCTCTCCAATCATTTCCGCTATATTTTCATCCAAGAGATTTAACCGGCGAAAATCAACCATGGCCCTTATTGAATCCTTGACCCTGTATTCATCTCCAAATGAGACAAAATATTTCTCAAGTATTTCTTTTGGCATTGTGCGAAAAGAGAATGATTTTTTGTTATACAAGCCCTTTCTTGCTTTTTCCAAAACCTTTTTGTCTATATCCGAGCCGATAATCTCTACTGCACCGGCTTCAAACAGCCCGCTCTCTTCAATTAATATAGCCAAAGTATATGGTTCTTCCCCGCTGGAACAAGCTGCACTCCATATACGCAAAGGATTATCGGGTGTACGGCCCTGGTACTTTGGAAGTATGACTCTTTGAAACTCTTCCAGAAGGTTTTCCTCACGAAAGAAATAAGTCTCATTGACCGTAATAAGTTCAATAAGCTTGTCCCATTCTTTCGGCTCAACCCTTAAATAACCTCCGTACTCCCAACACGAAAGCCCCAATTCCTTGAGTCTGTCTGATATTTTACTTTCAAGAGAGGAAAGATTTTTAAAAAAGTCAATGCCGCAATATTCATATATAAGCTCAGCTAATTGAATCAGGCCAAATGTATCCATACAGATTTGCTACAGCCTCCCTGACAGAATCTGTGGAGAGGCATAAAGCCTCTCCAATATAATATACAGACTTTGACTTATGTCAAACTTTAATTAAAATAAATATTAAGTGCTATTTAGACAGTTCCTGCAGTGCGCCTATAATCTCTTCCGAGTATTCCGCCAATTCTTTCGCTACCGCGCAAGTACGCTCAACATCCTTGATATTGAGGTTAATAACACGATCTATTTCAGATGTATATTTCGCCAGTTGTTCTACCTCATTTGCCTGAACTTTGGCAGCATCGGCCACTTCATTTGCCTGAACGGTTACGCCCTCAACGTTGCCAATAACCTTGTCAGCATTTACTGCCTGTTCCTTCATGGCTGCTGAAATCTGTTTTACCTGTTCACGGGCATTTGCAACACTTTTAATTATATCCTCAACGCCATGCGCCTGTTCTTTTGTCGCATTGGTAATTTGAGCAGCCTGGTTTGCAACGTTTTCAACTGCAGTAACTATATTCTGTCCCTGCTTTGCCTGTTCTTTTACTGTGGTGGTAACCTGACGCATCTGCTCTCTTGCATTCTCAATACCTCTTATTATGTCTTCAATACCTTGAGTCTGTTCTTTCACTGCATTTGTCACAAGAGCCGCCTGTTCGCTGACATTTTGAACAGATGCGGTAATATCCTGTCCCTGTTTTGCCTGTTCCTTGACAGCTGCGGTAATCTGGCGTACCTGTTCTCTTGCATCGGCAACGCTCTTGATAATTTCCTCAACTCCCGCTGCCTGTTCTTTTACAGCCTGTGTAACCTGGGCAGCCTGGTTGGTAACATTTTCTACAGCCCTAATAACAATCTGACCCTGCAAAGCCTCTTCTTTTACCGCAGTGGTAATCTGTTTTACCTGCTCCCGGGCATTTATTACACCTTTGATAATTTGTTCAACACCTTGAGCCTGCTCTTTGGCAGCCTGGGTTACCTGCGATACCTGATTGGTAACATTTTCCACGGCTGTCACAATATTTTGTCCCTGTTGTGCCTGTTCCTTCACCGCAGCAGTAATCTGCCTTACTTGTTCTCTTGCATTCAACACACCCTTGATGATTTCTTCAACGTCCTGAGTCTGCTCTTTTGCTGCCTGGGCCACCTGGGCTGCCTGTCTGTTTACATTCTCTACTGCGACCACGATATTCTGACCTTGTTTTGCCTGTTCTTTCACTGCTTCCGTAATTTGTCTTACCTGTTCCCTGGAGTTCTCTATGCCTTTTACAATATCCTCAACGCCCTTTGCCTGTTCTTTGGTTACATCAGTTACCTGTGCCGCCTGTTTTGTCACATTTTCCACAGCAACCACTATGTTCTGGCCATGATTTGCCTGTTCTTTCACGGCAAGAGTGACTTGACGCATCTGTTCTCTTGCATTTTCAATACCTCTTATTATGTCTTCAATGTCTTTTGCCTGCTCTTTGGTTGCCTGAGTAACCTCTGCAGCCTGTTTGGTCACATTTTCCACGGCAACCACTATATTCTGGCTCTGTTTGGCCTGTTCTTTCATTGCTGCCGTAACCTGTCTTATTTGCTCACGGGCATTGGCCACACCTTTTATTATTTCCTCGACACCGGCTGTCTGTTCTTTTACGGCAGCTGCAACCTGGGCAGTTTGCTGAGTTACGTTTTCAATGGACTGGACAATATTTTGACCTTGCTTTGCCTGTTCTTTTACTGCAAGAGTAACCTGCCTTACCTGTTCTCTCGCATTGGCCACACCTTTTATTATTTCCTCAACACCTTTTGTCTGTTCTTTAGTGGCCTGGGTCACTTGGGCTGCCTGATTTGTCACATTTTCCACGGCAGTTATGATATTTTGACCCTGTTTTGCCTGTTCCTTTACTGCCACAGTGACCTGTCTTACCTGCTCCCTTGCATTGGCCACACCTCTTACTATATTTTCCACACTTGCCGCCTGCTCTTTGGTAGCCTGGGTTACCTGGGCTGCCTGATTTGTCACCATATTCACAGCATCAATAATCTTCATGCTGCCCTTGTTCTGCTCTTCGGTGGCGGCAGTTATCTGGCGGATTTCCACGTTTACATTCTCTATTCCCTCAACTATTTTCTCAATAGCTTTTCCGGCCTCATCACTCAGCTTTGAACCGTGTTCAACCTTTTGGGTGCCGACTTCTATGGCCTTGATGGCCTGACTTGTCTCTCCCTGAATGCCTTTAATCAGTTCGGATATTTCCTTTGTTGCTGTGGCTGTCCGTTCGGCCAATTTTCTTACCTCGTCGGCAACAACTGCAAATCCCTTGCCGTGTTCACCAGCTCTTGCAGCCTCAATCGCCGCGTTCAGTGCAAGAAGATTTGTCTGTTCGGCAATATCATCAATCACCTCTATAATACTGCCTATTTTTTCGGAGCTCTTCCCGAGGCCGTTTATAACATCCTCCGCACGATGAATAACTTCAGATATGTCCTTGATAGCCACTAAAGTATCAGCCACTGCTTTCTGGCCATCTATAGCATCACTTCTCACTTTTTCGCTCAATTCATTTACATTCTGGGCATTCTGGGCAACCTGGCTTATAGAGGCTGCCATGTTTTCAACTACCTTGGATGTTTCATTGGCTGATTTTTGAAGCTGTTCAGCATTCCCGGCAACACCTTGGATTGATTTGCCCATTTCTTCTATCGAAGAAGATATTTCTTCAACAGATTTGGCTGTACTTTCTGCGTTACCTGCCACCTGCTGGATGGACGCAACTATCTCCTGTATCGCAGCCGAGGCCTCGTCAGCCGAAGCCTTTAAACTTTCGGCATTTCCTGCAACACCTTCTATCGACCTACCCATTTGCTCTATTGAAGAAGATATTTGTTCCACAGAACTTGCTGTGCTCTCCGCATTGCCTGCCACCTGCTGTATGGAAGCAACTATCTCCTGTATTGCAGCAGCAGATTCGTCTGCGGATCCCTTTAGACTCTCGGCATTGCCTGCAACACCTTTTATGGATTTGCCCATTTGCTCTATAGAGGAAGATATTTGTTCCACGGAACTTGCTGTACTTTCCGCATTGCCTGCCACCTGCTGGATGGACGCAACTATCTCCTGTATCGCAGCCGAGGCCTCATCTGCAGAACCTTTTAGGCTCTCGGCGTTTCCTGCCACTCCTTTTACTGATTTACCCATTTGCTCTATGGAAGATGATATTTGCTCTATGGAACTTGCCGTACTCTCTGCATTTCCCGCCACCTGCTGGATTGACGCTACAATCTCCTGTATTGCCGCCGAGGCTTCCTGAGCCGATCCTGACGTACTTTCAGCATTGCCTGCCACTCCTTTGATGGATTTACCCATTTGCTCTATGGAAGATGATATCTGCTCTATAGAGCTTGCAGTACTTTCGGCATTTCCTGCCACCTGTTGAATTGATGAAACCATTGAATGAATGGCATTTGTTGCCTCCTCCGCCGAATTTGAGAGACTCTCCGCATTTACGGCAACTCCATTGATAGATCTTCCCATCTGCTCTATGGAAAAAGATATACGTTCTATGGAACTTGCAGTATTTTCGCTGTTTCCCGCTACCTGCTGAATGGATGCGGCCATTTCCTGAACTGCCGCTGTAGCCTCCCTGGCTGAACCGGTAAGGCTCTCGGCGTTCCCTGCCACACCTTTTATGGACTTACTCATCTGCTCAATAGAAGATGAAATCTGCTCTACAGAACTTGCAGTGCTTTCGGCATTACCGGCCACCTGCTCTATGGAACCCACTATCTTCTGTATAGCCGACGAAATTTCTTCAGCCGAGCCTGTGAGGCTTTCAGCATTGCCTGCAACGCCTTTTATGGATTTTCCCATCTGCTCTATGGAAGAAGATATTTCTTCTACCGATTTTGCAGTACTTTCACTGTTGCCTGCAACCAGTTTTATTGTGCCAATCATACTTTCAAGAGATTTTTTGGACTCTCCGGCAAGCTCCTTCAGTTTTTCGGTATTTTTAACAACACCGTTAATTGACTGGGAAAGCCTTTCGGCCATTGAATTTGTTGAATCAACGGCTGAAGACTGTTCACTTGCACCTTTTGCAACCTGCTCGGTGATACCGGACAAATCCTTTAATTTTTCATCGAGTTTTTTAGCTGAGCTGACTGTTTCGTAGATTTTCTGAGAAAGCTCTGAATTTTTCAATTTTACAGCCTTATGTCTTCTAAATCCCATAAACAACGCCTCCTATTTGTGTTTTTGAAATAATCACTGTGTTAACTCTTCATCATTTATTTGTAAGTACTCGCCGTTTATTTTAGATGCCTGTCTATTGTTTACTATATTCGCAACTCCTACCACGTCCAATATACAGGCCACACTTCTGTCTCCCAAGATTGTAGCTCCGGAAATACCTTCCACTTTGCCTATATAAGACCCAAGGTTTGTGACAACAACTTCCTGATTTCCTATGAGTTCATCCACCACAAGTCCAAAACGTTTTTCAGCTATTCCCACCAAAACAATCAGCATATTTTTCCTCTCTTCGTCTCGCGGCACACCGAAGTAGTCATGCAGCCATACCAAAGGAATCGCTCTGTCCCTTATAACTGCCACTGCCTGTCCATTGATGGATTCAATCTCATTTTTCGGTTTCCTCACAATTTCAACCACATTATCCATGGGTAGCGCATAAGTTTCATTGCTGATTTTGACTAAAAGTCCTTTCAATATTGCAAGGGTAAGAGGAAGCTTGATTGGCAGTTTGATTATGAACTTTGTCCCTCTGCCTGGACACGTCTCGACATCAATGATTCCATTCAACCTTTCAATGTGGTTCCTTACAATATCCATTCTGACTCTATAGTCAGAAACATCACTTGCATTTTGCGAAGCGGAAAAGTCAGCGTGGAAAATGAGGTTTATTAACTGCTGCTCAGTCATGTTGTCTGCTTCTTGTTCCGTAATCACCATCTTTTCAATGGCAGATTGCTTTATCTTTTGCACATCAATTCCAGCTCCGTCATCTTCAACCGTTATAATTACATTACTGTCCTCAGGCAATGCTACTATCCGCAATTTGCCCTTCTCAGGTTTCCCCAGCTTTTTTCGGATTTCCTGATTTTCAATCCCGTAAATTATAGCATTCCGTATAAGATGGATTAACGGGTCACTGATTTCTTCCATGATAGTCCTGTCTATTTCGGTCTCTCCACCTTCAAGCACCAAATCAATTTCCTTATTCAATGAAAGGGACAAATCTCTGACCATTCCCGGAAAGCGACTAAATAACTGCTGCACCGATATCATACGGGTTTTCATTATTCTATCTTGAAGCTCATTGATTAACACCGGTATACGGTTTGAAATACCTATCAGTTCATCAACAGTTTCGTCAAAAGGGTACTGGTTATATAAATTATTTGAAATCTGGGCGATCCATATCTGTTCAATCACAAGCTCACCAACCAGTTCCATCATTCTTTCCAGATGGTCTATATCCACCCTTACAGTATGTACAACCTTTTTTCCCTCTCCCTCTGTTTTATGATCGGGTGCCTGATTTACCCGTTCCTGCTGCTTTTCATCAAGCATAAATATCGTTTGGTTCTTTTGCTCAACTTCTGCATTTTCAGCCGTATCCGAATTATTATCGTTTGGTTTGCTTTGAGACAGTATCTCCTTTAATTTACTTATCACAGGAGTTATTTCTATATCGATAGCGTTCTCTGCCTTAATATTGTTTGCATCAGAATCCAAACCTTGCTTTAGCATCTTTAAATAATCCAAACTCTCGAAAAGAAGAACAATAATCGGTTCGGATATTTCAACAAGACCTCTGCGGATTTTATCCAAAATGTTTTCCATTTCATGAATAAGAGTTTTTATTTTTTCAAAATCCACAGCAGCAAAAGAACCTTTTAAGGGGTGTGCGATGCTGAGTAATTCTTCGGCTTTCTGTGTTGCCTTATAGTTTTGTTCCAATTTTGCAATGTCTTTTTTGAGAAGTTGTAGCTGTTCTTCCACTTCGCGAATTAAAGCCTCCAACATTTCCGGGCTTTCAGATATGTTAGCCATGCTACACTCCTTTCCTTATTCATAGAGTACGCTATCAATTTTTAGAATGCTAACTACCCCTTCATCAGTAATACCTATACCCTCAAAGTAGCTGCCATCAATTCCTGCTATCATCTCCGGAGGTGGCTGAATGTCCGAAAATCTTATGACATGGTTCACTTTATCAACCACAACTCCAATCATCTCATCTCTACTCTTCACCACAACAATGCGGGTTTTTTTGTAGGAGTGTAATTGGTAAGTCCCAACCTTTTATGAAGGTTGACTACAGGAATGATTTTTCCCCGAAGATTGATAACCCCTTCCAGAAAAGGCTGGCTGTTAGGTATCGGAGTAATATTTTGCATTTTGATAATTTCATATACATCACTGATTTTTAAAGCATATTTTTCATTTACTAATTCACAAGCCACATATAGACTGGTCAAAAGTTCATTCATAATTTTTCACCTCCCTTCAAACATTGGATAAATATTGTTAATTTTATTGCAGTCTATAATAATGTTTGAATAAGATAACGTAAAAAATAGCATGCTTGAACCCATAAGTATTCAGTAATACACTTTATGGGTCAGACAGTAAAGCAAGGCAATGGTTCTTTGTTCACCATCCAGCACCTTTGTCCATTTTGGGAATTCTAAATCTGCAATTATGATAAGACTGCTTCTCTCATAGTTATAGTCTCAAGTAGTGGTGTAAATTTCGTGGAGGCTAATTGACAAAAGTAACCACGATATGATTTCTACTTTATTAGGGAAACAAAACAAAACAAATAAAGTAGAGGAGGTCATACCGTGGCTACTAATAATAGAATGGCACTTTTAGAACAACTTAGCAAGTATGTTGTTGAAAAAGATAAAGATTTTTTAAAAGAAGCATTAACATTAC
>Ga0209608_1003002_pt1 | contig 11143 bp, 20 predicted proteins | sample AD_UKC130_MetaG_FD_184428 | JGI IMG/M metagenome (GOLD analysis project Ga0209608, IMG submission 184428) | Active sludge microbial communities of municipal wastewater-treating anaerobic digesters from Canada - AD_UKC130_MetaG (SPAdes) (version 2) | ecosystem: Engineered > Bioreactor > Anaerobic... | reverse complement strand
AAGATGCCGATACAAGATCATATGCTCTAGAAATGATGCCATTAGTGGTGAGAACTGGTACTCATCTATTTCAGTTTATTAATTATTGTGATAAGCTACGTGGTTGGGGTAGAGCTCTACGTAATTCCATCTCTAAGTGGTATACAGATAAAGACTTAAGTCAATTAGTATATCAAATTATAAAATATAAATCTAGATATGGCTGGAGCCACCGTGATGTGTTAAAGAAAGCTCATCCTAAACCAAAATCACCTCAACAAGATTTTTTATTCAGAAGTATCACTAGAGGGCTAGATGATAATGGATTAGATTTAATATTAGATGAAGATTTAACACGATATTATATAGCATCTACATTAGGTACAAAATTTAATTCCGATAATCCAGCAGATGTTAATACAGTTGCTAAATTGATCGTACAATATGACTTGCCTAGAGAAGTAATACCAACCCGGATGTTGAACTATCCAATCATTTGGGAAGCTTTGTTAGAGACGGGCATGCCCTACACAGCAATGTTGAGAAACTTGGGCAAAATGTCATCTGTCGGTGTTACTAGAGAATTGTCTGAGACTACTAAGAAAATAGTCGATACACTTACTAATACTACTATAATTCAGAGAGCTAGAGTGCATCCAATTAACATATTAGCAGCTAAAGTAGTATACAGTCAAGGTGCTGGATATCGTGGATCAAATACTTGGTCAGTTAATCAACAAATTTGCGATGCACTAGAAACAGCATTTTACGAATCATTTAAATATCTTGAACCTACTGGTAAAAGATATATGATAGCTATTGATGTTTCTAGCTCAATGGTATATGAAAATGTTCCTGGATTAGATTTTCTGACCGCTGATGTGGTCTCAGCTGCTATGGCTATGGCTTATATTAAAAAAGAAGATTACGTTACAACTGTAGCCTTTTCGCATAAGTTAATACCTGTGCACTTATCAAAGCACATGTCGATTGATTCAGTTATTAATGAATTGAAAGCAATTCATTTTGGAGCTACAGATTGTGCTTTACCAATGCTCTATGCTATTGATAATAATATACCTATTGATGTTTTTGTTATATGGACAGATAATGAGACTTGGTACGGTGACGTTGATCCTCATATAGCACTTAAGAGATACAGAGAAAAAATGGGTATTAATGCTAAATTGGTTGTATGTGGAGTAACAGCAACTAATTTCACAATTGCCGATCCTAATGATCCTGGAATGTTAGATGTTGTTGGATTTGATTCAGCTGTTCCAATGTTAATTGATCAATTTTCTAAAGAGATATTTTAATTTTAGAATTATTAATAAAATGAAAATAAGAAAGGTAGGTATATTGAAATGAATAATTTTAATAAAAAAATTTCAAGTATTAAATTTGTCGATTTTTATAAAAAATATACTGATTTAAAAGGTAAATTAAAGGCATTAGATGAAGCACTTGAAGAATATAAAAATGTAGTATTGGATAGTGATGAAATAGTAGATAACGTTGTATTTGTTAAACAGGTATATTATAAAACAGCGTTTAAAAATGTTGTTGAAGCTCATGAAGAATTAGTTAATATTAAAGTTTGTGATTGTGATCAACATAGTGGTCAATTATTTGATACATATGCTTAATTTGGGGTGAGTAAATGAAAATTCTAGGTTATGAAATTAGAGTGTATTGGGATAATGATTGGGAGCAATTAAGAGCAATCTGGAGTAAAAAAGTAAAATATAATTGGTATAGTTTTACTTTTATACGTATATGTTGGTTTTACGAATCTGCTAAAAATCATAATATTGATGATCATATTGGTTCTAAGTTTAAACATTGTAAATTTCCTAAAACTAATTTTGAACTTGATTTAGGGTTATTAGGTTTTAGCTTGAATATGGCAATATCAAAATATTAGTGAGAGGTTGAGGATGATGAAGATACTTAAGTATACTACACCAGTTAAATCTATTGTTATAACCTCTGATGATGGTAGTAGATTTATTACTATGAAATTTTTCAACCCATTCTCATTTAATTGCTGTTTATTGGATATATTTTTTATGATTGACAAAATAATTCCTGGTATTGAATTAGGTTTATCATTTATCTTTTTTTCAATTTTTTATAGAAGAAATAAACCTGAAGCTACTAAGTTTTTTAATGAATTAGAAGAAAAAATTAAAAATAAAACTCTTAAGACATATCCGTTAGATGAAGTGCTAGATAAATTAGAGAGATAAAGAGTAGTTAAAGGAAGGAGATTAAGAAATGAAGTGTGAACATTGTGGTGGTGAGCTAATACCAATCGATATAGACATTGATGGTTATTATATTAAAGCGTGGATCTGTAACTGCAATTCTGACTATGATACACTGAATTTAACTGACGATAGAGTTATAGAGTGGGCAAAACAACGCGATGAACTTGGCTTTGATGAGCGAGAGATATGGAGTTTACAAACACGTATAAGCAATTATATATTGCCCAGATTAAAACTCTATAGAGATATATCTGTTGGTAGACCAGGTAATGTTTCTACGATCGAAGAATGGCATGATATTTTAGATAAAATGATAAAAGCATTTGAAATTTCGTCGTTAATTTTCGAACACAGATCTGATCCAAACTATAACATTAATACTGAAGAAGGGTATAATATTTACAAAGAAGGTATGGAATTATTTAAGGAGTACTTTCTAGATTTGTGGTATTAGTTTAATGAATACAGAAGGGCGGTGCTACCATGATTTATATAATATTCGATTTAGAAGCTACTTGTGATGCTAAGCAGAATTTCGTCAGCGAAACTATCGAAATAGGTGCTGTAAAGTTTGATAATAATCATAAAATTAGTGAATTTCAAAGCTTTGTACGACCGATTGAGACACCTATAACTACCTTTTGCACCGCCCTGACCGGTATTAATAAGAATACATTGGTATTAGCTCCGTTGTTTCCTGAAGCTTATAAAAATTTTATCAGTTGGGCACGCTTAGAAAATAATCAACCATTATTTTGTTCTTGGGGTTTCTATGATAAAAAACAAATTATCTATGACTGTCGACGACATAATATACAATATAAAGAAATCTTAAATCATGTTAGTTTGAAACATGAGTTACCAAAAATATATGAAAAGAGTAAGTTACCAAGTAGAGGCATTGGGATGAAAAGAGCATTAAATTTGCTTAATATACCATTTGAAGGAAAACATCACAGAGCGATCGATGACGCCAGAAATATCAGTAAGATATTTTTGTACTATTTTGATCAGTGGAGTTTTACTAAAATTTGAATAAAGTATAAATTAAGGAGGTGTATTTAATAATGTCTGATGATGATAAGAAAATTGTTTTGAGCAAAAAGCAAGCAATTTTCATTGCAGCGCTTGTAGTGATTATGGGCATAGTTTTGTTAATGTCTTAAATGTAAAAAATAGCGAGGTTAATTTTTGACCTCGCTTTATTTTCTTTAGTAATTAGATAGGGTGATAATAATTTATAAAGGGAGGAACAAATTGTGTATACATTTATTCCCTGTACATGTGGATCTCCAGATTGTGCGATTATAATAGTTAAGAATGAAAGGAGTAAAATTTTAGATAATACTGAAGCAAATCATTATGTCATATATCCTTTATATTATGAAGATTATACTCCATATAATGCTGATAAATGGTATAGAATAGGTTTGCCATTTCGTTTAATAAAAAGATTTTTTAAATATTTGTACAAAATTATAACTAATAATTTATATTTAGATTATGATATTGCTTTAAATAAAGAAGATGTAGATAAACTATTCGAAATTGATCATAGTATTGAATATGATCCAGCTGAAGATTTACGACATGGATTATGTTTTATAATCAACAGAGTTAAGGTTGATATAACTGAAATACCATTTCTTATATTGCTTAATTTTTTATTCAATGGCTATATTGCTGGTTATTTTGTTAAATATATCGATAAAAGGGGAGTATATAGACCAGAATATAGTTATTTAAGGTTTAGTATATTTTAAAATTGAAAAAGTTATAAATAAAAGAGGAGGAAAAGAAAATGAAAACGAAAATTGTGGAATTAATTGAAAAGCCTTTGATTAAAAGGGAAATAGCTGCTATAACAACTGAATTAAGATCTTTGCTTGGATGCGGTAAATTTAAAGACACCAGAGAATTTTTTGTTATCATTGATCCGGATCGAATTAGAACTGGGAACCATCAATTCATCGATGATGACGTTATTGACATAGCTAAAGTTTTACTCCATATAGATTTTAATGACATATTTCCAGATACCAGGATATTTGATTTTAACGATTTTAGTGATGATTTGCTGATATCACTCATTCGCTTGGGACAAAATTTCAGGATTATTAGTAGACTGAAAGCTAAGGAGGATAGGCAAAATGTATTGCGCTGAAAGGTTTGGGTTTTCAAAGCCAGAGGCGTTTGTAATAGAATGGAAATACAATTATGGCGGCAGTTTTACCATGGCTTTGGCTGAGCTGCTAGCTATAGCGGATAACAACAATCTTGAAAAACTTCGCTTGGCATTTCCAGATGAAGTAGAAGGTTATGTCAATTACACCAAAGTTCGTGGATGGTGGCAAGATTTAAGAAATCGATTTGAGGAAATAAATAAAAGTGATTATTTGATTACTATACCAAAGAATAATACCGAGAAAATCAATAGATGGAGGAATGGAAATGAAAAATGAAGATGGCGAAATGAAAAATGTCGCTGATTTAAATAAGCTACACTGTAAAGATTGTAGTTTATATGTATGGTATACCGAAGGAAACGGAGTATGCCTGATGAAACATTATAAAACAATATATCCAAGTAGTGAAGTATGCTCAGAATTTTTTCCGTATGGCAATAAAGAGTATAAATGAAAATGCGTAGAATCTAGAAAGTATACAGTATACATACATTTCGACTGTTTACAGAATTGAAAAGCTGTGATAGAATATAATTAGAAATTAACACAGCAGCAAAAATAAAGGAGGATGTAAGAATGAAAATATTAGCTAAGAAGTTTGAAAAAGTTGTTAAGGAAAATTTGTGTCAACCAATTCCTAAAGAAATGTTGGAGCAAGATGAGAACAGTGACGATGACGCTCCGTCGCTGGTTCTCAGGGAGTGTAAGAGGCAATATATCAGAGCAGTTAAGGAAGCAACTGTTGAGTGCTTCGGAGAGAAAGCCACAGCTGCAATTGTAGCGCAGCTGTGGATAGGTAATTACTTACCAGTTGTTGACAATCCAATGTATATTAATGGTATTGGCAACGACGAAAGGTATCAGATTTTCATTAAAAATGCGTCTGAATTCGCCGCTGCTATTTGTTTAGGCAGTAAATTCATAGTTAATCGTAGTGCTATAGCAATGTTTAAAAAGATATTATTTAGCGAGACAAATATCGTTATTAGTAAAACCGAACTGCACGAACTGATCAATAACGCATTTCCAGGATGCGAAATTAAAGAACTTAACCAATTACCTAATGATAATGAAAAAATCGAGATAGAATTCAATGGGTATAAAATATATATGGATGTTTTCAGATATATATCTTGTGACAAAGTCGTCGACGCTGATGGCAATCTAAATCCTGGTATAATACCAATCGATATTGATTTAGTTGATGACGCATTGATACTAAACAAAACAATGCAATTCATGAATGCTTATGCTGATAAAATTAAAACCGAACTCCAAGATTTAAATATCGTTGTGGCAAATGATGCAGTAGATGCGTTTATATCTTCTGAGAATCAAACATTTGCTGATTTGAAAGCCACTATCGAACAGTTGATTGACGTTAAAACTTTCATTCCAGTATGCTAGAATCCTAAAAATATTTCATCCCTGCCTCATATGAAGTTGTATGATAGAGCTTATGATTTGTATCGAGTAACAAAAGATTTAGTTGAATATATCAATAGTATGGAATTGATCAAAGATAATCCGGATAATTTTCTCCAAATATATGTGACGCGGGTACAAGATGTTTTGAAAGACATTGAAAGTTAAGGAGGAATATACCATGGAGGAACTCTCAAAAGAACAGCGAAAACGTCTTAGAGAATCACTAGCTAACATGGAAGCGCAAGAAGTACCGCTCTTCGATATCGATAGTGAAAATAATTACATTAGAAAAAAGGAAAAAATAGAATTATCGTTGCTCCAATTCAGGAAAAACATCTGCTTGCCTGAAAACGCTAAAGAAAAAGCTCAATATGAAGAAGAGATGGCTGAATGGCTTGGAATTGAATCTTGCGTTGTTAGTCCATTAACTGAGGAGGAGGAAGAGAGATTAAAATATCTGGAAAAAAAGTTGTCTGACGCTGATAATGGAATTTAATAATAAATAATTTTTATCGTTTATAATCCGTCTTTAAAAAATACAAGAAGGTTTTAGACGGAAACCTTTAATAATTATAAGCGGAGGTTAGTCCATTATGATTAGCAACAATCTAGTAGCTGTTATCAAATGTGAAGGCAAAATTTTGCGAGAGAAGAAAGATAAAGTCTACCTTCCATTCGGCTCAGAATATTCGATATTAATAAAAAATTTAAATTCGCGTGATGCTCTGGTTAATATATGGATAGACGGCGAACCAATTTTTGATATGTGTTCAGGTCTAATAGTTAAAGCTGATTCTGATATTGAGTTAGACAGATTTTATCACACTAACAACAGATTTAAATTCATTGAAAAAACACAAGAAATAATAGATCAGCGCGGAGATAACATCGAAGATGGTATAATAAAAATCGAGTTTCAATTTGCTAAATGCCAAAACTATTATACGCAGCCGTCATATCAGATAATAAGAGTACCATATTGGAATCCAACTCCATATTTTATTATTAGATGGGACGATCCAGTTTATACCTTACCGACCAACTCAAACCCGCCGAAACAAGATTATGTAGTCATTAATAGCACAAATTGTAATATGTCTGATACAGCATCGCTAAATTATCTTTCAAATACTTCTACTACGATTAATTCGCAAGAACCAGATGTTAGTGAAGAAGGCATCACTACAAAAGGATCTCCGAGTAATCAGAAATTTTGTTATGGTTATATTGGAGATTTAGATAATATAAAATATGTCATGTGTTTTCAACTTAGAGGTTATAGAAAAAGCGATAAAGAAAAGGTAACTGAGCCTATTCTGACAAATAAAAAAATTAAATGCGAAGTTTGTGGTAAAAAAGTTAGTACTAATCAGAATTATTGTGATAGGTGCGGCACTGCACTATTTTGAAATTAAATTATAAAGAGGGGATTGTTAATCTCCTCTTTATAAATAATTAGAAATAAATTATAAGGAGGTAGTAATAAATGGAAAGGGAAGAGGATATAGGAATAAAATTTATCAAAATCGCCCTAGATGACGATAATTATGTATATGGTGTATTTAAATATAATTATCCTTATGGAGTAATTAAATATTTAAAAACTGAAAATTCTTTTATTTTTGGATCTACAGGGTCAATTTGTCTTACTCAATCCGATTTTGAGGAGATTACTAATTTTATTAAAAGCATTAACGCTACTGTTAAAAGTAGATAATTATTACAGTTTACGATACACCTCCTTTATGATATAATATCAAATGTATCTGTCATAAAGGAGGTGTTTTTTATGGCGATGCGAGAAAAGTCAAAGGCGACCAGCTGGAAATATGATGGTCGTCGTGGCAGAAAAATATCTAAAAAATTAGCAAATACATATGAAAGACGTCAGGCTAAGAAAGAAATTAAAGAGGCTAACATGAAAGGATGGATGTTAATTGCCGGATAAAAAAACTTTATATATTAACCTATTTGGTGGTCCTGGAGTTGGCAAGAGTACTTTAGCCGCTGGCCTTTTCTGGTTTTTTAAAACTAATAGATTAACGCTTAAACACAGTTATGTGATAGAATTAGTAAGAGAATTTGCTAAAGACCTTGTTTGGGCACAAGATTTATATACATTAAAAAATCAGGTATATGTAACAAGCACACAGTATCATAGAATGTATGTGTTGAACGGAAAAGTCGATATGGCGATAACAGACAGTCCGCTGCTCTTGGGATTATTATATGGCGATTATCCAGCTTCATATAAGCCGTATTTATTAGATTTACACAATACTTTCAATAACCTTAACATATTCATTGAAAGAAAGGTACCGTTCGAACAAGAAGGCAGACAACAGAATGAAATTGAAGCTATAGATAAAGATCGTGAGATAAAAAATATATTAACAGAAAATAACATCGAATTTATTATATACAATGAATTATTTTCATATGAAAGCTTACGAAAGCTTAGCCTTAACATAATTGATCATTATAATAGGATAAACGAAAGCAGGTGATAGAATGAGACTAGCTGTAATTAAAATCGGCGGAAGATTAGCAGTTAATAGTCGTTCAACATCTGGCGGAACAAATGAAGTTATAGAAATATTTAAAAGACTTACTAAATATGGTATTAAAGCCGACCTATATACAGAGGTGCTGCCTTCAGATGACATAATATCTGAAATTAATATTATAAATCTAGATGAAGAGTCATTAAAAAACATAAATAAAAAAAATTATGACCTATTGTTAGTATTTAACGGCAATGCCAATTTCTTCGGTGGAGCTGAAGATCCGCTTTCTATTTTGAATTATAGGGCGATCAATAATTTTGATGGAAAAGTCTTGTACTGCTTAACGGATTTAAATCTAATCCTAAAACAAATACATAAAGCTGTCGCAAGTAAAGAATGGGGGTCTAAATATGACCCAGCAACATTAGAGATAAAACGCGATGATATGTATCTGATATCACAAGCCGCCAAAAACGATGAAATCCACAAAATATTCATTAAGAATGGTATCAATATAAAAAAAGAAAATATCTATCATTTTCCATGGGAGATGTTTCCTGCTTTCGCTCTTAGTAATTACAACAAACCGTGGAGAAGTGTTGATTTGATTTATGGCGGCACATTCAGAAGCGGTAAGAGAGAAAGCGATTTGATAAAATATTATTTCGGTTATCCTGATGATATATCAGTTGAGCTGTTCGGCAATATCAAACTAGAACAATTCAAACGAAAAGAAGCAATGACGTTAAGACCACCTAGGTTTTCCAAGAAATTACCGTATAAAGAATATATTGAAAAGACAGCTAGCGGCTTAGCTAGCGTCATAATAGCTGATCCGTTGTATAAAAAAAGCAGCATGCGTACGACACGCTTCTTTGAATGTATTAGAGCAGGCAATATAGTATTCATCGATAAAGAATATTATAACAATACCGAATTTTTCTTTAACGATAATGATTTGTTGAAAGAAATGTGCGTCGTCAACGACAGAGATGAAGTTGCTGATAAGATTAGATACTTCAAAAACAATCCTAAAGCTAAAAATAAATTCATTGAGATTCAAAGATCAGCTATTAATTTTATAACTGAAGATTACTATTATAATATGATGCTTAAAACTTTGGAGGAGATATATGATGGATAATTTTGAGATATCTCCCAGTGATGCTTATATATTGACTACATTTGATCAAAGCAATGTTGACGATTGGGGCGGTGTCGCTAAAAGTGTCGGCAGATATATTATCATGAGCAATCCGCCTCTAATCTATAAGCGCTTTCCTGGATTTATATTTGACAGTAGTATTAAAGCCAGAGCTTATTACTGCTACATATTTAGCAATTATATAGGCGTGGAAACTCCACCAAGAGGTAATCTCACATCGTCACTAAAATACATATTCATTGGATATAAACCTGGAACAAAAAACTCTGATCTGAGCAGATATGAATCAGCTTGGCTTTTCGGCCCGACAGCAAATATATTAGATAATTTATTAGAAGAGTTTCAGATATATCCATACTTCACAAATTTAGCTCATGATAGGCATGCAACTTCATTTGATCTAAGCCAGATAATAAATGAGATTACGTTCATTAGATGCGCTATATCAAAAAATGTTAGATGTGTTTTTTTAGGAAGATATAAAGAATATGATGAAGTTATTGAATATTGCAGAAATGCTCTTGGAATTAGATGTATACAAATATGGCATCCAGCTTATATATACAGAAATGGTAATTCAGAAAAATTATATAAAGAATGGATTAATATGTTTGAAAAGGGGATCGAAAATGAATGATTATTATAGTTGAGGGAATGGACAGGTGTGGAAAAGATTCATTAATTAAATTTCTTAAAAAATATCTTTATGAACATGATTATTTAAAGTCAGTACAAGTTCTTCACTATAGTAATCTGCCTATTCAAGATAAATATAAAGTTATAGAAGCATCCTATGTTTTATACACTGATATGTTTGAGATAGCAAGATGTTCTTTAAATAAATTTCATTTAATAATGAATCGAGCTCATTTGGGTGAGTGGGTATACGGTTATATATATAGAAATTATAAAGCAACATTTATTTATGATATTGAGCTCAATTATACTGATTTAATGGATAAAATATATTTAATAACATTAGTAGATTCTAGTTTAAAGTGCCTAGAAAGAGAAGACGGCAATTCATTATCTAAAGCTGATAAAGATAAAGGTAAAATTGAATGCGATAGATTTATAGAAGCAACTAAATTATCTTATATAAAAAATAAGATATGTATTGATATAAAAGATAAAACACCTCAAGATGTACAGGAGGAGGTGTTTGAATTTATTGAAGGCAATAAATAGAAATAATAAGTCTAAATTTGTAGAATTAATTAATAAGAATATCGATAAAGTACGCGAGTTTGTATTTGCTAATATACCGACTGAAAATATAAGACATACATCTTATATATATAGAGATAAGATAACTATAAAATGTCCTTATTGCGGAGATACAAGAAATAAATTCAAATTAGTTATTAATCTAGATTGGTGTAATTTTAAATGCTTTCGCTGTGGCGAATCTGGGTCGATCATTAAATTATTTAAAGATTTAGGTATACAACAACAATTTTCTGAATTAATATCTGGATTCTATAATTTATCAAATTTTGATATCAGTACGTTATTCAGATCAGCCGCTGCTACCTCGCATAGAGAGCTAATCGATGATAATACATCTAAAGAAATTAATATATTTATTAAAAATAATGGATTAGT
>Ga0209608_1003001_pt1 | contig 11144 bp, 9 predicted proteins | sample AD_UKC130_MetaG_FD_184428 | JGI IMG/M metagenome (GOLD analysis project Ga0209608, IMG submission 184428) | Active sludge microbial communities of municipal wastewater-treating anaerobic digesters from Canada - AD_UKC130_MetaG (SPAdes) (version 2) | ecosystem: Engineered > Bioreactor > Anaerobic... | reverse complement strand
TGCTTTTTCTTCAGGTGTAAAATGTCTTCTCTTTTCCATAGTTCCATTCTAACTAATTCTGGTTGTTTTGTCTGTCTTAATTTCTGGTATCATTATACACAATTTTCGACAATATCTTTATATGAATTTGAGCATTTTGCATAATCTCTAGTCCTTGTCCCATGCGGTTTTGCGGGACAAAATAAAGGACTTCACCCCAATTTGGAGAAGTTTTCAAGTGATCAAACCCAAAGAAGGAAGTGAAGTCACTTGTATATTCTCCAACAAAGTCTATTTACCTTCGAAGAATGGCTAAAAATTGAAAACGAAGACCGTTTGGATTTACTTTTTAGCACATTAGATTTAGCGCCTTTTGCGAGTAAGTTACGATCTTCTTCACCCCAGGGAGCAGATGGGTTTAATCGAGAAGCTATGTTACGGGCCTTGCTGGCAGCACCTTTAGAAGGAATTTCAACTTTCACTGCCCTTCATTGGAGACTTAAATCCGATATCCGGTTTAGGTATCAATGAGGCTTTTGTCTTACCCAAAGGATTTCTTCGATTTCTACGTTTAGCCGGGTTTTCAATGGCATCGTATCCAATAACATAGCTGAAGACCTCTTTAATAACCTTGTTCAGCAGAGTTATCAAGAGGGAATAATTAAAGGCAACACCATAGCCGTTGATAGCACCGCAATTGATGCCTATGAGAAAAAACGATCCAAGTCTAACGCCCAGGAAACCGGTAATGCTGCATGGGGAGCAAAATTAGATACATTCGGCAACAAAATTACTTGGTTTGGCTATAAAATTCACTTGACTGTAGATACAAAAAGTGAGATACCAATTGCTTTAAATGTAACACCTGCCCACGTAAACGACGGTGACATGGGTCCAGTTCTAATTGAGCAAGTAAAAACACGACTCCATGAAACCAAACTGGATTATGTGATTATGGATGCTGGTTATGACCAACATAAAAATTATGAAGCAGCCCGCAAGCATGGAGCCCAAGCAATAATTCCACTCAACCTACGTAACGAGAAGGAGCCACCAACAAGGTTTTCTACTAACGGTACACCCCGGTGTTCAATGGGTTACGACATGGTGTACTGGGAAAATGACGGTATTTTTTTGAAATTCTGTTGCCCCCATATATTAGGGAAAGTAAATTGCCCAAATGGTTCGGCTTGGTGTTCTTCCTCTAATTATGGAATGGTCGTTAAAGTCAATGTAAAAGATGATTTGCGTCGTTTCTCCCTTCCTCATCGTGGCTCTCGAAAGTGGGAAGCCCTGTACGATGAGCGAACCAGCGTGGAGCGGTGCAATTCTCGATTAAAGGAAAAACTTACGACAAATGACCTTCATGTTGGGGACATCAAAAAAGTAACAACATATGCTTATCTAAATGCCATTATTCTTTTAGCCTCGGCACTGACGCTTAAGAAGGCTAAAGATACCAAAGATAATAAAAATCTACTAAGTAAAGCAGCCTAAGTATCTAGCCAACCGAACCTAGTCTTTTTAATATAGGCCTTAGGGCTTCGTATACCCTTTTTCAGGTAGAATAGTTTTGAACTATGGCTTTGGGGAGAAATTCCAAATATAAAAGGTGCTAATCTTATACCAAAGTAGTTTAGATGCTTTACTTGCTACGCAAAAAATCTAATTTTGCAAAAGGCTCAATTAAAATACTTGACTTGTGTTAGCTGGTCTTAACTTCTAAAACCGCAAGGTCTTGTCCCACTCAGGCTCAACTTTTTTAAAGCTGTTTTTTATCTGAAGAAAATAGCCCTTTAAAACAAGGTATATCCAAAACTGAGCGTAAGTAAAGTACATAAGAACAGCAAAGATTATATTTTTAAAGTTTATCTCCTTCTCAACAACTGCGGAAGTTACGATTTGAACTACATATATCCAAAGAGTTTCAAACCACAATATTAGAAGAGGGATTTGATAATCGATTCTAATTTTGCCCATAAGCCCCATAACAAACCAGACATCTGAAGCTATGACAAGGCTTACGAAAAGGTAGTATATTGAAACCATTTGAAAAGTGTTGAATTTATTAATTCCTTTTGTCATTTTTTTATCTTTTATTATTTTGCTTATAAGATAAAGGTTTCCCTGCATCCATCTTGTCCTTTGCCTTATCCACACATTTAATTTTTCCGGTTCCTGCTCCCATGTTACAGAAGATGCAACAACAGGCAAAAGATAGTTTTTAGAGTATATCCTAACTGACAGCTCGGCATCTTCCGCAAGGGCATAGGCATCCCATCCCCCGACTTCCTCCAAAACCTTTCTTTTTACAAGCATGTTAGTACCCGTAAGAGAGCCAAGCTTAAAAAGCATCCACCTTCCCGACTGCATTAAAAGCTGAAAAACCATAAATTCAAGGCCTATCATCCTTGTTAATGCGTTTTTGTACATATTAATTGTTTTAACATATCCTACTGCACCTGCATAATCTTCCCTCTCCACAGCCTTTTCTACAAGTTTAATCAGCGCCGCTCTTTCAGGTTGGTTGTCCGCATCATATATAACAACCATATCACCCTTTGAAATAGAAAACCCGTAGTTTAAAACCCTCGCCTTCCCCTTAGGAGTTCCAAGAGGAACTTTTATATGGTAAACATTTTTAAAATGTTTTGCAAAGTAGTCGGCGATTTCCCCAGTGTTATCTGTTGAATTATCGTTTAGAAGATAAATATTAAGCTCTCCGGGATAATACAGATTAGCCATAGCATCGAGAGTTTCAAAAATGACTTTTCCCTCGTTGTGGGCAGGTATAAGTATATCAACGCTTGGATATTCAATAAGGCTTTTTTCATTCTTGTCCTCTTTAATTTTAAATATAAGGCCGTAGATAGTTAACACAGAGTAATATAAAATTAAAATCCAAAACAATATGGAAGTTGTTATAACAAGACTTGAAAACAATCTATTCACCTGCATTCAAAAAAGATTTTATAATTTCATCAAAACTTACAAACTCGTTATCAACGTCTTTTACTATAAACTTTAAATCAGGCAGAAGTTCATCTGAATTTAAACTCGAAACTTTGCTTATATTATCCTTAATCCTATTTATAACTATTTCACTCCCAAATTGATTCGTATTTTGAAGCAGAGCCATAAAAGTATTGCTATCATAAATTCCTACAATGTCGTAGTTTTTTCTTATGGATTTTATTATTGCTTCCCCTAAAAGCTTCATAAGGGTTTTAGAGGTTTTTAAATTTCCACCTGTACTAATATCAGCAAGCTTAATTATAATAAGCTGCCCATTTTCCTTTCTCCTTTTTATTGCTGTATATATCGTTTCAGCTCTGTCTAAGAATTCCCTGAAATTCATTATCCCTGTTTCAGGGTCTATTTTTTCGAGTTCTTTAACTCTTCTCTCAAGATTTTCGTTTTTGTTTACAATGTTTTTCACGTAAATGGACTGAACCCACAAAAAGACCGATAATGTTATTACAATTAGCTGCTGGGCTATCATATTAAACTGGCTGTATTTTTCGTTAGGGCTTATCCATGCCTTTGCTACATAATAAAATGCTATGCTCAGCGTAACAGCAACTAAAAAAGTAAAGCTTTTAAGGTTATCGTAAAAATAGGTCAATAAAATCAATATAAAAAAGTAAGCAAAATATAAAGGTTTTAGACCTATGGGGATTATCTTTAAAAAAAGATAGAATAGTAAAAATTGTGCTGATGTTGACAGAAGAAAGTTTAAAAAAATAAGATTCTTCTTAATAATTATCACCTCAAAAAGAATACTTATACCGAAAATCTGCGCATAAAATATTTACACAGATTTTTTGCTAAATTCATCCAAAAACCTCTGATGAATCAAGATGAATTTGCAAATTTCAAGTATCAGTACTTAGCCAATGGTCTTTTGGGACTTCCGCCATGTGTCGTGAGACACTACCATATATAATAATGCCACTTACATGAATATATTTCAAGTAATTCTGTGAAATTCTATATATGAAAAGAGAACATAAGCCGAAAAGCCATGTCCTCTGTCCATTCGTTTTTAATTGCTTCTAAACCTGCACTTTTAACTTTTGCCGGTATTCAGCATAATGATCGCTTAGTATATACTCAATAACCCATACTTTAGGTATCATATAAGTATCACGAATATAAAAATGCTTTACATGGTTTCCTCTTAAAAGTTTTCGCGCTGTACTATCACCAATGCCGCCTAACATAGTCCTGAATTGTTCCAGGGTAACTACGTCAGGATATGGCTCAAAAATTCGTTTATAATATTCTTCATTTCTCACAGTCATCAACTCCTAAATTATTTGTCAGTGGTAGGAGTGACTGTTACAATATTAGTTTTTAATTAACATTTGTTGTAGTTATTATGTGGATGGTGAGTTATCTGATCATCCCCCCACATCCCTCCAATATCCCTCCAACGTCCAAAATTTGTTCCAAAATCAGTTTTTTGTATAAGCTTTGAAACGGTGGGATTTTCAGAGGTTAAAGTGCCGGAAAAGCCGATTTTACAAGGTTTCCGGCGGTCTGTAACTTCCGCTAAAGTGCATTACATTCCCGATGTTTCCGGTTATGCTGCAAAACTCAAAATCCACCGCCGTTAAAAGCGTGTCGGTTCGAATCCGACCTTCGGCACCAGCTATTAACGCAAATCCGAATAAAAGGATTTGCTTTTTTGTTTGTTTTTGACACTGGATTGATATCAGTTAGAATTAATTCACGATGATTTAAAACCCATACCCACAGTTTAGCCGTGGGTATGGGTTTTATTCTGCCGCTTTAAAATTATAAATGGGCTTTATAACCTTTACGACATCCACCGTATCCTTAATATTGGCCATAATCTCCTCCATCGGCTTATATGCCATCGGTGCTTCATCGATGGTCGATCGATTGACCGTGGTTGAAAAAATCCCTTCCATGGACTTTATAAAATCATCCAGCTTCAGCATTTCTTTGGCTTTACTGCGACTCATCAACCTTCCCGCCCCGTGTGGCGCACTATAATTCCAGTCAGGATTCCCTTTGCCGACACAAATTAAGCTGCCGTCGCGCATATTGATGGGAATCAACAATTTTTCGCCGTGCAACGCCCGGACCGCTCCTTTGCGTAAAATATTCATTTCAGTATCGATATAATTGTGGATGGTGGTAAACTGTTCCTCAATTTCCCGTTCCAAGCCCATATACCTTAAAATTTCAGATATTATGGCCTTGCGGTTCAAGTCAGCATAGCGCTGAATGATCCGCATATCATGCAAATAATGATCAAAGCTTTCGCCGCTCACATAAGCCAAAGCCTTGGTAATCTGCGTGCGTTTCTTTTCTTTTAACTCCTTGTACGCTAAATTTTGATAATATTCCGCTGCCTGTTTCCCCAGATTTCTGCTGCCCGAATGGACGACAAGATACAATTTGCCGTCTTCGTCTCGGTCCACTTCTATGAAGTGGTTACCCCCGCCCAACGTGCCAATGCTCAATACCGCTCGGTCCTGATTGATATGGCGAAGGCACTTTAATTCGTCTAAATGGATTTCTTTAACATACTTATGGGGCGTTTTCCGAATATCGAATCCGGCCGGAATATAGGCATGAATCACCCGATCCAACTTTTCCAAATCGATGTTATCCACTTTCAGTTTCACTGTTTCCATGCCGCAGCCGATATCCACTCCGACCAGGTTCGGGACGATTTTGTCCGTAATTGTCATCGTTGTCCCGATAGTGCACCCCGCCCCCGAATGAGCATCCGGCATGATGCGGATTTGACTGCCCTCCGTAAATGCCTCATTGCATAACTGGATAATCTGACGGGTCGCTTCCGGTTCGATATTTTCAGTGTAAACAATGGCGGTATTGTATTTCCCCTGTAAAATCAAATGTCCCACCGACGATACCATCCTTTGATCGTGTAATTAATTGATTATTTCATTGTACCATGAATTCTCGCTGACGGACGATACATCGCTTCTGCAACAGTTAACTTCACTTATAAATCGAAAACCCGGCTGAGCCGGGTTTCCCTTTCCGTATGATCTGCGAATTATACGGTAAATTCGGCAATGGATTGTTTCAACGCATTGGCAATTTCATTCAGGTTTTCGGCCAAAGCGGTCACCTGCTGGACGGAGGCACTTTGCTCCTCGGCAGTGGCCGACACCTCTTCGGTGCTGGCCATACTCTCCTCGGAAATGGCAGCAATAGTGCTGATGGCAGAAATCACATTTTCATTGCTGGCTGCCATCTGCCGAGCCGAATGAGCCACTGTTTCAATCTGAGACAATGTATCAATTAACGTTTTGAAAATATGCTCAAAAGTAATATTGGCCTCATTTACCAAGTTCTTTCCTTCTTCCGCACGCTCAATCCCTTTTTGAATGGCCCTCACCGCTCCAGCGGTACGTTTCCGCATCTTGTCGATAAGTCCGGCGATAAGTTGAGCAGCCTGTTTGGACTGTTCAGCCAGTTTACCGGTTTCTTTGGCAACAACGCCGAAGCCTTTACCGTGTTCGCCAGCACGGGCTGCCTCAATGGAAGCATTTAAAGCAAGTAAAGTGGTCTGCTCCGCAATCCCTTCGATGACCGTTGTAATTTTACCGATCTCATCCGATGTATTGTTGAGTTCATGAATGACGCCAGCCACTTCCTGTGTGGTCTCAAACAGCTCATTGATATGTACCGCCATCGAATCAGTCGCTTTTTGCCCGGCTTTGGCCGACTCAGCCACCCGCTCCGATGATGTGGCGATCATTTCGGTATCCGTAGAAACCTTACGGACTAATCCGGCCAGAAGGTTGATAGTTTCGACCGCCTGATTGATCTGTTCTGTCTGTTCGGATGATGCTTTCGCCAGCTCTTCCATTGCCTTGGCTACCTGGTTGGCCGATTGACCGGTATCGGCAGAAGCTTCTTTCAATTCACGGCTGGCAATAGCTAATGTTTCAGCCTTTTCATTAATTCCGATAATCAAAGATTTCAATCCTTCAATAGCCTGGTTCATACCACGTACCATGTTTTGGACTTCACTGCCTCCACGTTCAATGACGATATTTTTAGTCAAATCCCCGGTCGCCAACGCTTCAGTGGCCTGAACCACAACTTGCAGCGGATTGGAAATGGAGGTTGCGACCATTAAACCAACAATAACAGCCAAAGTCAACCCTATAAGCACCAAAATGGCCGTGCACAGCTTTGACCAACCGGAATACCGTTTACTATTATCGATAGTATCCAATGCATTTCGACTAATGGAAGATTCGAGCAAATCCAAAATCATACTGATATTAGCAATATGACCGCTTAAAGCCTCATAGCCCCTTTCGCTGACAGGCCTGCGAAACAAATCCGTGATTTTTTCATTAATTTCCAACATTTGTGCAACTTGGGCTTTATCCACAGATTCCAGTCTTTCAATCCTTCGATTTACATCAGCGGCAATGGACGATGAAGTCAAAAATGTTTCTCTACCGGTAAGCACCTGAAGATAATTATTCCGGAGACTCTCGAGTTCGAACTTTATCTTTCCAAGATCGCCCAGTTTTCCGGCATTCTGTTGAAAGACCGTCATCGTATTTTTTTGCATGGTATCGATAACGCGGAAAGCCATCAACGCTTGGATAAAGATGACAAACAGCATAATACCGATGACCAGTAAAATTTGGGGAAATACCTTCATCCTGGTAGGATTAAGGGAACTCTTATCGAGCAGCCTCTGAATCCTAATGAAAAACTTTCTGAACCATCTCATGACAACCACACCTCGTCTACCTGAATTCAACTGTCTATCCGATATTTTATATTTCTTCTAACAACTTACAATTTTCGAGATTTTGTTGCTATTTCCTTCCCAAAGTTCACAATAATCTGTGATTTTCGAAAAAAAAACATCGCGTTTCGCGATGCTTTTAACTTTCCTATACTATTCACCAGCTACACTTCAAATTCAGAGATAGAACGCTCCAACCGGTTGGCAATTTCCGCCAAATTATCAGCCAAAGCAGCAACCTGTTGCACCGAGGCACTCTGTTCTTCCGCAGTAGCTGATACCTCTTCGGTACTAGCCAAGCTTTCTTCGGCAATAGCAGCAATCGTAGTGATCGCTCCGATCACATTTTCATTGCTGGCTGCCATTTGCCGGGCCGACTTGGCCACCGCTTCAATTTGAGCGAGATTTTCGATTAAAGTCTTAAATATATTAACGAAGGTCGCATTGGCTTCATCCACCAGATGCTTCCCTTCTTCAGCCCGAAGCAGCCCTTTTTGAATCGCTTCAACCGCAACATCGGTCCGCTTCTGCATCTGGGCGATTAAATCAGCAATCAATTTAGCGGCTTGCTTGGATTGATCCGCCAATTTACCAGTTTCCTTGGCAACCACACCGAAGCCCTTCCCGTGTTCGCCGGCCCGGGCAGCTTCAATGGCTGCATTCAAAGCAAGTAAAGTGGTCTGTTCGGCAATCCCCTCGATAACCGTAGTAATCTTACTGATCTCTTCCGATGTCTTGGAAAGTTCATTGATCACCTCTGCCACTTCCTGAGTTGCGGTATAAAGTTCATTAATTTGATTTGCAACAGCATCCGTTGCCTTTTGCCCTTCCTTCGCTGACTCAGCAACTTTCTCGGATGAGGCGGCAATGACCTCGGTATCCACCGAAACTTTTCGTACCAATCCAGAGAGCGTATCGATAATTTCGACCGCCTGATTAATTTGATCCGATTGATCCTGAGAAGCTTTGGCCAACTCTTCCATAGCCCGGGCAACTTCGGAAGCTGAGTTTCCAGTATCCGCCGAAGCACTTTTCAACTCTTTACTGGCAATAAAGAGAGTCTCAGTCTGTTCATTAATCCCCTTAATCAAGTTTCGAAGGCTTAAGATAGCGCCATTCAGCGCTTCAATCATTTCTCTTACTTCAACGGAACCATTATTAATAACAACAGTTCCTTTCAAATTTCCGGTAGCCAGAGCCTGAGTCGCAGAAACCATGGCTCTAAGCGGTTTCGAAATCGACGAAGCAATGGCCAAAGCGATTAATACAGCAAGCACCAACCCTACCCCAACGACAACAATCATCTTCAACCGGGATAAAGACGCATAACTCTTACTGTCGTTAATCGTGTTGATCGCATTAAAGTTAATGGTAGTTTCAAAACTATCCAACCCGGCGTTAATCACTGCCACGGTTTTGTTCAGCAAATTATAATTGGTTTGTGACACCGGTTTCATATGAAGATCGCTAATTTTATCAAATTCAGCTAAAATCCGGTTGACTTCGTCTGGATTAACCTCTTCCAAAATACGAATCCGGTTCGAACATTCTTGATAAACCGACGCGCTCAACAATACACTTTCGTCACCGGTGAGCACTTGATGATAATTGAGCTTAATTCGTTCCAATTCATATTTGATTTTCCCAATATCCGCCAACCTTCCAGCATTTTGTTGAAATACCTTCATGGTGATGTCATGCATGGTATTTACAGCTCTATAACTCATGATGAATTGAATGAAAATAACCAGTAGCATAATACCGATGACAAAGAGAATCTGAGGAAAAACTCGCATTTTCAATGGGTTAAACTTAAATCCTTTCCTTGAACCAGAAGGCTTCCCGAAGAGTTTACTAAAAAAACTTCCTATACCTTCCATAAATTTCATCGCCAGCACCTCCGTATCTTATCAAAGCTATCATTCGGTATTGCCACTTAATAAATCATTCGGTATCCTCTTTTTCAGTTCCTCTTTGCTATCGGCTTATTTTCGAAAAATTTTACATTATTCAACAAAATTCGCCAATCGAAGCCGTCCGCATACTTTCTGTAAACTAATTTCAGCTAAATAAACGTCATGAAGGGTTTGCTGATAATCGTTTTCCGACTGATTCAATACCACTTGGGCATCTAACACATCTTTGAACGGAACCAGTCCCGCCCGAAACTTAGCTTCAGTGGCTTCAAGATAGATTTGGTTATGTTTCAACTGTAATTCGCTGCTTCTCAGCTGATCTTGTTGATTAAGATATTCATAATACGCTGATTCAACCTCCAGGATGATATCTTTCTCCAACTTTTTCAAAGCTTGCTCCAAACGTTCGACTTCAGCTTCAGCTTCCCGGATCCGCTGTTTACGAACTTCACCATCCCAAAGATTCAAACTTAATTTCAATGTTAAAGTCCTGTCTTTTGAATAATTTCTATTTTTCTCCGATTTCAGCTCGGCGTTCCCATTCAGATACCATTCTTCCGCTGCCCCGCTCCGGTCCAGATTGGATATACCGATGCTGGATTCGAAATGCTCCCGTTCAAACGTCCAATCCAGCGACAAGCCGATTCGCTGCGCTAAACGGGCCAGTTCCAATAAATTACGGGCTTGTTGCAACTCTTCCCTGGCCTGTTTCATGTCCGGCCGTTCCCGGAGAGCCTCCTCGGTTAAATGTTGTAATTCATATACAGCTAAAACCGGTTGGGGTACCATTAATTTCAACGATTCGGACGGATCAAGGCCAAGGGTTTGACGGAGCTTCAGCTGGGCATTACGGTACTGATAGCGGGCCCGGTTTAAAGTGGACGAAGCAGAAGCCAATTGAGCTTCAGCACCCGTCTCATCCGTAACTGTCGTCAGTCCCAGTTTTGAACGGGTCAGGATTTCATCATAAGACCGTTTGCTCCGTTGATAATTATTCTCAGCAATTTTCAACGCGCTTTCCGTCAAAATTTCCGCCTGATACATCTTAATGATATTGTAAATCAACAGCTGTTCCTGTTCGTCAGCAGTCAACAAAGCAATTGTCCGATTGGATTCCGTAATCTGATCATTTAACGATTGAACACCCCACAACTTAGCTAACGGTACCGACCGGTTAGCTTCCAGACCGATAACGGTTTCGGTCTTACCCGAAGTAGCCACAGTCTCCACGTTGGAAGATATCTGAAATCGCTGTTTTCCGATACTTTGACGGTAAGAGGCATCTGCTACTTTGACGGTAAGAGGCATCTGCTTTGATCCGTTTGGCCTCAATCATTTTACTTTCTTCACTGTTTTGCAATCCCAATCGAATGGCCTGTTCCAACGTTAACATCCGCTCACCTTCGGCGTAACCTGGATAAGACAGACCCAAGGCCATTCCGGCCGCCAGGAGAAGAGCCATTACCAGA
>Ga0209608_1002995_pt1 | contig 11173 bp, 13 predicted proteins | sample AD_UKC130_MetaG_FD_184428 | JGI IMG/M metagenome (GOLD analysis project Ga0209608, IMG submission 184428) | Active sludge microbial communities of municipal wastewater-treating anaerobic digesters from Canada - AD_UKC130_MetaG (SPAdes) (version 2) | ecosystem: Engineered > Bioreactor > Anaerobic... | reverse complement strand
TCGACATGGCATCACAGATAGAAGGGTTAAAAGACGCAGCGACTCAGGTGTGTTCAGCAATCGAAGATGTTCTATTAATGGCTCAGAGAAACCTGGAAGCAACTCTAAGAGCATCTGAGGAAGTCCAGCAGGCGCAAGCAATGATGGAAAACACAGCAGCGGTCTCCCAAGAAACCGCTGCAGCCGCTGAGGAAGTATCAGCAAGCAGTGAAGAAGTGGCGGCCTCAGTCCAAGGAACAGCCGAATCCACTCAAATGCTAGCAAAACTAGCACAACAACTAGCGGCTCTAGTATCCCAATTCAAACTTTGAAACAAAAGGAAGCAAAAGGGACGGGGGTTTTTGCTTCAATGAAGCACTAACAACCGTCCCTAGATTTCACTTAAGGGGTAAATCAAAGTAGATAGAGGAGGCATCATTATCGAGGTAAACTTGTGTTTCAGTCTGCGCTTGAGATCGTACGGATAACCCGACTCATGGCTCCATAAGTCGCCCTTGGACTATAAGTCGTTTTTTCACTCCAACCGATACGTATTCGCAAGTTATGATCGTTACAATACTCTCGTCTTTATTCTGCTTAAGCACCCAAACATCCGTTGGTTCAACAACGAATTTGTCAAAAACTTCGTACTCATAGATCTTATCCTCAACAATAAACCTTACTATATCCCCATTGTCCAGCTTATCCAGGTTTTCAAAAGGTTTTGCGGCGCGGCCACTGCGATGACCTGCAACGCAACAATTTCCTGCTTGCCCAGGCAAAGCGCTCCCTGTTACATGGCCTACTCCTGAAGCTAGCTGGCTAGATTCTGTGCCTTCTAGTACTATCGCACTCACTTCAAGCTTGGGAATTTCCATTTCTCCTAGGGAGATAGGCCCCGTTTCAACGGGTGTCACCGATTGAGAATTTCCTGGACTTGACTCTTGGGATAAGTCAGATGTCTCGGCAGTTGGTTCGGATGAGGCATTTCCCGAAGGTGACTGATCGCTAGCATCCGGGTTCTCCAATCCAGACTCAACATCCTCTAAGTCAGCCATTACCTGTGCTTCTAGGTCTTTTGCCATAGTATATCCTACGTAAGCATAGTAAGCCTGACTGCATGCAGTGTAGCAGACAAGCCCTATCCCCAATATGAGCATCAGATTACCTAGTTTCCTTGCGTTCAAATTAAAAACCCCTCATGACTCGTACAAAATGTTTTGCAAACCGTAACGTGACGCAATTTAAGTCGATTGTGCTGAAGCGCAGTCGCTTGGAAAAACCAGAACTCTCGAAGCACGCGAGCCCTCACCTAACATAACATCAGCCTTTTTATGAAACAGGCCCCTGCTCCTAGGGCAGGGGCCCAAAACATAACTTCTCACTCTTTGCCACGTTTCCTGATAATACCACCTATACCCGCAACTAGGGCGCCAAGACCGTACAGAATCTCAGGCGAGATACCTCCAGTAGTTGGCAAAACAGTCAGTGGAATCTCTGCTTCTGCAATTATCTGATCTCCTACATCTTCGGTTGTCTCTTCTTCAACAACAACCTCTTCCTCTGGGATTACTTCGCCAGGAAGTACTTCAGGAAGTACTTCGTCAGATGGTGGCTTGCTAAGAGGGACCTCCTCTTCTACAATCTCCTCGGGCACCTCCTCGTCGGGCAGTTCTTCATCTGGAGGTTCTTCCTGGGGAGGTTCCTCAGCTGTCAGTTTATCTGTATTCCCGAAAAGGACATCCGCCACATTATGAGCCTGGGGAGTCAACTCCACCACAAACCAGTTATCTTCCGGTGTAGTCTGGTGCCAATAAACGGCTTGCTCGGTTGTCATATCTTCTTTCAAATAGTAGCGCCCGAGATCTAAGCCACTGAACTCAAACTCGCCGTCTTCGTCTGTGGTTACCTCATCCACCAATTCCTTGCCAGATACTTGACTAAGCATGGGCGCTCCTGCAGGTGAGTCACTGTAGAGTTGAATCTTCCAGTCAGGCAGGCCAGCTTCTTCGTCGTCCTTCTCACCGTTGTCGTCTTCGTCATAGAACTTCATCCCCGAGATGGTACCGTAGATTACTTCCGGTACACGCTTATTTCTGAATTGCAGTTCCTTGACCTCTAATGCTTCCAGCGTAAACTCATACGAACAATTACTAGGGCAGACTGACACCCACTCATCTTGTAAGGTTTCTTCTACCTTGTAATCACCAGGATCCAGTTCTTCCCAGACTACCGATCCGTCTTCACCGGTTGTCTCTTGATAGATCTTGCTCCAAAGAACATCCCCACCATTGCTAAGCGATTTAAGGAAAAGGGTGAAAACCCATCCTCCTAACGGTTCCTCGGTGTCATCGTCCAGTTTCGTTACCTTAACAGAACTGTGTTCCGGTTCAGGCTGAACACATTCCGATAAATAATAGAAGATCACATGGCTGACATCAGACGGCTTATTGTTGTTAACGTTTATTGGGGTATACAATCCTGAGTCACTATATGAAGAAGTGTCGTATTTATACAGACTGCCTCCGTGAGGCCCGCCTTTTACCCAGACATAGGAAACCGCGATTGTCGAACTCCAATTCACAAAGGTAATGCCACTATACGGGCCATCCGTTGTCTTGTAGATTTCCACTACAACCGTTCCAATTGAACCATTGTCAGAAGGACACTGGTAAGTATAAGTTCCCACCGTCTTCGGCTCACACTTTACAGAAAAGTACCCGTCAATTTGCGCTTCCTGCACATCACTCCAAACTTCAGGAGTAATTCCTCCGTTTGACTGAACACCTGAGACTTCGGATGACTCACCCACCCCCACGCTAGCAACTCCCAAAACCATGGCCGCTGCCAACAATACTGCCAATTTCACCTTCATACTCTTTTTCATTTTTACCCCCCACATGGAGGGCCGGTTGCACCACTGACTCCACGCGTCTTAAGGTGCCCAGAATATAGACACGCATCATCGTCTCCCTAGAATTAGTTAGTAAAGAAACATATCTTGTGAACCTAACTACAACCCATATTGCGACGCCTAGTGTAAACTGCTAGGGCGTTAGAAAACCGATCTTGCCCCGTTAGTACCTGGTCACTTGCCTGATAATTCGCGAGGTTGGTTGCCAACGAACCTTTTGACTGCACAGCTTAACCTCAGTATCATGGTGCGATTGAGAGGGGTCGTCAATCAAACCTTGTTCGTAAAGGCGAACAGCAATTTTCAACATCAGAATACAACGTGATAGACGGTTAGTCAACAAATATTTATGCGTTAAACTCTTAGATCATATAAATTCTCAACTTGGTAATTACGGTCAAGATAGCCTTGGAATTTTAACGCCCCAACCAGGTAGCAATCTTTGTTTACCTGGTAGCACTGGATCATCGCCAAACCGAAATTTTAGAGTTGAAAACAACTCTAGAATTAATAAAAGAAAACCTCATAAAGTGAATTACCATCCATATGCTTGCAAATCTGTACACAACGTATGACGTCACATCGTTGCCACACGTGCAAAAATTACGATTACACTCCTACACCTCACCCAATGCTATACTTATCTATGCTTACACAAACAAAATGGAGGCCGTAAAATGACAAATAACATATTATCTGGAGGGGTCTTCCAGGGCCTAGAATCTGATCTTCTCCAAACACTTGAACCTGCAGGAGGCCAATGGGGCGTAGTCATCCAATCTCTCGACGATAATAACTTTATAATGCTAAATGCAGACTCGCCTTTCACTGCAGCTTCTGTCATCAAAATCCCCATCATGATGACAGCTTTTAACCATGCAAGAACCGGACTTCTACGGCTAGATGATGCAATTATCATGAGGAACCAGGACAAAGTAGGCGGTTCAGGGGTGCTCAGGGAACTCCACGCTGGACTGCAATTAACCCTGCTCGATGCCATAAACCTGATGATCGTAGTCAGCGACAACACTGCTACAAACCTTGTCATAGATTCTGTCACCATCGAAAAAATAAATGAATACATGACCCAAAAAGGATGCCGAGGATCTAGGCTAGAAGCCCACCTAATGAAGCCCAAGCCTGGCGGCCCGTACAACACCATAACAGCCCAGGACATAAGTTTGCTCCTAAAAGGTCTGGCCCAGCGAACAATTGAAAATCCGGGAGACTGTGATGCAATGATAGATATCCTGTCACGCCAACAGTACAACCAAAAACTACCCCGGTGTTTACCTAAGGAAGCCATGTGCGCTCATAAAACCGGAGAGGTTACAGGTGTAACCCATGACGCTGGGATTATAACAGGACCTAAAGGCAAATTCGTGATAGTTTGCCTATCTCAAAACCTAGACGATGTGGAAAAAGGCGACCATGTGATTGGGGAAATTGCCAGATGGGCGTATGACCTTTTGAACTAGAATATGGTCGTGAAATCAGTCCCATGGTGATACCTCCAGACCAAGAGTTTGTATAGGTGCGAAAAAACATAACACGTCGATCGTGAAGCGACCGACGTGTCTTTTATGCCTTTTCTCTCATTTTACCTATTACCTTCAAACCGTATCTGCTCTAAACCCTATTCCCTTTCGGGTTCTTCCTCTTCGCAGACATGCTCGTGAGCTTCTTCACCGTGGCATTCTTCTTTTTGCTCCTGACTGCACTCGCCCTTATCAGGTCTGCGTTCTGGATGTTCACACTCACAAGGGCCCTCATTTTCCTTGCAGCATTCCTTCTCGCCCTCTTCCAGCCCCTCTTCTTCAGGCTCTTCCTCGTGCTCTCCGTAGCATTCTACATCGTTATACCTGTGCTTTCTGTGCTTCTCCTCGTATTCCTTTTCGTACTCCTTGCGACATTCTTTCTCAGGTTGCTCCTCGTGCTTCTCCCGACACTCTGCTTCTTCGTACCTAGGCTTCCTGTGCTTGTGTTCGTACTCCTTCTCATACTCGTGCCAGCATTCTTCTTCATGCTCCCTGCCATATTCACCTTTCTTGGGCTTGGCGTGACCTCCCTCATAATAGGAATAGCACATTTCGTACTCGCCAGGAACCTCCCAAGCCCATTCATGGCAGCACTGCATTTCTACAGGGTGGAATCCCCAATAGCAGCAACCGGAATGCATTAGTCTTCCGCAAGGAGCCATCCTAACCCAGCGTTGGCAACACCGCCCCTCTACAGGCCTAGCATGGCTATACCCGCCATGGGCATGCGTCCCTCTCATACCATGACCGTAGTGTCTCTTGCCTTTGTAATGCGCCTTATGCATGGGGTACCCATGCTTATGTCCGAATCTTCTCGTCACTTTTTCTTCACCTCCTTTTTGTTACCTGACCTTTTACCCGATTTTCGACTGCAGTTATCTGTACAGTGATAGCTACAGTCATCCATATTTGCCACCTTGACGAGTTCGTCCGCGGCATATCTTAAAGCATCTCGGTTAACGCGGTAATGAATATGGTGACCTTTTCTTCGGGCTTTCACAATCCCAGCCTCTCTCAATACTTTTAGATGCTGGGATACGGCAGACTCAGAAATATCAAGTTCTTTGGCCAACGCCCGTACGCAGTAATTATCAGATAAAAGCAACTGCACCATGCTATATCGCGTCTCATTACCAAGGGCTTTCAGTATTTCGACTATGTCCATTTCTGATCATCACCGCTCAATTGATTAAGTAATTCCTTAATTAATTATTACTTGCTTCATGGTGCCATGTCAATATTTTTCGAACTTTCAAAATCATTATTTCGCTAAAGGTTTGATATAATCTGTGAGGAAAGGGTTAAGCAATTAGTCATGGGGCCATTTAATGCTCCTCGATAAATTGGAGGGAACACCAAACTGATATATCTCCGTTCGGCACAACTGGTTTCACCTGGGGATAAGGGCCACCTTCAGGAATATCCCTTTAGCCTGCCTGTAATCCAATCATTACACCATAAAGAACTAGAATTCGACTCGCCAGTAACCATATTTGTAGGCGAAAACGGCACGGGCAAATCTACGCTTCTGGAAGGATTGGCAGTAGCGTGCGAATCCATTGCAGTAGGAGGCTATGACGTCCATAGCGACCCTACCTTGTACGGAGCTCGCCAGCTTGCAGAGAAAATGAAACTGGTTTGGAACTTAAGGACGCGTAGAGGATTTTTCATGCGGACTGAAGATTTTTTCAACTTCTCAAGGAGACTTGCCGAGTTAAAGGATTATATGGAAGACAACATAGAAAGTGTAGATGCACAATACGAAGGACGCTCGGACTATGCTAAAGACCTCGCCAAGGGGAGTTACCGCAAGTCGATAAACGCAATTGAGCAGACGTACCATGGGGATTTGGAAGAAAGGTCCCACGGCGAGAGCCTCCTCACGCTGTTTCAGGCTCGCTTCGTCCCCGGCGGACTGTACCTCCTAGACGAGCCCGAGTCGGCCCTGTCTCCCATTAGCCAACTGGCGCTTCTTTCTATGGTGAAAGAAATGGTGGCTAAGGACTGTCAGTTCATAATTGCTACCCATTCTCCGATTATAATGGCTGTTCCAGGCGCATCCATATTGAGTTTCGATGAAATACCTTTGGGCAAGAAGAACTTTGATGAACTATACCATGTGCGACTTTACAGGGATTTCCTACGCGATCCTGATCAGTTCCTGAGATATCTGTAGTTGGAGTTGGCCGTGGTGGCATGGAGCAAAATCCAGCTCAAAGATGAAAAAGAGTGCATTTTAACATCGTAAGCGAAAATAGCGGTCTGATGAAACGCCATCCCCTGCACCTGTACACACGGTTAGAACCCTAACTCGAAACGCAAACCGAGAAGAACATTTGCCCAAGGCGACTTTTCCATATAAAATCAGATAACGTCCATTTTGCGAATGGGAGTTTCCTAGTCATAGACACGTTCACAGATTCACTGAAAAGCATTTCAAGCACCTCATCTGCATCTAAGATTACAGTAATCATGCAAGGAGGAAGGACCATGCTCCAGGGAGAAAAAGTCCGCCTAAGGCGTCTTGAACCAAAAGACATAGACGACATAATGCAGTGGGTAAACGATCCGGAAGTCACCAAATGGCTCTCATCATTTGTATGGCCCGCATCTAGAGAATACGAAGAAGAATGGCTCGCTAGAGCATCTAGAGCCGACGACCCTTCCAACCAAGTTCTCGCTGTAGAAACAAAAGATGGAACTTACATCGGTCAAGTAGGATTACACGGCATCGACTACATATCCGGCGTAGCAGAATTGGGAATAGTCATAGGTCGAAAAGACTACTGGGGTCAAGGATACGGCACCGACGCTTTAAGAACCTTGATACAGTTTGCCTTTTCCCAATTGAGGCTGAGAAAGGTGTTCTTAAAATACTTGGGCAACAACGAGCGAGCCAAAAGATGTTACTTGGGATTAGGCTTCAAAGAAGTCGGAAGACTGAAATCTCATCAGCTCCAAGGCGGCGAGTTGTTCGACATGGTATATATGGAACTATTCCCTGAAGATTTTCAAAATTGAGAAAATAAGAGTTCAAGCCAAACTCACGATGCCAACAGGGTCTAAAAAACATGGTTCAAATGGACTGGCTTGGGTCGAAACGACCACCGACTGGGACAAGAATGAATATCGTGAAACGGTGCAGGTTTTTGATGCCAGAACAAAGACCAAACTAAGCCTTGAAGGCGAAAAAAGTGCTTCAAATTCCCCAGCCTGGTCTATTACAAACAGGCTAGCATGGCTAAGCCCACACGAAGAAGTATCTCAGGTATTTGTCTTAGTTGAAGGAAAACCTATACAAATCACTAGCTTGAAAACTGGCATCGCCTCATTCCAATGGGCGCCAGATGGTAACGGGATCTATTTCTTAACTCCTGATCCTTTATGTCAGGATGTTCTGGAAAAACGCAAGGAGATATACGGCGACTTTAGTTACGCAGAAAAAGACAGGACTTGGAATTCGGTCTACTTCAAAGAAGTAGGACCAGATAAAGACCTCTTGGAACAGGAATCCATGCCAAAAGATCTGAGACAAGAAGAGCAAGAAACTGAGAAACAACTCCTTGGCGACGAAAGCCATCACATCGAAATCCATAAGCGCAACCCAAAAGTTCAAAACCGAAATCGCCCCTGTATACTTGCGACGAGTTCGTGATGATGTCCTCTATGAACTGCCAGAACTGATAGAAAATGAGGACTGGTTAGAGCCAACAGGTGAGGAACTCCGTTCATATTACAATGCTGTTAGGTCGGGAAATTTCATGGCAATGCGGCGCATTTCTTGGGATGTTGAACCAGCCCATTCAAGCAAAGCCGGGCGTTTACTCGAACTGAGCGACCAAGCCTGAGATGAAGGCCGTAAGGTCATCGTATTCTCTTTTTTCCGCGGTACCCTCTACAAAGTGTGCCCAATGCTCAGAGATCGGGCTTTGGGACCTATCACAGCCGACGTTTCTTCATCTATGCGACAACAACTAATCGATGAATTTAGCGCAGCAGAAAGTGGCAAAGTCCTTGTATCCCAAGTGTAGGCAGGCGGGTTCGGACTTAATATCCAGTCTGCCAGCATGGTAATTTTCTGCGAGCCCCAGATGAAGCCGTCACTTGAAACGCAGGCCATTTCACGCGCTTACAGAATGGGACAAGTAAGGGATGTGCAAGTCCATAGACTTCTATGCGTTAATACTATCGACGAACGCATGATGGAAATTCTTCAAGGCAAACAAAGAGAATTTCGCGCTTGCGCTGACGAATCAGTTGTTGGAACTGAAAGTTTGAAAGAACGTGCATACACCGCTTGGATAAAAGAACTCATAGAGCAGGAAAGAGAACGAATAGATAGGTTGCAGCAGTCAGTTACCGCCGAAGAGAAGGCCGTTTCCCCTTAGCAGATGCCAAAAACAAAGATTCCAAGTTTCAATACCCCTATACTGCAGATTAAGGAACTAGACACAACCCTGGCACGGGAATTGTCTGAAGGTTTTTGTAGAACCCCTCTCTCTGCTTCGCACGCCTCTCAATTCTTCAGAGTTGTCCACTTGCTCCTTGGCACTTTGACTCACTTTCGCCATGAATGCTTGGTCTGATGCCATCGCAGCAAGAATCCCTTACCAATTCCTTGGTTAATTGCCGAAGGTAATCTTGCCTACCCGCAGGTTTTACAGGTTGCAAGTTAGTGATGATCGCACAGAAACGGCTATAATGTAAATTAGTAGACACCTATTATACTTTGAACGGGAGGTGTGCTAAGTTGAAGATAATCGACGCACATGCCCATATCGGGTATTTCGGAGGTTTTTTTGACGTAGGCATTACGCCCGACGAATTACTCAGGCAGATGGATGAGTACGAAATAGAACAATCTGTCATTTGCGCCTTGGATAACGAAGCTGCATTGCAAGCCGTAAAAGATCATCCCGACCGTTTTGTGGGACTCGCATGGTTAAATCCTTGGGACGGCGAAAAGGCCATCCAACAGGCCCGGCACTATATAACCGACGAAGGGTTCAAAGGTATTAAACTTCACCCCCTGCTTCACGCATTTGTTGCAAATGAACCGGCTGTGTACCCAATAGCTGAATGCGCTCAGAAACTCCATGTCCCTCTTTTTATACACTCTGGACATCCGCCCTTCTCCTTGCCTTGGAGTATAGCCCAACTTGCCAATCTATACCCAGATGTAGATATGGTTATGATCCATATGGGACACGGCCACGGCGTGTATATCCAATCGGCCATAGACATGGCCAAGAAATATCCCAATCTCTACCTTGAGACTTCGGGGATGCCCATGCATACAAAGATTAAAGAAGCATACAAAACAATAGGGCCTAACAGGGTAATGTTCGGAACTGACATTCCCTTCCATCACCCTTCTGTAGAAATCCAAAGGAGCAAGGTAAGCGGGTTAACCGAACTTGAACTGCAAGATTTGTTCTACAATAACGTAAAGAGTTTGCTCAACTTGTAAAGACTGCAAATCTCTCCCTATGATGACCAAGGGCATATCTATCATAGGGAGAGATTTCTTTAGATACGCTATCAACCTGAACTGAGATGCTTTTCAGAATTCAAATGTAATGATACCTACCGCACGTACGCACTTACCCCTGAGCCAGCTGAGAACTTACTCCGACTCACCTATGTTCTCATATGGATTCTCCCTGTCTATGAAGGTTGCTTCCAAAGGAAACCTGTCTGCAAACTTCTCTCTAAACTTTTTGGGAAGAGACTCTAACATTATTTCAACATCTAACGCAACGGCATCGTTTATTGGCGCAATCACCAATTCCACCGTATCGAGTTTTGTGGATGGAATCTTACAATACCTTGTAGGTTGGGCTTTGTGTAGTAAGAAGGGGCTTTGAATTGGCTCAGTACAAAATTACCGCAGATTCAAAAGATTTGCATGAGTGTTTTTAGGGAAATCTCAAGATTAAGGATTAGTCGAATTGCTTGAATCAGTTCTGAATCAAATACTACAAGCACAGGTTAAAGAACAATTGGCAGCAGAACCATATGAAAGGACTAAAGAGAGGCAAGTGGACCGCAACGGTTCATACCCGCGGCAAGTAACTGCGCGGGTAGGTAGCATCACACCTCATGTGCCCAGGATTCGAAATGGTAATTTCTCAACCGAGATGTTTTTGAGATATCAAAGGAGCGAATGATCACCTCTATTAGCCCTGATGGAGATTGCAGTAAACAGAGTCACTACTAGAAAGGTGAGCCAGATTACAGAGGAATTGTGCAGTATCTGAACTGTGCAAGAATCTAGATCCGATCATAGAATGCTCAGCTCAACAAGCCACTTTCAGATCTCCAGTATCCTTTTTTACTAGTAGATGCCATGTACGTAAAAATTAGAAAAGACGGCAGAGTACGATCCAGAGGTGTGATGATAGCAGTAGGGATCAGTGACTTATGAAGCTAGTTTTCTACGATTGGCTCCAGGTTTTTTATCATCAGCAGGCAGTGATCTCGTCACCTTTTTGTCAACTTAGCAGACGCCAAATCAGACTCAAGGCGACTGATAACCTCTATGGGCTCACTTTTGGCTTCATCTGCAAGATGCTGATCGATATAGCCTTGTTGAACCATCAAATCTAAAACCAAAGTCCGTCTCTTATCCGCTAGGTCCAAGTTATGATAAGGCGAGTAAATCTCAGGACCTTTAATGATCCCTGCTAACAAAGCGGCTTCCGCCAAATCCAAGTCCTTGGCTGATTTTCCGAAGTAAAAC
>Ga0209608_1002994_pt1 | contig 11174 bp, 9 predicted proteins | sample AD_UKC130_MetaG_FD_184428 | JGI IMG/M metagenome (GOLD analysis project Ga0209608, IMG submission 184428) | Active sludge microbial communities of municipal wastewater-treating anaerobic digesters from Canada - AD_UKC130_MetaG (SPAdes) (version 2) | ecosystem: Engineered > Bioreactor > Anaerobic... | reverse complement strand
TGGCCGCGACGAACACGGTCACCCACGTTGACCGAGACCGATTCCACCAAACCGGTGAGCCGCGGTACGACTTGCACCGAGCGATCCTGATTCAAACCAATCTCGCCCGTTAGCTGCAACATCGATTTGATGCTCGCCGGCCCAACAGCGGCCACTTCCACGCCACTGCTCTTCATTTGCGCGTCAGTCAGCATGACGCGCGCTTCAATCTGCTCGTAATCAAAGATGTACGGCTTGCCGTCGTATTGCGACAGGATTTGCACCGTGAATGAATGCGGTTCGTCGACTGTGCCTTTGGCTTTGAGGTAGTCCCGCTCTGGCGCAAAAACAAACTCTTGCGGCTTACGTCCCAGCCGCTCAATGGTCGCTGTCACTTTGCTCAAGTTCGGCGCGATCGGCTTGCCATCTTTGTAGGTATAGATACGAAACTCGGGCTCTACACCGGTATCAAAAATCGTCATCTCAAGTCCATACCCGGCCTCTACGAAGAGCTTGCCGCCTTTGGGGCCTTTGGTCGCCGCGCCTTCCTTGGCTTCGGCGTCGCTATGGCCCGCGTGGTCTTTATGCTCACCCGCTTTAGCCTCGGTGTGCGCCGCACCGCCATGACCATGGCCGTCGTCTTTGGGTTTTTCGGTTCGCAGCAGGTATGCGCCTGCGCCGACCCCGAGCGCGAGTATCACTAGAACCGCGATCAACTGCTTCTTGCCATTGCTTATGAGCGATTTTTTTAATTGCGTTGCCATCATCAATTCCTATTGCTTTTGCTCGATGGACGTATCGCCCAGCAAGCGTTCGATTTCGGTCGCGGCGCGATGCGTTTCCGCCAAGGCCCGCAGGTATTGCACTCTGGCTTGAATCAAGGTGCGCTGTGCATCCAACGTTTCAAGAAAGCTGAATTTGCCCGCGTCAAAGCCTTTACCCGCCGCCTCATAGGCACTCAACGCGCCGGGCAGCACCTCATTGCGCAAAGCGTCCACTTCGGCACGTGCAGTCAACAAACGTTCTCGCGCTTGCAGGACTTCGCTTTGCAGCCGAAGCCGGTTGGCCGTGATCTCGTCACGCGCTTTATCCTCGCGCCGCAATGCCTCCAGCAGATTGCCCTGATTGCCATCAAAGAACGGCAGCGGCACCGACACCCCCAATAGGATTTGATTCGTCGACTCCGGCGCACGCTTCACGCCCAGGCTGATCGTTGGGTCGGGCGTGCGTTTGCTTTGCTCAACGCGGGTCAGTGCGACCCGGCGCTGAAGCTCAACTTCGGTACGGCGCAGACTCGGGGACTGGGCCACGCGTCGATCAAGCGTCGCAACGGATGGCACATCCGGTAAATCAGCGACAGCGCCATCCACTCGTTCAAAGCGCGGCGTGGCGTTGCCCCAAAGCGTAGACAACTTCTGCCGTGAAATACGCAAATCACCCTGCGCCTGTGACAGTTCGACCTTCACCTGAGCCTCCGCGACGCGGGCTTTGGTCTCTTCCACAGGCGAGATTTTTCCGGCGATCACGCGTTTGCCGGTGATGTCGGTGACGCGTTGGGTGAGCGAGAGCGTCTCTTGTGCCAGACGAATGCGCTCCTGTGCGGAGAGCACGTCAAAGAATGCGCCAATCACGGCGGCGCGTACCTCACCCTGCCGCTGCGTCAACTCGGCGGAGGCCAGTTCGCGCCCACGCAGCGACACATCTATACGTGCTTCACGTTTGCCGCCCATTTCGATGGGTAGGTTGATCTGCAAGGCGCTGCTGCGAGTGGCGCTACGTGTGTCTTCCTGTAGGAAAGAAAGTTCAGGATTTGGGCGAGCCCGCCCTTGAATCAACGCGCCTTCGGTCGCCGCGTATTCGCGTCGCGCGAGGGCGATGTCCGGATTGTTCGCAAGCGCGAGCTGGATCGCTGCCGCTAGCGTTAGCGTTGCCTCAGGCTCTGTTGTCGGAGCATAGGCGGGCACATTGCCGGAGCCAAAGTCGGGCAATATGGACTGAGCCGCAGTTGCCTCCGAAATTATTGAAAAGGCCGCAATAGTAAGCGGCAATAACACCGAATGAAACGCAGGATTGCGCATCGAATTCTCCTGATTGTTGAAACAAAAAAGGACGAATTCGGCGAAGCGTTAGCTACACGAAAATCTTAGAGATAGATGAGCAGTCGAACTCGCCGAATCAGGCGAGGAGGAGCCACTGAGGGCGATCAGGCCGAAGGCCCGTAAAGTCATTTGGACAGTCGCAGTGATCGGCGCCAGGGTAATTTCTTGCGACTACCGGGCAAGCGTCGCGATGGCTCTGACCGAAGAACGCTAGCGCATGATGAAAATGACAAGCACCGCATTCCCCATGTGAGCGCACAGAAGGATCTGCTTCATTGTCCGAAGCCGCGTTCGAGGTACTGTCAGCAGTCGATGGGGCATGGGCGTGCGAGGAGGCGAACTCGTGGTGGCCACCGCGCGAGTATTCAAGCGCTTCTATTGTCCCTGCCAGTCCAAATTGGACTGGCAGTATCCACAACAGCAGCAGAACAAAAAAGCGACGCATAGTATTAAGTGTAACTAAGAGAGTTGCAGCGCCACAGTGATTACGCCCGATTTACTTGATCTTGAGACCGGGTGAGAAGCAGCACTTGGTCGCCTACGGTCGGTTGGACTAACCACCCGTGTTGTACATCGTGTCCCGCGCAGTACGCTCCTCGCCGGTCATAGCAAGGCTGGGTTTGGGCATGTCATGTGGCAACGTGTCCGCATGTACGAAGCGCCCACCGCGCCAATCGTAGCGATGCCCCACAGACTCAAAACCCTTTTCGCCGCCCACTTCGCGATATCCGTCCCCAGTGACAGGGTTCCTCCGCCATTCGGCCAGTTCCTTTTGCACTTGCGCGCGCGAGACCGAGGAGGGCATCGCATGAAACTGGAACTCGCCGCTGCGGCCTACGAGAGCAATGCCGTTGTCCGCGAAGGCAGGCAGTGTCAGGGCACCAAGAAGGGATGCAAGGATGATAGTTTTACGTGTTGACATAGTGGATCTCCGTTGTAATCTAAAAAATCGCGTGGCCGTTTAGTTCGCCTAGCGGTGACACAACGCTTGCGTCACAGAATGAAATGTAGGTTTTGAGCAGCGACGGATCGCTGACGGCTAGATTACAAATTCGTAATGTTTGAACTTCGACAAGCCTGCGATACTTCCGCGTCCATTTTGAATGCGGTCTACAACCTCTAATGCCATGCTGTCATGAAACTTCTCGTCATTGAAGATGAGCTTCGCGCTGCCGACTATCTAAAGCAAGGGCTAAGCGAGAACGGCTATGTTGTCGAGGTCGCACACAATGGCACGGACGGCCTGCACGCTGTGGTTAACGGCGATCATGATTTGATCGTGCTCGACATCATGCTGCCCGGCATTGATGGCTTTGCCGTGCTCTCCGCACTGAGGACGAGTAAAGCAACACCAGTTTTGTTACTGACGGCACGCGGGCAAACCGACGACAAGGTACGTGGCCTCGACCTGGGGGCCGATGACTATCTGGTCAAACCGTTCCAGTTTCTCGAACTACTGGCGCGCATCCGGGTATTGCTCAAGCGCAACAATGGCAAGGGCGGCGCTGCGGACTCATTGCTTCGCTTGGCGGACATGGAGGTTGATCCGGTGCGTCACCGCGCGGTTCGTGCGGGCAAGCGGATTGATCTCAGTGCCAAAGAGTTTGCGCTATTGACCCTGCTCATGCAACGTACAGGACAAGTGCTCTCGCGAACGCAAATCGCGTCGCTAGTGTGGGACATCAATTTCGATTCTGACACCAACGTGGTGGAGGTGGCGATACGGCGGTTGCGCGCAAAAGTCGATGACGATTTCCCGGAGAAACTCATCCATACGGTGCGTGGCGTGGGCTACGTGCTCGAACAACGTCGCGTTGCGTGATGAGCGTCCACCTACTGAGGTATTCATTGGCTGCGCGGATAGCCGTAGCGGCAGCAACGCTTGGGCTCAGTGTGATGGTTGTTGTGAGCGTCCTCGGCTACGTCGCCTTGTCTTATCAACTCAAATGGCGGGCCACAGCGGAACTTGAGGCCAAACTCCTGCTGCTGCAGCACATCTTGTCGGAAATTCCCTCCGCCGCAACACTTTCCACTGACGGGCACAGGCTGGACGATGTGCTGCGCGGCCACGAAGACTTGCATTTGGCGGTGTTTGACATGATGGGTTCAAAAGTAGTTGCTACTTTTTCGCCTCTAGCGCGTGAAACCGCCGCGCGGACACTTGCAGAATTGACCCGTTCGCCACTCGCCACCGGAAGCCTGATGCGGGAGTGGACGGCACCATCAGGTCAACGGCTCTTAGTCACAATAGGCACCGCTCGCCTAGCAAGTGGCGAGATGACGCAAATCGCGCTTTTACAGGATCGACGTGCCGATGCGCAGCTACTGTCCAACTACGCTAAAGCCGTGACCATAGGATTGCCGTTTGCCTTATTGATGGCGGTGGTCGGTGCATGGCTTACGGCGCGCGCTGGACTGCGGCCATTGCAGCGCTTCGCTGCCGTGACTGCTTCGGTCAGCTCAAAGTCGTTGAGTGGTCGAATCGAAATCGAAGGGCTGCCCTCCGAGTTACACGACCTTGCAAGTTCATTCAATGCGATGCTGGGCAGAATCGACGAGAGCGTTACTCGGTTGACCCAGTTCTCAGCCGACTTGGCGCACGAAATGCGAACCCCTATCGCCACTTTGTTAGGGCGAACACAAGTAGCCCTATCCAGAGCACGCGACGCAGAGGCGCTTCGCGACACGTTAGCGAGCAACGTTGAGGAACTTGAACGGCTGACGCGGCTGATTGCAGACATGCTGTTTCTGGCGCAATCGGAGATGAGCCACGCGCTACCTGATCCGGTAATATTGCAACTCGATGCGGAGGTGCGGATCGTCTCTGAGTTTCTTTCGCTTGTCGCCGAGGAGCGGGCACTCGTCATTGAGGTCTCGGGTGCCGCATCCGTGCGCGGCAATCGCATTCTCGTTCAACGCGCCATCACAAATCTGCTCTCCAACGCTCTGCGCCACGCTCGAAATGGATCGAGTATTCATGCGGCAATCGAGTCGACCGAAAATGCCGTCTCGCTTGCGATCATAAACGAGGGATCGAGGATTGCAAAGGCGGATGCCGAAAGAATATTTGAGCGCTTTTATCGGGTTGACGCGGATCGTAGTCGCGAATCGGGCGGCACAGGTCTGGGGCTGGCTATCGTGCGCTCGATCATGCGTGCGCATGGCGGCGACGTAGCGGTCAAAAGCGACTTGGCGGGGCGCACATCGTTTAGCCTGTCATTCCCGAAAGTTTGATTGATACAGTGGCGATTAGCATCAGGCGTACACACAGCTGCAGAACTCACGCGCTAGTATCGACGCCATTGCGCAACAACCGCAAGCCATTGAATACCACCAACAAACTCGCGCCCATGTCGGCAAACACGGCCATCCACATCGTCGCATTGCCGAACAGCGCAAGTCCCATGAACACGACTTTGATGCCGAGTGAGAGCGTGATGTTTTGCCAGAGAATGTTGTGCGTCCGCTTCGACAGGCGAATGGTTTCCGGGATACGGCGCAGGTCGTCGTTCATCACAGCAATGTCAGCCGCTTCCATCGCTGTGTCGGTACCAGCCCCGCCCATTGCAAAACCAATGTCAGCTTGCGCGAGTGCAGGTGCGTCGTTGATGCCATCGCCGGTCATGGCGGTCGGGCCATACTGCCGCTGCATGTCCTGAATGGCTTTGAGCTTGTCCTCCGGCAACAAATTACCTCGGGCGTCTTTGATCCCGGCGAGACCTGCGACCGTGTTCGCGGTGGCGGCGTTGTCGCCAGTCAACATGACCGGCGTGATGCCCAAGGCAATCAATTCGGCCACCGCCTGTTGCGACGAGGGCTTGATCGTGTCGGCCACCGCGAACAGTGCGATCACTGCTTTATCGGTCGCTAGCAAGGTCACTGTGCGGCCTTGATTTTCGTGTTCCAGTAGCTTGGCTTCAATCGCAGGACTGCAAATGCCACGCTCTTCGACCAAACGGTGATTGCCAAACCAATGCTGGGTGCCATCAATGATGCCGCTGACACCGCGACCAGCAATCGCCATAAACGCTTCGACGGCTTGCGGCGTAGCCTCCAAGCCTGCCGCAACAGCCTTGGACACCGGGTGATCCGATTGCGCGGCGAGACTGTGCGCCAGCCTTGACGTGGCTTCACGCGAATGACTCTCCGCCAACATCTCAAACGCAACGAGCCTGGGTTTGCCTTCGGTGATCGTTCCTGTCTTGTCGAGCGCGATGGCCTTGAGGTTGCGCGCTTCTTCGAGATACGTGCCGCCCTTGATCAGAATACCGCGTCGCGCCGCCGCTGCGAGTGCGCTCACGACGGTGACCGGAGTTGAGATCACAAGCGCACACGGACAGGCAATCACCAGCAATACGAGCGCTTTGTAAGCAGCGAGCGTCCACGTCCAACCGAGCAACCAGGGCGTGAGTAGCGCCACTGCGAGCGCCAGTGCGAACACAGTGGGTGTGTAGATAGCTGCGAAGCGATCCACAAAGCGCTGCGTTGGCGCACGCGTGCCTTGTGCCTGTTCGACTGCGTGGATGATGCGAGCCAAAGTGCTGTTGCTCGCCACGGCGGTGATCTTGATCTCAAGCGTTGCCGTCTCGTTGATCGTGCCTGCAAACACCGTGTCACCCGGTTGCTTGTCGACCGGGATGCTCTCGCCGGTCACGGGGGCCTGATTGATCGCGCTGTTGCCGCTAACGATCACACCGTCGAGCGGAATCCGCTCGCCCGGTTTCACTCGTACGACAGCATCGAGCGGCACCGCGCTCGACAGCATGCGCGCATAACTTCCGTCCGTCTGCTTAACGTCCGATTCTTCCGGTGCGAGCGCCATGAGGCTTTTAATGGCATTGCGCGCACGATCTACGGAGCGCGCTTCGATCAATTCAGCAATGGCGTAGAGCGCCATCACCATCGCAGCCTCTGGCCATTGGCCAATGAGGAAGGCACCGGTGACGGCGACCGTCATCAGGGCGTTGATGTTCAGTCTTCCATGACGGAGCGCGCCAAAGCCTTTGCTGTACGTGGACAGTCCGGCCAATCCAATGGCAACGGCGGCGAGCGCCATGCCGGCAATTTTCCACGGCATGGCATCGGGCGCGAAAAACGACAGCGCTTCTGCCGCGACGGCAAAGGCGAGTGCTGCGATGTAGCGCGCCACTTCTGACCAGCCACTTCCCGATTGACTACCGTGATCATGGTCGTGATGATCGTGTCCCTCATGCGACTCGTCGCCAGGCGCGCTCGCAGTGTCGGAGCGGCGAGTGTTGTCGGCAACCGGCTGCGGCGAGAAGCCAGCCCTACGAATCGCCTCAAGCGCGGGTTGCAGGGCGACCGCGTCGGCATCAATCGCAAGTGTTCGCGCACCGAGCTGAAACGACAATGATCGAATGCCCGCAATCGGCTCCAGTGCGCGACGAATTTCACCCTCTTCGGATGCGCAGTCCATCGTAGAAATTCGCCAAAGCGTGCTTTTCGGCAAGACAACGACTGGCGACGGATTCGCCAACGCGACGGGCGAAGGCGCGTCACAGCACGCGGAACCTGCGCATGTTGACTGGGTTTCAGGAATCTTTTCAGAAGACATGGCGAAGCCGGTTCAGCGACATAATTGCCGTATTAGAAACCCTGTAGCCGCTACAGAGTCAAGCGTAAAATTGGGTTGTGTTTATGGCACCGGTCACTAACAGGGCTAACGATGCGTATTGGCGAACTTGCAGAATCTACCGGCGTAGATGTCGAAACGGTCCGGTATTACGAGAAGTCAGGTTTATTGCCACCTCCCGCGCGTGAGGCCAATGGCTACCGAACCTATAGCAAAACGCACCTTGAACGGTTGGCGTTCATCCGTCACTGCCGGGCGCTTGACATGCCGCTCGTGGACATCACGCGTTTGCTGAATTTTGTGGATCGGCCCGCCTCAGGCTGCGGCGACATCAACGTGCTCGTAGATGAGCAAATTGGTCGCGTCAGAGCGCGCTTGAGGAGCATGCGAGCGTTGGAAAAACAACTTACCGCGTTGCGGCACCTGTGTGGTGAACCCCACGCAACGCAAGAGTGCGGCATTCTGCAGGAATTGGTTTCAGCTGCGCGGGGCGAGTCGTGCGCGTGTCATCATAAAACCTCTCAGTAGGCTTGGACGCAAGGTAGCTTATAGATGGTGCGAATTGACATTTTTGTCGCAGCAAAGAACAGCGAAGAAAAAGGACTGTATGAAACGAACTATCGCGATCAAACTCGGGCTTACAGTCGCGGCGCTACTGTTCGGCACGCATGCGTGGGCCGGTCGTCCACTCACCGTCGACGATGCAGGCATGAACGATAAGGGCAATGGCCACGTCGAGCTCTGGTACGCGGCCGATAACCGTGGTTTCCGTCAATTTAGTATCGCCCCGGCTTACGCTGCGTTTGAAAATATTGAACTCGGTGCCGTCGTTTCGCGGGAGAGCTCAAGCGCGAGCAATACGTACGCGGTACAAGCTAAGCTCATCGTCACTCCATCAAAAAAAGACGGCTGCAACTTTGGCGCAAGCGCGGGCATCGGCTGGGAGCGGCATGTATCTAGTAACGTCCCGTTCGCCAATGTGCTGGCGACATGCAATTTCGAAGCAGGCTCCATACATGTGAATGCTGGCGCGGTAAGACATGCAGGCGATACCACGGTTGCCACATGGGGCGTGGCGTTCGAGCGCGAAGTCGGCGCGGCGACAGCGCATATCGAGGCATTTGGTGAACGTGGGTCAAAGGCCACGACGCAGGTTGGCCTACGTACCAACATCGCGCCGAAAGTGCAGCTCGACGGCACAGTGGGTAGGCGCGGTAGCGATACGCTCTACAGCCTCGGCCTCAAACTGTCGTTCTAGCCAGATTCGATCATTCGTCCGCGTAAAAACGATAAAACAGTTTTTCGTTTTTGAAGCAATGCGCGTCCACGACATGATGAATGATCGATAGATCAAGCAAGCGTTGGCCCATACAGATTGCTTCGTTGAGCGTGTGCCCTTGCGTTTGCATCCAGCGGACGGCGTCGGCGCCCACGAAACACTTCGGATAGGTCGCGCCCATGTACTGCCGGTCCGCCACCTCTAGGCCAGTCGAGCCCCGCGCGACTGAGTAGAAGCGCTCAATGTCCCAACGCGCGGGCCATTGCGAAACGCGAAAGTAATAGTTTTCGTCGGCAAAGGTTTGTTCGTGCGCGACGTGATAGATCAGGCCAGCCGCCTGCAGCGCCTCACCCACGGATGCCGCTGCGGCCGTTGGGAGACGCAACGCACCTTCAAGCCAACGCACCGCTTCGCTCGCCACAAAGCACTCCGGATAAACCTGCAATCGGTAGCGCCGATCCGTGATTTTCACGCCACCAGAGCGTTGCATCCGTGCCGCCAACGCGGGCAAGTCAATACCATTACTTTCCGCGGCCGCGATCGTGCGCGCAGGCGACGTCGCGCTGTTGTGCATCGCGACTCGCAGATACGGAGCCGCGCGTCGTGTCGCGGCAGCGACCGACACATCGTCATCCGTCACGACTCGAAGTAATTTTTCTCCCGTTTCCACCCAGCGCCAGGGCGTGATCTGCGACACGATGTCCGTTGCACCCGATTGCTTCGCCCATTGTTCGGTCGCCGCGTCGGTGAGAGGCAATTTAGGCGCAATCGCCACAACGGGTGCACTGGGCAAAATGCGTCGAATCAAGGTGCAAATGGATGCTAGCGACTGCCCGTACGCAGCCAGTTGGCTAAGATCCAACGCGACTGCGATCGGAACGCCATCGGGCGGCGCCACTAGCCTGCGGCCAATATCTGCTGGGTCGGTAAATGGATCAACCGTACCCTTGAGCGCGTCCGTCGCCGCCCGCAAAAGTGCCACGGTGGGCAAGTCGGCCGATAGCAGCAGAAGTTTGAACATGAGCGGGCCTACTAACTGTTTGCGATTGGTCTCTCGCGCTGGCTAGGCCTTACAGTTGTGCGGACTCCAATGTGATTGTCTTAGTTTGGCGACGCTGGGTCGGTGGTGCGAATCGACCGCTGCGTCGGTTACGCGTCCAAAATTGCGGACGCCGCGTCGCCTGGCAGGGGGTGCGCTAGCAACACCTGCTGCACCGCCGCGGGTGACATTTTTTTGCCGCCTAACGCCGCGGCAAGAGTGTCGGCAGCGGCAATCTCCGTTGGATGAAATCGCAGAAAAAGCGCACGAATTTGCGGCGCAGTCGCAAGGCCAATTTCGAGCACGCTATCAATACGACCTGGCCGGATGAGAGCTGCGTCAAGCGCTTCGCGTCGATTGGTGGTCAGCACCACAATCCGCCCTTCTTGCGCTGCCACGCCATCGATGGCGTTTAGTAAGCCCGAGAAGCTCACATTGATTCGCGTGTCCTGCTTTTCACGAGCGACAAAAAAAGCATCCACATCTTCAATAAGAATCAACGATTTCGCGGGCGTGCGTTGCAGCAAATCACTGATGCCTTGATCGTCGAGGTTGTTATTGGTGAGCGAGAGCGTGCAGAGCGAAAGCTGCAGTTCGCCCGCGAGCGCGAAAGCGAGGCTCGTTTTTCCCGTGCCCGGCGGGCCGTAAAACAGATAGCCGCGACGCCACGGAATTCCCATCTCGCCGTACCACGTGCGGCGGGTGAAAAATTGCTCGATATCGAGCACGAGCTGCTCGCGAATATTTCCTGCCAGCACCACTGATTCAAGCTTGCGCCGTGGCTTCGCGTCGGCCAAGCGCCACGCCGTACCCCATTGATCTACCGTGAAGAGCTGCGTGCGCCCGGCATGCCGATCGTTCGCTCGTTCGAGCACATCTTGCAGCATCGCTTCAAGCCTCGCACGCCGCGCGAACAGCATGCTGACGCGCATCGTTTCGATCACCTGCAAGTTCATCGAAATCTGCCGCTCAATCCACATCACATGCCCATCGTGCCAAAACAGATGCGTACCCGGCGCGGGGCTAAACAAGAGTCGCGGCAAGCCATCGCGGGCGAGACTTTCGGCCGTTTCTACCGCATCCGACGGCGCTTGCACAACAGTGAACAAACGACTCTTTCGCCCAAACGGCAAGTCGTTGAGCCAGTTCACATAGGCGTTGAAAATATCGTTTCGACTATCGATT
>Ga0209608_1002990_pt1 | contig 11192 bp, 11 predicted proteins | sample AD_UKC130_MetaG_FD_184428 | JGI IMG/M metagenome (GOLD analysis project Ga0209608, IMG submission 184428) | Active sludge microbial communities of municipal wastewater-treating anaerobic digesters from Canada - AD_UKC130_MetaG (SPAdes) (version 2) | ecosystem: Engineered > Bioreactor > Anaerobic... | reverse complement strand
CGCCGACGCCGACGCCGACGCCGACGCCCACGCCGACGCCCACACCGACGCCGACGCCCACGCCGACGCCCACGCCCACGCCCACGAGTGTGGCCGTGACGGCAGCGACTCCAGAGGCTGGGGCCAGTGACGTCTCGCCGACAACTGCGGTGTCGGCAACGCTGGACGCCGACAAGGCGGACGCCACGGTGCAGCTCAACGGTCCAAACGGTGCAGTGCTCGGTGCGGTGTCCCACGACCCGACTACTCGCACGGTTACGTTCACGCCGAGCGAGCCCCTCGCCTGGGCGACTAGTTACACCGTCGCTGTGAGCGTGCCGGGTCTCACGGTTGAGGCGGGGGGCTGGGGGTTCACCACCGCTTCCGAACCCGTTGTGCTCGACGCGGTGTCAATCTTCGGCGATGCTTTGCCAGCCCACCCGGCGTGGGACGACCCGGATGGTATCCAGGTTGCGATGCGATTCAGCGTGAACACCACTGGGCAAGCCACAGGCGTCCGCTTCTATAAGGGTGCCGCGAACGATGGTGCCCACACCGGATACCTGTGGCTCGACTACAGCACGAAGCTCGCCGAGGTGGAGTTCGTTGATGAGACTGAGGAAGGGTGGCAGACCGCGCGCTTCGCGGAGCCGATTGTCTTGCAACCGGGAATCGAATATCACGTTGGTGTGTACAGCACGACGGGACGTTACGCGGTCGACATCAATGGGCTCGCGGATCCGGTTTCGACTGGGGTGTTTGAGGTCCCTGCACGGGGCAGCTCTTACGCCAACTCACGGGGGTTTCCCGTGATCTGGTCGTCGCACAACTATTGGGTGGATGTACTCTTCGTCCCACAGGGGTGAGACACTTCCGTTTTGCCAAGAGTCGGTGGCTGTGTGCCGCCGTGATGCGGGTAGCATCGCAATAAAACGAGCCTGATCACGAGCGAATGAGGAGCCTGTGAGCAAACGATTGAGTGTGGCCGTTGTCGGTGCGGGCTATTGGGGTCCTAATTTGGCGCGGAACTTCCGGGCGAGCGCTGACTGGGATTTGGCTGCGATCTGTGACCTTGATGCCGAACGTGCCCAGCGCGTCGCCGATGGGGTTGGAGGCGTCCCGGTGACCACGAGCCTTGACGAGGTGCTCGCCAACCCATTGATCGATGCCATTGCCATCGCGACGCCGGCCCGAACTCACCACCCGATCGTGATGGCGGCGCTCGCCGCAGGCAAACACGTGATCGTCGAGAAGCCGCTTGCGGATGACCAGGTCCGGGGAGCGGAGATGGTGTCGGAGGCTCGGGCTCGGGGCCTCGTTCTCATGGCCGACCACACCTATTGTTATACGCCCGCCGTGCTCAAGATTCGAGAGCTGATCGCGGATGGGTTCCTGGGCGACATCCTCTTCGTCGATAGCGTGCGCATCAACCTCGGCCTGATTCAGCCTGACGTTGACGTCTTCTGGGACCTCGCGCCGCATGACCTGTCAATCATTGATTTCATCCTCCCCAGCGGGCTTGACGGTGCGACCGTCACAGCACAAGGCGCAGACCCACTTCGCACGGGCAAAGCGTGCATTGGCTATCTGTCCATGCCGCTCCCTGGCGGGGCGATCGCGCATATCCATGTCAACTGGCTCAGCCCCACAAAGATCCGACAAATGGTCATCGGGGGGACGAAGCGCACACTGGTGTGGGATGATCTCAACCCCCAGCAGCGGGTGAGTGTCTACGACCGCGGTATTGACATCGAGACGCAGTCGGAGGTCACTACGCTCGACCGGCGCGCGGCAAATATTTCGTACCGACTTGGCGACACCTGGGCACCCGCGCTCGAAGAACACGAGGCGCTTGCCGGAGTCGCCAAAGAATTTGCCGCCGCAATCCGCGAAGGGCGCGAAGCTCGAACGAGCGGTGAGTCGGGGCTGCGCGTCCTTTCAGTGCTGGAAGCCGCAGCAGGAAGCCTCAGAGCCAACGGCGCGCCCTACCCCATCGACGTAAACGTACTGAGCTAAGGACAAACATGACAACGCTTGAAGGAACCCGAGTCCTCGTAACGGGCGGCGCGGGAACAATCGGTTCGACGCTCGTCGATCAGCTCTTGGACGCAGGGGTCGACCACGTTGACGTGCTCGACAACCTTGTTCGGGGCAGGCTCGCAAACCTAGCGCCCGCGATGGAAAGCGGCCGGGTCAGCCTTGTCGAGGGCGACATTCGTGATGCCAAACTCGTTGAAGAACTCGTCGCGGGCAAGGACGTCGTCTTCCATCAGGCGGCGATCCGAATTACGCAGTGTGCGGAGGAACCCCGCCTGGCGCTCGAGGTGCTGGTCGACGGCACTTTCAACGTGGTCGAAGCGGCGGCAAGACACAAGGTCAACAAGCTCGTCGCGGCATCCTCCGCATCGGTTTACGGAATGGCCGAGGAGTTCCCGACGACCGAGCGCCATCACCACCACAACAACGACACCCTGTACGGGGCTGCCAAGTCGTTCAACGAGGGACTGGTACGAAGCTTCCGGGCCATGCAAGGCCTCGATTACGTACTGCTTCGGTACTTCAATGTCTACGGCCCGCGAATGGATGTGCACGGAGTGTATACCGAGGTGTTGGTGCGCTGGATGGAGCGCATCGCTGACGGGCAGTCGCCGCTCATCTTCGGGGACGGTCAACAGACCATGGATTTCGTCTATGTTCCCGACATTGCTCGAGCGAACATTCTTGCGGCCGAGAGTGACGTTGTAGAGGGCGTCTACAACATTGCGAGTGGGAACGAGACGAGCCTTCTCGAGCTCGCGCAGGCGCTTCTTCGGGCGATGGACTCGGATCTCGCGGTGGAGCACGGGCCCGAACGAGCTGTCAACGGTGTCGTCCGCCGCCTTGCCGACACCACAGCCGCGCGCAGCGATCTTGGTTTCGAGGCTCAGGTGGGCCTTGAAGATGGGCTTCGGGCACTCGTCGAGTGGTGGCAACCGCAGCGTGAAGAAATCCGCTCCGGGCGGACGGGCTCGGCGTCATGAGTCGCATCAACGTGATGGTGCCGTGGCTGGGCCAGGAAGAAGCAGATGCGGTCGCCGACGCCATCGCGTCTGGGTGGGTTGCACAGGGCCCTCGGGTCGCCAGGTTCGAGACCGAGTTCGCGGCCTCGGTCGAAGCGCCATATGCCGTCGCGACAACGAGCTGCACCTCGGCGTTACACCTTGCGCTGATTGTGGTTGGTATTGGTCCGGGGGACGACGTGGTCATTCCATCGTTCTCATTCGTGGCCACGACCAACGCCGTGCGTTACGTTGGCGCTAACCCCGTCTTCGCAGATGTGGATCTCACCACTGGCAACGTCAATGCCGCGACAATCGCCGCGGCATTGACCCCGGCGACGAAGGCGGTGATCGCCGTCGATCAGGGCGGAGTGCCAGTTGACCTCGGCGAGATTCGCGCGGTGACCGATCCGCGCGGCATCGTCGTCGTCGAGGACGCGGCATGTGGTGCCGGATCGACGTACCAGGGAAAACCGGTGGGGGCTACGGCCGACATCGCGGCATGGTCATTTCACCCGCGCAAGCTCCTCACAACGGGTGAAGGCGGCATGCTCACCACGACGCGCGAGGACTGGGCGGCGCGCGCGCGCCACCTCCGTGAGCACGCGATGAGCGTCTCGGCGGCTGAACGCCATGCCTCGGTGCTTCCGCCTGCCGAAGAGTACAGCGAAGTTGGGTACAACTATCGCATGACAGATCTGCAGGCAGCCGTGGGTATCGTGCAGCTTGGCCGCCTCCCCGAGATCGTGGCGCGCCGCCGCGAGATCGCCGCTCGATATCAGGCGGCCATCGCCGAAATTTCGGGGCTTCGCGCCGTACAGGACCCGGCACACGGGGCCGGAAACTTCCAGTCGTTCTGGGTAGAGGTGCTTCCGGAGTACCCGATCGACCGTGATGGGCTTCTCGAAGCGCTGGCACATGCCGACATTTCGGCCCGCCGGGGCATCATGGCTGCGCACCGGCAGCCGCCATATCGCGAACTCACTCCCAAGGGCGGCCTGCCCGTGACGGAACGTCTTACCGACCACACGCTCATCCTGCCCGTGTACCACGTGCTGACCGAAGCTGATCAAGACCGCGTCATCGCTGTGTTGCGAGCCTCGGGCGGGCAGTGAGGTGACCGATGTTCTGCTGATTGGGGCGAGTGGCCTGGCCAGGGAGATCCTGGCTGCGGGTATGACCGGTGTCGTCGGCATTCTTGACGATGACACCGACCGTCATGGTTCGATGGTTGCCGGCGTACCGATCTTGGGGTCTGTGGCTTCGGCTGCAGGCCGTCCCGAGAAATTCCTGCTCTCGATTGGCCCGGGCGCTGCGCGGCGGAAAGTCGCCGCGATTCTGGCGTCGCTAGGAATCGTGGACGACCGTTTCGCCACATTTGTCGCACCCGGTGCCCGCGTCGGGGCAACCAGCGTTGTCGGCACGGGCTCGGTGCTTCTCGACGGCGTCGTTGTCACGGCCGATGCGGTTATCGGCCGGCACGTCGTGATCATGCCGAATTGTACGATCACACATGATGACGTGCTCGCGGACTTCACGACACTCGCAGCTGCAGTGAGCCTCGGAGGATCAGTTCGAACCGGAGAAGGTGCATACATTGGCATGAACGCTGCAATCCGTCAGGGTGTGGTTGTAGGGTCAGATGCCACTGTCGGGATGGGGGCTGTCGTCCTTCGTGACATTCCAGCCGCTCAGACGTGGGCAGGAATACCCGCCAGGGAACTAGGAGAAGCCGAGTGAACATTTGGCTCCGCGATCCAAGCGGAGTCAATAGCGATGTGGTTCGAGGCACGATGGCGCAACAGTCCGCGAGCACCACGCATCCCGGTGAACTCGTGTGTGCCGGAGCAACCGCTGCGCAGATTGGACTCTAGACGTGTCGTTCGGGGGACAGGTTGCGCGGTCGATTGCCTGGGCGGGGGCGGGCTCCGCGCTCACACGCGTCGGACAGTTGTTCATCGGCATCATTGCAGCGCGGCTCATGGTCCCCGAAGACTTCGGGATTTTCGCAGTTACGCTTGTCGTCTACTCGATTGTCGTAAACGTGAGCGACCTCGGGGTCGGTTCGGCGCTCATCCAAACCGAGGAAGATATCGACAAGTCGGCCCCCACGGCGGTGACACTTTCGATAGTGACGGCGAGCCTTCTGGGCATCGGAATGTTTTTCGCAGCGCCGCTGGCGGCGAGCGTGCTCGGGGCACCAGGCGCCACTTTGCCGATTCAAGTAATGTCTTCTGTGGTTTTCATCGCTGGGCTCAGCGCTGTGCCCAGCGCGCTTCTCACGAGGTACTTTCGGCAGGATCTCAGATTCCGGGCAGATATTGCTGCATTTATCGTAGGCAACACTGTGCTCATCGTCCTCGCGGCGATGGGGTGGGGAGCGATGGCCCTCGCACTTTCGCGTGTCGCCGTACAGGTGGTGACGGTCGTTGTTCTGCTCATCGTTGGACCGCGCTACAAGCCGGGGTTCGACCCCGGTACCGCTCGCGGTTTGATCCGGTTCGGCATGCCCCTTGTGGGCGCCCAGTTGCTGGGGTTCACCATCGGAAGCATGGATGCAATCGTGCTGGGCCGCGCGCTTGGGTCAACCAAACTAGGTGTATACACGTTGGCGAACAACATCGCCAGTTGGCCGATGAGTCTTTCCAGTTTTGTCGTCGTGAACGTCGGACTGCCAATGCTCTCCCGTGTCGCAGCTTCGCGGGAAGAACTCGAGCGGTATCTCGCGAATGCGATTAAGGCGCTATCCGGTGTCTTCCTGTTTGTAACAGCAATGTGTATCTCGCTGGCATATCCACTCATTTACTTCGTATACGGTACGCAGTGGGTCGCCGCGGCACCCGTTCTTGGCGTTCTCGCGGCATACGGGTCGCTGCGGGTGATCCTTTTCCTGTTTAACGATGTTTTGATCGCGGTCGGATCTACCCGTGCACTCATGTGGGTCCAGGTCGTGTGGCTCTTGACACTGACTGCTGCCATGGTCGTGGGTGTGAACGCCGCCGGTCTCATCGGGGTCGCGTTCGCGCAGGTCGGCATCGTTGTTCTCATCGTGATTCCGCTGGAACTGCTCATCATGCGGCGATTGGCGGGAGTGCGGCCGAGCGTGGTGCTGCGCGGACTTCTGCACCCTACGATCGCCGCAGTTCTCGCTGGTCTTGCGGCATGGGCCGTGGCCCTGTATATCCCTGTGCCCGGCTGGGCTCTCCTCGCAGGTGGCACGGTTGGCGCGCTCGTCTATGCATCAGCGTTGTTTCGATGGTTCCGTCGATTGATCTCCGAAATTCGGACGCTCTACACGCGCGAAGGAACCGGCGAGGACGTCACCAATCCGGTCGCGGATTCCGACCGGTCAGCTCCTCCGTCTGCGTGACAGCCGCCGGGCGACGTGGAAACGGGCGACCCGTACCGTGGCGATCCAGGCGTCCGTCATCCGCCGGGACAACGGTAGCCGCCGCGACAACGCCAAACTGTATGCATCGGCCACGATTCGGGCTGCATTGTCCAAGCCGTAGCGCTCGTGGACGAGGGCGTGGCCTTGTGCGCCCCACGATGCGTGGTCGGCGGCCGGGGCATTAGCGACGGATTGGACAGCAGCTTGGCAAGCAACGACACCGTCGCCAGTCCCGACTCCGTACCAGCCCTGCTGCAGAAAGAGTGGTGCCGTCTCATCCGTGACGAGGGCCCAAAAACCGTTCTCACCTTGAACGATAAGTGGTTTGGCAAAAGCCATCGACTTGAGCGCTGAGCCGCCCATTCCAATACAGGCATCTGCCGCGTTGTAGTAGGGCCTGGGATCTCTCCGCTCGCCTAGAAGTCGCGCAAACTGCCAACCAGTACGTGCATGCGCGGCATCGATCACCGCTCGTACTTCATCGATGCCACTTCCGCCCCCGATGATGGCGAGCTTGATCGACGGGTCACCGATCGCTGCGATGGCGTCAACCGCTTCGCAGAGTCCAGGAACTTTGAAGTCTGCAACTCGGCCGACCACGACAAGCAGGATGTCCTTATCGCCGGCACCACATTCCTCACGATGAGCGGCGAGGTGGGGATCATCAAAAGGAGAATTACGGACGAGGTCGACGGGTGGCTCCATCAGACTAACAATTCGACCTTCGGACTTCTTCTCGTCGAAGAGCTCCCGTGTCCCTACGATGAGCGGGATGTCAGGGGGGACGACATGAGGCACCTGCATATCCAAGATCGTCGAAACCATCGGTACGCCATTAGGCAAGAACGAGCCGAAATAGACGTCAAGCGTGGTGTCCCACTCGTAGCTGTGGACGATGTCGTAGTCGTTGTCGCGGACAAGTCGTCGGAGTCGCCGGATACGCTTCCAGGACGGAGCGAACCCTCTGCGCCCGGCCCTTGCGACACGCAGCCCCCGGTCGAGCGCTTCTTTGACGAGTTCCCCCTCTGGCGCGAAGAGATCGACCTTATGGAGTCCTCGCGCGTTCAGGGCTTCTGCAACCTCGATGGCATTCCATTGGCTCCCACCAATCTCCATTTGAGATGGGTATACAAGGACGCGGAGGACGCGCACGCTCACTCACCATCCTTGTGGAAAACCCCGTGGCGATGCCAGCGGCGAAAGCTTGCATCGTTCGCGAGGCGCCGCTGCAGAGCTCGCGCGACCTGCCACGGGCGCGGACGAGCTTGATCGCCGCGTGCCATGGCGCGGCGGGCAGCGGCCAGCGACGGAAGCGGCTGGTCCCCTGTCGATGCCTGCTCGACGAATTCCAAGAGTTGTTTGCGCAAATCAGGATCTACACGGCCCCGATTGTGCATGTGGACAACACGTTGTAAGGCCTCGTCGGCGAGGGCACGCTCGGCAAGGAGGCGCAACTCTGGTGTCGATTTGAGAAATTCGCCAGACCAATCGAACAAAGTTCGGAAAGCATCCTGGCGGTCAGAGATGTCGCCTAGCTTGGGGTCGAGCCGCTGGGACAAGCTCGCCCCGTGCTCACGATGCCAGGCCTGATCGACGCCTTCGATGTAAGCCACATCGGAGACTGTCGCTATTCGCAGCCACATCTCCATATCGTGCGTATGGGGAAGTGGTCTTTGTCCGCCTACGACGTCGATGATTGAGCGTCGCATGACAACCTCAGCCGACGTGATGACGTTCAAGCCGGTCCGCACTCGGTCGCGAAGCCACTGGTAGCCGGGCCAAGCGACCCACCGCGTGGGGCGGCTGCGGGCGTCGGGTAGATTTGGTCCGGAGAAATGAAGAGGGTGCCCGTAGATGAGGCCCACACTCGGGAACGCCTCGCCGAGGGCAGCGGCGCGTTGGAGAGCCCCGGGGGTAAGGAGATCGTCGGCATCGAGTCGCACGATGTAGTCGCCGGTGGCCAGGGCAAGCCCATCATTGAAGGTCGTGACTGGCCCGCTGTTCACCGAGTGCTCGAGAAGGTGCACGCGACTATCGCGTGCGGCGATGGCACGAATCACCTCGCGACTGTCATCGGTAGACCGGTCGTCGACCACAATGACCTCGACGGACACGCCCTCTTGCGTCAGAACGCTAGAAATCGCATCGGAGACATACCGACCGTAGTTGAAACACGGAATCACGACGCTCACGTGGGCAAGGGCGGTGGGCGGGCATGGTTTACGGCGTACTTTCGTCGCTAGTCCTTCAACGATATGCGGCATTGGAAAATTAGCCGTCGAGAGCGCTTGAAAGGGCCGCAACAACCTTTTCTTGCTGACCCACGGTGATATGCGGGAACATCGGCAGTGACAGGATACGGCCGGCAGCCGCTTCGGCCACCGGGAATGAGCCGGGTGCGAGGCCCAAGTGTGCGAACGCCTCCGTGAGGTGGATCGGCGTCGGGTAATGGATCGCGGCTCCGACGCCCGCACGGGCAAGACGCTCCAAGACCACATCGCGGTTATCGACCTGGACGACGAAGAGATGCCACGCGTGCACGTTGCCCTCGAGAGTGGGCACGGTAGTCACTCGGTGGTCGGCGCGAAGCAGCTCTTCGTAACGGGCGGCAGCGACACGTCGACGCTCATTCCAGATGTTCAATCGGCGAAGTTTTGCGCTCAACACAATCGCTTGCAGCGCATCGAGGCGAGAATTGAGACCGATCACCTCGTGGACGTATTTGACCTTGCTCCCGTGCGCACCGATCGTGCGCACTCGATCGGCGATCACATCGTCGTTGGTGGTAATCGCCCCAGCATCGCCGGCTGCGCCCAGGTTCTTGCCTGGGTAGAAGCTCGTCGCCGCGGCAGCACCAGCGGCGCCTGAGCCTACGCCGTAGCGTCGAGCGCCCTGTGACTGTGCGGCATCCTCGATCACGATCGCCTTCAGCGCATCAGCGATGGGGATGATTTTCTCTACCGGTGCCATCTGCCCGTACAGGTGCACGGGAATCACGGCACGGGTACGGGAAGTCGCGGCTGCCGCTACCGAGTCTGGCGAGAGCAACAGCGAGACGGGATCAACATCTGCCAGGACGACCGTTGCTCCAGCGCGGACGACTGCCTCTGCGGTCGCGATGAAAGTGTTTGCAGGAAGGATCACCTCGTCTCCAGCGCTGATGTTGCACGCTCGCAAGATGAGCTCGATTGCGTCCGTACCGTTTCCCGCTCCGATGCAGTGTGACGTTCCGACGAAGGCTGCGTATTCTGCTTCGAATGTGTCGAGACGAGGCCCGCCAACAAAGTGAGCCGTCCGGAGCGTCTCGAGTACCAGCGGTTCAATCTCGTCCATGATCTCTGCTTGCTGTGCGGCAAGGTCGAGGAATGGGATAGCTGTCATGGCTTAGTGGCTCCTAGCGAACGTCAGTTGAGGCGGGCGAGGGGGGTGTCGACTCGGTCAGAGGAACCGTCTCGGAGACGAGCCGGGAGAAGGTGGTGCCGGTTGCTTCCCAACTAGGAGTAGTCACGCTAGCCGCGACGGCGCGGGCATATCCGTCCCGATCGGATTGGCTGACGGCGCTACCGAGGCCGGCCGCCAGCGCGGTCGGGGTCGCTTCGACCCAGATTGCGTGGGCGTTGGTGAGATCGGCCTTGGCGAACACTGAATCGTTGATCACTGGTATGGCTCCTGCGGCAAGCATTTCCTCCGCAACGAGCGAAATGTTGGTGAATGACAGGGCAAGCCCAGCCACCACGGAGTTGTACAGAACGTTGAGTTCCTCAGGAGAGAGGCTGCCATGCGCCGTGACTGGGAACGAGAGCCCAGCGGGCACGTCTCCATATACATGGATGGGCTCATCTGGGTACATTGTATGGAACTTTTCGAGCGCGAGAACAGCGAGCCTGTACCCGCGTCGATCATTACCGCGTTTCGCGTAAAAAAGGACGCCGCTGCGCGGCGGAGGGGGCTCGAGCGGCCGATAGACGCTCGTGTCGCAGCCGAAGGGAACAAAATCACTTGTCTGCCCGAGTTCGCGAGTGAGCGAGTCTTGAACCATATGCCCAAGAGAGATGTTGCGCAAGCCGAGCCGATAGCTATCTTCAGCGAGTGAATACTCGCTGCCGCGCGGGTAGAAGTATGGCTCGAAATCTTGAATGAAATAGGTGGTGGGCTGGCCGGGAACACGGCGGGAAGCGGCAACGTGTGCAGTCGGCCACGACGATGCGACTATCCCATCAAACCCGTTAAGGCTAGCGCCAACATTCTGAATATCGCAGACTAACCAAGGCCAGGAGGAACGGACCACGGCAACATTGCGAGCAAAGTCACCATGGTAGCGATCATAGAAGAGAAGCGTGTTGTCATAGCCAGCAACATGGCACGCCTGCATCATCCGGAATAAGGTGGTGTGCCCTCCAGATCCGGGTCCGGGAGGAACGACGAGCCAACCGAGTTTCGGGCGCGGGGTCGATGGGGGTGGCCAGTGAGCGGCTGCGTGAAGTTCACGTTGATCGAACGAGTCTGCCACGTCCTGCGGAAGGAGGGGAAAGCTCAATGATGAAGTATCGGCCAGCTCTGAGATGCGCAAGGCCGCGTGCTGTGCGATCTCTCGGGGAGACTTTTTGGCGAGCTTGCGCCACAGCCCAATCAGTGACGCCATGATCTACCCTTCCCTGGTCAATCTTGGCACAAGGCGCTACTTGATTAGTGATTGCCCTCTGGTGGCGTCGCCGGAACCGGCATGTATTTGAGTTTTCGCCTGTGAGCGCGTGAGCTTTCGGCCGGAACAGGTTCTGGGCCTG
>Ga0209608_1002989_pt1 | contig 11194 bp, 8 predicted proteins | sample AD_UKC130_MetaG_FD_184428 | JGI IMG/M metagenome (GOLD analysis project Ga0209608, IMG submission 184428) | Active sludge microbial communities of municipal wastewater-treating anaerobic digesters from Canada - AD_UKC130_MetaG (SPAdes) (version 2) | ecosystem: Engineered > Bioreactor > Anaerobic... | reverse complement strand
TCGAGTGTGGCCGTGGTGCTGATGGCGGAAGTATCCGAGCCCGCGCCCGGCTCGGTCATGGCCATCGCGCCCCAGGCGGGTGGCTGGTTGGGGTCGGCGAAGCGCGACAGGAAGCGCTCCTTCTGCTCCAGCGTGCCGACCGCCTCGATTGCCGTCCCGCCGAGCAGCGCCGACGGTGTGCAGAGGTACTGGCCGACATCGCCCCAGGCGAGCATTTCGGCAAGGTGCATCATACCGACGAAGTACGAACTCGGCCCCTTCTTGCGCTCCGGAGCCTTGCCGGAGGCGGCCTCCTCGGCCTTGCGGCGCTCCCGCTCGAGCGACCTGGCCTGCATGTCGGCCATGATGGGCCACATCAGCTTAATGTATTCGTGTGGGCGCTCGTGCTCGTTCTCGTCGAGGTAGCGGGCATGGGGCCGCATCACCTGCCGGGCGACGTACTCGGCCATCTGAAGCTGGTTCTGAATACGCTCAGGCAAGCTGAAATCGATCATCTCACGTCTCCTCTCTCTTCGCCCATGCCGGATCAGACGATTGCCAGCCCGTCGAAGGCGTGGAAGCCGCGCGCGTTGCGCAGCCAGCGCTCAGCCGGGTACTCGCGGATGTAGCCGTAGCCGCCGAGCACCTGCACGCCGCTGTCCGCCACGAACATCGCCGCCTTGGTGGCGTACGCCTTGACGAGCGTCGCATCCCGCGTGATGTCGCAGCCCTGGTCGGCCTGCCATGCGGCCTCCCACGTCAGCACGCGCAGCGCATCAACCTCGGTCGCCATGCGGGCGATGCGGAAGGCGACGGCCTGTTTGGTGGCAATCGGCACACCGAACTGCACGCGCTCCTTCGTGTAGTCACGGGCATACTCCATCGAGGCGCGGGCGACGCCGGTTGCCAACGCGCCGAGCGCGACGCGGCTGCGGTTCAGGATGGTCGCGTAGCGAGTGCCTTCCTCCCCGCCGAGGCGGGCGGTCGCGTCTACCTGCACGTTGGAGAGCGTGACGCGGTAGGTGGGCAGCGCGCGGACGCCCATGAGCTTCTCGCGCTCGCCGATGGTCAGGCCGTTGGCGTCGCGGGGCACGATGTAGCCGTCCACGCTGCCCGTCTCCGTGTTGCGGGCATACACGAGGATGGCCTCGGCGTCGGCGGCAAGCGGGACGTAAGCCTTCTCGCCGTTCAGCGTGAACGTACCGTCGCCGGGAGAGGCGGTCGTCTCGGGCCGCCAGGGGTCGAAGGCGATGCGCGGCTCGACGAGTGCCGCCGTCATGATCGGGCGGTCTGCATCGCAGAAACGGGGCAGATACTCCTGCTTCTGCTCCTCGGTACCGCTGAACAGCACGGGGAGGGCAAACAGCGCAGGGGTCCACAGCTCCAGCGTGGCGGCGAGATCCCCCCAGGCCAGTTCTTCCAGCGCGAGCACGCCGGTCACGGCGTCTTGCCCGTCGCTGTAGCCGCCGTACTCCTCCGGGATGAGGCCCGGCAGCAGGCCAAGCTCCCAACCCTTACTGATGACGGCGGGCGGCATCTCGCCCGACTCGTCGGCCTCGTGGGCCACCTTCCGCACGTCCGTTTCGGCATAGCGGTGGACCGCCTCGACGAGCATTTTCTGCTCGTCGGTGGGCGTAAAATCAATCATCGCAGCCTCCATTCTCTCTCTGAAGGTTAAACCCGATGCCTATCAACAGCAGGGCGGTGTCCGGCGCCCTGCTGGCGATTACGAACAGCCGTCGGCGGAGCGGCTGAGCCCGTGCAGGAAGAGGTCGCCGAAGATGTCGGCGATCTCGGCGGCGGTGAGACGCCCCTGCGGACGGTACCAGCGGGTCATCCAGTTGACCGCGCCAAGCACGGCCTGTGCAGTGATCGCGATGTCCGTCTCGCGGAAAACCCCCTCCTCGACGCCCTGCTGGATGATGGCCCGGAACAGCCGCTCGACCTGATCGCGCTTGGCGACGTACTCGGCGAGGTATTCGTCCCCCAGGCCGCGGTCCTCGCGCAGGAAGACGGCGGCGCCCTCCGGGTTCTCGGCGATGAGTTGGGCATGGGCCTGCACGGCGGCAAGCAGCTTCTCTGCGCAGTCGGCATCGGAGGCGACGATGGCCTCCACGTCCGCGAGAAACTGGTTCATGCCCGTCTCCAGGATGGCGAGCAGGATCTCCTCTTTGCTGCCGAAGTGGTGGTACAGGCTGGGTTTCTTGATGTTCACCGCCCGTGCAATGTCCCGCATCGAAGTGGCGTGATAGCCGCTCTGGTTGAACAGGCGGATGGCGGCGTTGATGATGTCTTCGCGTGTGACTTTCGCCATAATATCCGTTTCCCTACCGACCGGTCGGTAGGATCAGTATAGATGCAACCGGGTGTTTTGGTCAAGGGGAAGGGGCACCGATCGGCGGGCGTTTGGGGAAATGTGAGGAACCTGTCAGGCGGTGGACATAATGCGGGTTGCCCCCTAAAATCTAGAAAGATACCCGCGTCTGACGATGCTTCTCTAGCCCATTCTCGATAATCCATTCTCGATGCTGTTCCGCATCATTGAAGAAACGGAAGAAAGGTACCATGACGATATCCGAACGAACCCAGGCTCGAACCGACCTCGAAGCTAAGAGCATCAATGCCATTCGCTTCCTTGCGGTTGATGCGGTGCAGAAGGCCAACTCCGGGCATCCCGGCCTGCCAATGGGTGCAGCGGTTATGGCCTACGTGTTGTGGACGCGCCACATGCGCTACAACCCGCGCAACCCGAACTGGTTTAACCGCGACCGCTTTATCCTTTCCGCCGGTCATGGCTCGATGCTGCTGTACGCCATGCTCTACCTGACCGGCTACGACGTGACGCTGGACGATCTGAAGCAGTTCCGGCAGTGGGGCAGCATCACGCCAGGGCACCCTGAGAACTTCCTCACGCCCGGCGTCGAGGTCACAACCGGCCCGCTGGGGCAGGGCTTCGCCAACGGCGTTGGCATGGCTATCGCCGAGCGGTTCCTCGCAGAGAAGTTCAACACGTCAGACCTGCCGCTCGTCGATCATTATACCTACGCCATCGTGAGTGACGGCGACCTCATGGAGGGCGTGTCGTCGGAGGCGGCGTCCTATGCGGGGACGCAGCGCCTCGGCAAGCTGATCTACCTCTACGACTCGAACCAGATCAGTATTGAGGGCGACACGCAGGTCACCTTCCAGGAGGATGTCGCCGAGCGCTTCCGCGCGTACGGCTGGCAGGTTATCGGCCCGATCGACGGGATGGACGTCGACTCGGTGGACGGGGCGATCAACCTGGCGAAGCGCAACCTGGAGCAGCCCAGCCTGATCATCTGCCGCACCGTCATTGGTTATGGCAGCCCCAACATGGCGAACACCGGCAAGGTTCACGGCGCGCCGCTCGGCGAGGAAGAGGTCAGGCTGACCAAGGAGAACCTCGGCTGGCCGCTGGAGCCGGACTTCTACGTGCCCGACGACGTGCTGGAGCACTACCGCCAGGCCATCGAGCGCGGGCAGGAGTGGGAGGCCGAGTGGAACGACCTGCTGGAGCGGTACCGCGAGCAGCACCCCGAGCAGGCCGCCGAGTTTGAGCGCATGATCAACGGCGAACTGCCTGAGAACTGGGATGCGGGCATTCCGGAGTTCAAGCCGGAAGATGGGGCGATTGCGACCCGCTCGGCCAGCGGCAAGGTGCTGAACGGCCTGTTCAAGAACCTGCCGGATCTCATCGGCGGCTCGGCGGACCTCGCGCCGAGCAACAACACCTGGCTGAAAGACGGCAAGCTGTTCGGCTGGGAGCACGGCGGGCACAATCTGCAGTTCGGCGTGCGCGAGCACGCGATGGGCTCGATGTCGCTGGGTATGGCGCATCACGGCGGCGTCATCCCGTACTGCGCGACGTTCCTCGTGTTCTCCGACTACATGCGCCCGCCGGTGCGCCTGTCGGCGCTGTCGCGCCAGCGCGTAATATTCGTCTACACGCATGACAGCATCGCGCTGGGTGAGGACGGGCCGACGCACCAGCCGGTTGAGCACCTGATCGGCCTGCGGGCGATCCCCCGGCTGCGCGTCATCCGGCCTGCCGATGCCAACGAGGTCGCCGAGGCCTGGCGGCAGGCGATCCTGCACAAGGACGGCCCGACTGCGATTGTGCTCACGCGCCAGAACCTTCCGATCATCGACCGCTCGAAGTACGCGGCGGCGTCCGGGCTGGCGCAGGGCGCGTACATCCTGCGTGAGGCGGAGGGCGAGCCGGACATCGTGATCATTGCGACCGGGTCGGAGGTGCACCTTGCGCTCGGCGCCGCGGAGCAGCTTGCCGGGGAGGGCGTGCAGGCGCAGGTCGTCTCGATGCCCTGCTGGGAGCTGTTCGATGAGCAGCCGGAGTCGTACCGGCAGCAGGTCATCCCGCGCAACGTGCCGCGCCTGGCCGTGGAAGCCGGTTCGCCGCTGGGCTGGCACAAGTACGTCGGCGAGGACGGTGCGATCATCGGTATCGACCGCTTCGGCGCGTCCGCACCGGGCAGCCGCCTGATGAAGGAGTACGGCTTCACGGTTGAGAACGTGGTCGAGCACGCGAAGGCGCTCCTCAACGGGAGGAACAGCTGATGGAAGTCGTCGTCGGAGCGGACCACGCCGGGTACGAGTTGAAGGAGGTCATCAAGGCGTACCTCAAGGAGAAGGGGTACGACGTGATCGACGTCGGCACCGACAGCCTCGAAGCCGTGGACTACCCGGACTTCGCCCGCGCGGTTGGCGAAGAGGTGCTGCGCGGCGAGGGGCGGCGTGGCGTGCTGATCTGCGGCAGCGGGGTCGGCGCGAGCATTGCCGCGAACAAGATCCCCGGCATTCGTGCCGCCATCTGCCACGACACGTACTCCGCGCGGCAGGGCGTCGAGCATGACGACATGAACGTGCTGACGCTCGGCGGGCGGATCATCGGCGTGGAGGTTGCGAAGGAACTGGTCAACGCGTTTCTGAGTGCGGAGTTCAGCCGCAACGAGGAGCGGCACGTCCGACGCGTTGGCAAGATCAAGGCCATCGAGCGCGAGTTCCTGTCAGGTAAGTAGCTCGCGCCGTGATACAAGCATCATATCGAGCCGGGCGCTGCAAAAGCGCCCGGTTCGCTAAAATCCGGTAAGCATACCACCATATATCGTGCAGGGCTGTGCCTCACCCTGTGCGTAGGTAGAGTGAGGAGAAGCGGTTTCGCATGTTCACCGAAAACCCTCTGCGTGATGGGTTGAGGGTTGGGCGTACCCTTGATCCGACTTCTGTTGTCATCTTTGGCGCGACGGGTGATCTAACTGCGCGCAAACTGGTTCCGGCGCTGTTCAGCCAGGCGGTCGAGGGGGAGCTTCCGCCGGCGTTCAACATTGTCGGCTATGCGCGGCGCGACTGGAGCCACGAGCGGTTCCGCGACTGGCTGTACCAGTCGATCAAGGAAAACAGCCGCTACGATCCCGACGCGGATGGGCGCCATGTATGGGAGAACTTCGCCCAGCACCTCTACTACGTGCAGGGCAACTTCAACGAGGCGGAAGGCTACTGCCGCCTCGACCGGTTCCTGCGCGATCTGGCCGAGGAGTGGCAGATGCCGGATAACCGGCTCTACTATCTGGCTGCGCCACCCTCGTGGTTTGACGACATCATCCTGAACATTGACGCGGCCAACATGGCTCACCAGGAGGGCGTCTGGCGGCGCATCGTAATCGAGAAGCCGTTCGGGCATGACCTGGACTCAGCCCATGCGCTGAACGACACCGTCAACAGCGTCTTCGACGAGGAGCAGGTCTATCGCATCGACCACTACCTCGGCAAGGAGACGGTGCAGAACATCCTCGTCGTGCGCTTTGCCAACACGATCTTCGAGCCAATCTGGAACCGGCGCTACGTGGACCATGTACAGATCAGCGTGGTCGAACCGTCGGGCGCTGAGGACCGTGAGGAGTTCTACGACGAGGCGGGTGTGATCCGCGATATCGTGCAGAACCACCTGCTGCAGCTTTTGACGCTTATCGCGATGGAGCCGCCCGTCGCCTACGAGGCGGGGGCCATCCGCGACGAAAAGGTCAAAGTGCTGCGGGCGGCTCGTCCCATCGAGGGGGCACAGGTCGCCGCGCAGACGGTGCGCGGGCAGTACACCGCCGGGACGATCAACGGGGAGCGGGTGCCGGGCTACACCGAGCTTGAGGGCATCCCGCGGGACTCCGACACGGCGACATACGCAGCGATCAAGTGGTATGTCGATAACTGGCGCTGGCAGGGCGTGCCCTTCTACCTGCGCTCCGGGAAGCGCCTCCCGACGCGCGTGACGGAGGTGTCCATCCACTTCAAGGAGCCGCCGCACCTGCTGTTCGGGCAGGGCAAGGACGGACACCTGCACACGAACGTGCTGGCGCTGCGCATCCAGCCGGATGAAGGCATCTCGCTGCGCTTCGAGTCAAAGCTGCCGGGACAGGGGCTTGAGCGCCGCGCGGTCACGATGGACTTTCGCTATGGCACGGCGTTTGGCGTCGTCAATCCGCCTGACGCCTACGAGCGTCTGCTGCTGGACGCCATCGCGGGCGACGCGACGCTGTTCGCCCGGCGCGACGAGATCGAGTGGGCCTGGCGGCTCGTCGATCCGATCCTCGCGGAGTGGGAGGGCGGCGAGCACGCGCCGCCGCTGGAAACCTACGAGGCGGGCACGTGGGGACCGGCAGGCGCCGACGCGCTGCTCAAGCGCGATGGGCGTCGCTGGCGACGGCTGTAGGAGGCTGCTGTGACTGAAGTTGTGCGCACAGAGGTCAAGCGGGTGGGCCTGACGGCCATCCGCGACGAACTGCGGGCGCTGTGGTCCTCGGAGGCGCTAGGCGAGAAGCCCATCGTACAGGCGCGCTCGCACAATCTGGTCGTCTACACGGACGCCTCCCGGCACAATGTGGATGACCTGGTTGAGCACATCATCCGCGTGAACTCGCTGCGGCCCGGTCGCGTGCTACTTGTTGAGTACGACCCGACCGCCGACGAAAAGCTCGACGCCTGGGCGACGATCTACTGCCAGCTTCAGAAGGATCACCAGGTGTGCAGCGAGATGGTCGTGATGCAGGTGGGGGGTGTGCTGCGCAGCGAGATCCACAGCACTGTGATCTCGCTGCTCGCGCCTGACCTGCCGGTTATCCTGTGGTGGATGCAGCTTCCAGACGTCGAGGATCACCTGTATGAGAACGTCGTTGCGGAAGCCGACCGCCTGCTGATTGACTCGGACTTCTTCCCGAACATCGCGGAGGATTTCGTCACGCTGGCATCGATCAGCAGCCCGCCGGTTGGCGACCTGGCGTGGGCGCGCCTCACGCCGTGGCGGCGGCGGCTCGCTGCCTTCTGGGACTTCCCGCAATTGCGCGAGTCGCTGGAGCACATCCACTCGCTCGAAATCCAGCACGCCGCCCGCAAGCCGCATGCCGACTCGAACCGGGCGCTGCTGCTCGTCGGCTGGCTGGCGGAGCGGCTCGGCTGGAGGCTTGCTGAGGCGAGCGCCCTCGAAGCGGGCGGCTACGAGATCACCTACCGACATAACGGTGAGTCGATCCGTGTGCAGCTCGAAGAGATCGTGCCGGATGGCGTCCCGCCCGGCGAACTGGCAGCGATCAGCCTGCAGGCGGGGCATGGGGAGAACCTTGAGCGGCCCCACCTCCGGTTTGACCCGGAGCACGGCTGCATCGAGCAGAAGATCGGCGATGTCGCCCAGCGTGACTGGGCCTTCCGCCCCGTTGAGCCAGCGGAAGCACTCGCCGAGGAACTGGATTACAATCATGATGCGGCTTTTCAGGCCGCGCTGAACCAGGCCGTTGCGATTGTGCGCATGGCCCATCGCTAACGACAGGTGAAGAGCAACGTGACAACGGAAGTCGTCATCCTGCCTCACATCGAGGCCATCATCGAAGAAGCTGCCAGACGTTGGGTCCGTATTGCGCAGGAGGCTGTCGCCGAGCGCGGTGTGTTCCGCATTGCGCTGGCGGGCGGCAGCACCCCCCGCCCCCTGTATATGCTGATGGCGAGCGCGCCATGGTGCGACCAGGTCGACTGGAGCCGGACGTTTGTCTTCTGGGGGGACGAGCGCCGGGTGCCGCCCAACCATCCGGACAGCAACTATCGCATGGCGCAGGAAGCGCTGCTCAGGCACGTGCCCATCCCGCGCGAGCAGATTTTCCGCATGGATGGCGAGGACCTTGCCAACAGCGCTGCCCGCGCATATGAGGAGGCGCTGAAGCGGCATTTCGAGCTTGGCCGCCGCCAGTGGCCCCGGTTTGACCTCATGCTGCTGGGCCTCGGCGCGGACGGGCACACGGCGTCGATCTTCCCTGGCACGCGCGCGGTGAGCGATCTGAGCGCCATGGCGCTCGTGTACCCCGTGCCCCAGCTTGGCGTCGAACGCATGACGCTGACGCTCCCGGTGATCAACCACTCGCGCAATATCCTGTTCCTCGTCTCAGGCAAGGACAAGGCGGATGCCCTCTATATGGTGCTGCACGGCGAGCGCCGCCCCAGCACCTACCCGGCGCAAGCGGTGAAGCCGGTTGACGGCACGCTGACCTTCCTCGTGGATCAGGCGGCGGCTTCGCGTCTGCCGCGCTAGCCCGCATCTATCGCCAATAGACCGGGCAGAAGGCTTGCCTGTCTGGTGCTCCCTTCTCGCGCTCCTCCGCCGGAGGTCGGAGGCTGGCTGCATCTTACGCCTCTGGTGAGCGCGGGGAACGCGGCTATCATGAGATTCGTAGTAATCCACATAACCTTCCGTGCAAAGGAGCACAATTACGGCGATGGCCCGTCGAATAGTTCTCGTGTTGGTGGTTGTGGCCGTGGGGCTTGCCCTCGCGGCCTGTGACGCTCTCCCGGCGCAGGTAACAGCCGCGCCGACGGCAGCAGTGGAGGTCGGTGACCCTACCGGCGAAGCCCCGGCAGCGCCTACCTCCGCCGCGCCGACCACGCCCCCTACCGTTGAGGCCGAGCCGGCGGCGACTGAGGAGGCAACTGAGGAGGTCACCGAGGAGGCGACCGACGAGGGCGCGAGCGCCGGGCCGCTGCTGGCGGTGCTCACGCCGGATGGCGCTGTCGAGGTGGTTGACCTGGCGACGGGCGAGGCAACTCTCGTCGCGGAGCCGCCGTTCGACATTATGACCGTGCCGCACCGGCCCATCGCGGTGACGCGCGGCGCGCTCTACGTGCTGGGCGATAACTTCTCCGACGACCTGCCGCCGCAGGTCTATGCCATCACGCCAGCCGGCGAGGTAACACCGCGCGACGAGTTCGGCCCGCTGCCGAACGGCCTGGCGGCCACGGACATGGGCGGCGGTGCGGGCTATCTGGCCTGGAGCACCTTCGATTGGGCCGCGCAGCCCCCTTCGACCGGCCTGTACATCACCGCGCTCGGCGATATGGACACGCTCACCGCTGCCGAACAGCAGACGCCCGAAGGCTGGAACTTCGTACCGGTGCGCTGGTCTGCTGACGGACAGCGTCTCTACTATGCCGAGGAGCCGACCGGGCTTGGTGGTTACATCCTGTTTGACGGCTACTCGTCGCTGTACGTGTATGACATGGGGACGGGCGAGGCGTCCGTCGTGGTGCCGAATAGCCGGGCCGGTCTGATCTGCATCGACGATCTCTCGCCCGATGAGCAGTACATCGCGCATCACTGTGACCTGGATCGCGTCGCGGTGACGAACCTCGAGACGGGCGAAACGACGGAGATTGCCGCACCATCGGACGTAACGGATGCAGCGCTTGCAGGCAGCGCGGTCTTCAGCCCGGATGGCTCGCGGCTGGCCTTTGGGCTGGCGCGTGGCAATCCGGAAGATGAACGCGGCTATCTTGTCGTTGCCGACGACCTGGGCGGACCCTCCCACCTGCTCGCGACCACGCAGGAGAGCGCGGTCTACCGGGTGCTCGCCTGGCTCGACGCCGACACGCTGCTTGTGGAGCAGTCCGGCGCTGACAACACGCTGTGGACTGTGCCGGTGAGCGGCGGCGAGCCGCAGTATTTGACGAAGGGGCAGATGCTGGCCCTGCTTCCAGCGGGCTGGCTCGGCGAGTAGCGACCGGCGCAAGAGTTAAATGAAGGCTTTGGGGCAGGGCGAGTGAATGCTCTGCCCTTTTCTGCTTTTGCACCCGGATTGTCGCCTCGGCGGTAAATTGCGATTTCTCTTCGCTATAATCAGAAGGCTTAACCACCTGGCAGCCGCGATCGGCTGTCAGATTGCGGACATGACCACTCAGCAAGCGAACGGGCCGATCAAGTGGGGGAGCAGACCATGGCTAATCGTCTGGCTAATGAGACGAGCCCGTATCTCCTGCAACACGCCGACAACCCCGTGGACTGGTATCCGTGGGGGGAAGAGGCGTTTGAGCGGGCCAAGTGTAAAGACAAACCGATCTTCCTCAGTATAGGTTACTCCGCCTGCCACTGGTGCCACGTCATGGCGCACGAGTCCTTTGAGGACCCGGAGACGGCGGCGATCATGAATGAGCACTACATCTGCATCAAGGTCGACCGCGAGGAGCGGCCTGATGTCGATGCGATCTACATGAATGCCGTGCAGGCTCTCACCGGAAATGGCGGTTGGCCGATGTCCGTCTGGCTGCTCCCGGATGGCCGGCCCTTCTACGGCGGCACGTACTTCCCCAACAAGCCGCGCCACGGGATGCCCTCCTTCAAGCAGGTGATGCTGCGCATGGCGGAGCTTTACCGCGAGAAGCGCGACGAGATTGAGGACCAGGCCACCCGCCTGACCGCTGCGATCAGCGGGCGCGTGCTGCTGGAGAGCGAGCATAACCAGCCGCCTTCGACCGGGGTGCTGGAGATGGCCTACCAGCACATCGCGGCCCGCTATGACAGGCGCTGGGGCGGTTTCGGCTCGCAGCCGAAGTTCCCGCCCAGCATGACGCTTGAGTTGCTGCTGCGGATGCACCACCGCTGGGGCTGGAAGCAGGCGCTCGACATGGTGACGCATACCCTCGACCGCATGATGTACGGCGGCATATACGACCAGATCGGCGGCGGCTTTCACCGCTACTCGGTGGACGGCATGTGGCTCATACCGCACTTTGAGAAGATGCTATATGACAACGCGCTGCTTCTGCGCATCTACCTGCATGGCTACCAGGCCACGCGTTTCAACCGCTACCGCCGGGTGGTCGAGGAGATCGCCGCGTATGTGCAGCGCGAGATGATTGCCCCTGATGGCGG
>Ga0209608_1002987_pt1 | contig 11200 bp, 6 predicted proteins | sample AD_UKC130_MetaG_FD_184428 | JGI IMG/M metagenome (GOLD analysis project Ga0209608, IMG submission 184428) | Active sludge microbial communities of municipal wastewater-treating anaerobic digesters from Canada - AD_UKC130_MetaG (SPAdes) (version 2) | ecosystem: Engineered > Bioreactor > Anaerobic... | reverse complement strand
TAAGTAAACTGATGAGCCTGTTGGCTCTACAGTGTAGAGGCTGTTTAGACCAGCCTGAGAGAATAAGGGTCGTTTGACCAAACTTCTCTCAAAATCTCCCACCTCTATAGGTGGCGGGATGGTTTAATTCCTGACAGTCTACTGTCAGATTTGGTACTTTCCTGACAGTACCAACTGTCAGCTAACTAAACCCTCATCAATACTGAATCTTGAGCACTTTTTTTAAATAGTTCGCATAACGTACTGTCAGGTAAGGTGTCAGGTAAACAAACCCCTCTTCGTTGCTTGCTTTTTTTGAGTTTTTTATACCCTTCCTGACACCAATTTTTAAGAGACACCCTATATTTTTTATTAACTCTGACTGACCTAAAAAAAAGTGTGTGTGTCTCTTTGAGTTTACTGTCAGTAAAACATATAAATTATTCTTAGATTATTTATTAATCAATATTTATATCACTGACAGTATTCCTGACAGTTACCAGACAGTTCTGACAGTTGAACAAAAAAATCTCATCAAAGTGCTTATTATTACTTGCTTATTTTAACTGTCAGGTAATAGCAACTTTTTTACTACATCATATGAGATAGCCGTCGCACGATATTGTTTATTACTTCCGATAGTGAACCTTACTGAAGGTTCAGCTCCAAGACGTTTAAGGTATTCATTGAAATCTGAAAGACTAATATTAGAAAACTTTGTGCCCTTTAGTAATTCTCTTACTACACGTGTATGATTTAAACCAATCAGTTGTCTTTGTTTGTTAATATAGATTCCAGCTGTTTCAAGTACCTCAAGTTTGAACTCTTCTTCAGCGTCAAGAACAGTGCTTTGAAATACATCCAGTATAAGACTATCAATTCCAAGTACCCGCCCTTCACGTGTTACGTTTGAATATAGAATTGTTAGAAGAAGTTCTTCAGGTATAGATATTATTTCTCTTGTAAAGATATTAGAGAGCTCATCTATTGACTTTGAAATATCGAGAAACTTTAAAAGTGCGTACGGATACTGTATGTTTTCTTTGACCCTTTCAGTAATTGTTTCACTTTTTATAATCTCATTCATAAGTGTATACAGCCTCAGGTTTGCTACGATAAAATATGTTGCAAGTTCTATGTACTGTCTTGTTGATAGTTCGTTTATAACGTCGTTAGGCTTGCTTATGAGTCTAAACCTAACAGTCCTCTGGTCGGTTGCATCATTCATACCAAGTATGGATGTTGAATTGAAGACTGGTAAGTGTTTCAAATACATCTTCCTTGCTTCTTGACCTGTCGTACCTCTCAGGATAACCGCCCCATTACGTGAACTTGCTTCAAGCGTATTGAACATCTCAGCGTGTTTATGATTCTGAATATCGAAATTGTCAAATGCAGGTATCTTACCGCTATATTGAAGTTCTTGAGGCAGTGCGTAAGGTGTTACGTTATCGGCTCTAAGAATCAGGTTTGTGTACAGGTTATATAGCGTGAAAGAAAATAGAAGAGTCTTTCCAGCGCCTGGAGACCCGATAACGTGAACAAACGGTCTCCACGTCCAGAGAGTATGAGAAGGTAAGACAACGAGGAAAGCCGTATACAATAGAGAAGCCTCTTTACTCTCAAAGTTCCATTGTTGGATAAAATTCCAGAAACTCATAAACCGTTCACGAAGATTTTTAATAAACTCACCTAATGGTAATCTCATTAGCTCTTCAAGAAGTGGTACATCAACTTTAATAGGTTCTCCACGTTCAAGATAGTGCTTTTCGTACATAGACTTTTTGACTTCGTAAAATTCATCTAATACGTTATCGTAAATAAATACCCGTTGTCCAAGATTAAGCACAATCTTATTATCTGATAATTCAGTTATTCCTACACGATGTTTTTCGATTTTTGTAATTTCACCCTTTGTCCGTGCTTCTGAGTCAATAATTCTTCTGAAGTCTGAATCTAATTCAACGTTATACTTGAGCCGTAAGTATTCTTTCAATATCGTTGACTTAATTTCAGTTATCCGATTACCATCAGCAAATACATAGTAAATCTTGTCGTTATCATAAAACCAGCCCTGAAGGTCTGAAAGTATTTGTAACTGTATATTTTCAAATTCTATTTCCTTATACGATGTTAATTCTCTAAGTACATCAAAGGTCTCAGGAAAAACGTCTCTAAGCAATTTGATATATTCAGTTCTATAAGTTAAATCAAGTTCTTCCTCATAAGCGCCCGCCTGTTTCAGAATTTTATAGATTCTATCCTTTTCATAGTTTCTATATCTAAGGAATGAATAAAAGCCTTGTAAAAATGCATTACGAAGTTCACCTGAAGATTTTTCAAGTTCTTCTTTGCAAATACTGATGATTTTTGCATCTTGTACGTCATCTACAAATGTGATAACATTATCGTTGAGCACGAGCATTCACCTCCGTTAGCAAATCTTTATAGTCCCTTACTACCACAAACCCCGATAAAGTTTGAAATAGCATATACCCCGTTTTTGCAAACAACTCGCAGGATAGGACTGCGAGTATTTTTTTATACTGTCTTTTCTCAAGAAGGTTATTGATAAGTCTAAGCAACGTATCGCTTAACTGTATCCTTGATTTGATAGTATCTAATATCTTAGTTACGGTTATCTCATCTACGTCTTGGAAATGTTCTTCCAGTATGAATAACACATCATCCCAGTCCGTACTTTCAACTTCAGTAAGCGTCAAATAACTTTTAAATACCTCATCAAAAACCCAATACCTGATATTACGAAGAGATAAATAGTCTTTGTAAAGGCTTTCTAAGTCCATCACACATCAATCACCTCTCTTTAGCTCTTTGGATATAACTAAGAATTGTTGTTTTTCTTCATCAATGATGATTTCACTAATACTTTGGAATTCGTTATTAAATGCATCGAGTAATCTTTTCTTAAGTTTCTCAAAGTTATCAGTAACTACGGTCGCCTGTTTTGAGTTTCTGATAATTTCAGCTCTAAGCGAGATGTAAAAGATTAGGTCTCTTATTTCACGAAACGCTTCGTATTCATTGATTTGTTGATTAATCATTGCTTTGTAAATATCGAACAAACGAATTGCATAAAGATGTGAAATATCCTTGTTTACTCTATACTCTTCTTCAAACTTCTTATAGTACCTTGCTACAGTGGTATGAGATATGTTTATTCCATTTACCTTTAACTCTTTACTTACCTTTCGAGCGCTAATACCAGCCATCCACATATTGAATAAGACAAATTCAAACTTTTCATCAACCTTTTTCATGATTCACACCTCCAAATAGTGATTTTCCTTGCAATCTTGCAACTAATTAAAAATAAAAGCCCTATATCGTGAACATTTGTAAGATTCACGATATAAGGCTTTTTTGACAAGTATGTTCTCTGCGGTATAATGTTTAGTGAAACAAAACATTTTGTCCCACAAAACAAACAAGAGAGCGTGAAACCCACGCATATAAATTACCCCTTTTAAGCCCAGCCTTGGTGCGCCCACACCAAGGCTTTTACTTTACAATTATCACATCATATCATATTTTACAACTTTTCTTAGCAACTGTCAAGTTAGTTTCCAAAGTATATGATTTTAGAAGCATGTTGAAACGTCTATGTGTAACATTAACCTTTTACATTCCTCTTTATTTTCCTTTTGTTTGTACTTTTTAAAAGTTTTCAAAATCTTCCGTTTTTTTTTCAATGTTTTACTCTCTTTTCCTATTCTCTTTTAACTTCTTCTGTACAGTCTTAAATATCCTCTCATCAACGATTTGAAACTCTTGTCTTTTTTCTTCAACCTCACCCCATTTTACCACACCTATGTATAGCTTGTTGGAAAGTAAATTTTTCACGGTTTGACGGCTCCATTCACCGCCTCTTTTAGTCTTGATTTCCTGTTTGTTCAACCAATCCGCTATATCTTGCAATGAGTAATTCTGAGAGTACATTTCAAAAACCTTCCTAACAATCTCCGCTTGTTGAATATCTATTTGTCCATCGTTAGTGTATCCGTAAGGAAAATAGCTACTTGCATAAGTTTTTTCAGTTTTAGCTTTGTGCTTCCTTCCAGAGAATAGCCTTTCTGCTATTCTGTTCTTTTCAAATTCTGCAAACGCTCCGATTAACTGCCTCATCATGTTTGAAACGTAATCATCGTTGCTTAAGTGCTCTTCTGTTATACTGATAATCTTCACATTTAACTTCTTTAGTTCTTTCTCTATGAACAACTGTAAAAACAAATCCCTTGAAAGCCTATCGTACTTGTGCACTATTACATAGTCAATATCGTTATGAGAAACAAAGTCAAACAGCGCTTTTAATCCAGCCCGCTTGTCAAATCCGTTAGCTCCAGAGATACCTGCATCTTCGAATATTTCTATGAGCTCAAGCTTGTTCTTTTTTGCATAGTCTTTTATTGCCTTTTTTTGTATTTCGAGTCCGTATCCTTCTGTTTGTTCTTCAGTGCTAACCCGTACATACCCTACCGCTTTAGCCATCCTCATCGCCCCCTTAATCGTCTTTCAGTTTAATTATACTCTTTTTGATTTATTTTTGTCAAGTCTTTTTTAAAAGAATTTACAATATCAATATTAAGCTTATGTGAACGTGTTAAAGTGCTTGTAAAAAATTATCTCTTCTGGAGTATAAGAAAAGCGATAAGGAAGGCTTGTTTATTTGACTTATAACGCTTTGCAATTGCATAAGATGATATTTTTATCGTTTTATCATAAAGAAAAACATTATAAGTCAAATAAAAACGTCTTGTGAGACAAAACATTTTGTGAGACAAAACGTTATAAAATTTAAAACATTATAGAATTTCAAACATTATAGGTTTTAAAACATTATAAGTTTTACAATGTTATAGATTTTAAAATGTTCTGTACCCCGTAATGTTTTGTCAGACAATGAGATATAAAAAAAGCAGGCTTACCGCCCGCCTAAAGCAAATATTTATTTCAATAAGTTCACCTACCTTGTATCCGTTCCTACAAGTTTTACTATTATGTACCTTAAACTTATCCCTTTTCTTCTATAGTCCTCTCTTATCTTCTCAAGTTCATTTTCAGTGTACTCTTTACCATTAAGTTTGTATATTCCATCTTCTTCTTCTACAACGAAAATCAACTTCGTTTTAGTTTTATCACTTAGTTTCTTTTCCAGACGCTCTAATTTGTTGCTTATGTTCATTACCATATCACCTCTTCTGTGTTTCTTTCTTCCACGATTTGCTCAAGTCTGTTTATCCTGTCTTCTAACTCTTGCAACTCTTTAATCTTGACTATCATGTCAAGCACGTACTTAGACGCCTCAAGACGTATACGTTCGTATTTACTATTCATAAGTTCCTCGATATTGTTAAGCGCCTTGTTGCCTAATGTAATGAAGTATCGAAGTGTATTGTTTGTAAGTTCACGCTTGCTTTTCTCTAACTCATTTACAATTTTCTCTTTCTTCAGATACCTGTATATTGTCGCTTCAGACAGCCCCGTTTTCTCTGAGACTTCTCTTATCGTCTTGCTTGTCAGAAGTGCATTGACTAATTGAATCTCTTTACTTGTTAACTTCTCAGAATCTTGCATTTTCTATCACCTCACTTTTTTCATTTCCTGACAGTCTACTGTCAGATTTGGTACTTTCCTGACAGTACCAACTGTCAGCTAACTAAACCCTCATCAATACTGAATCTTGAGCACTTTTTTTAAATAGTTCGCATAACGTACTGTCAGGTAAGGTGTCAGGTAAACAAACCCCTCTTCGTTGCTTGCTTTTTTTGAGTTTTTTATACCCTTCCTGACACCAATTTTTAAGAGACACCCTATATTTTTTATTAACTCTGACTGACCTAAAAAAAAGTGTGTGTGTCTCTTTGAGTTTACTGTCAGTAAAACATATAAATTATTCTTAGATTATTTATTAATCAATATTTATATCACTGACAGTATTCCTGACAGTTACCAGACAGTTCTGACAGTTGAACAAAAAAATCTCATCAAAGTGCTTATTATTACTTGCTTATTTTAACTGTCAGGTAATAGCAACTTTTTTACTACATCATATGAGATAGCCGTCGCACGATATTGTTTATTACTTCCGATAGTGAACCTTACTGAAGGTTCAGCTCCAAGACGTTTAAGGTATTCATTGAAATCTGAAAGACTAATATTAGAAAACTTTGTGCCCTTTAGTAATTCTCTTACTACACGTGTATGATTTAAACCAATCAGTTGTCTTTGTTTGTTAATATAGATTCCAGCTGTTTCAAGTACCTCAAGTTTGAACTCTTCTTCAGCGTCAAGAACAGTGCTTTGAAATACATCCAGTATAAGACTATCAATTCCAAGTACCCGCCCTTCACGTGTTACGTTTGAATATAGAATTGTTAGAAGAAGTTCTTCAGGTATAGATATTATTTCTCTTGTAAAGATATTAGAGAGCTCATCTATTGACTTTGAAATATCGAGAAACTTTAAAAGTGCGTACGGATACTGTATGTTTTCTTTGACCCTTTCAGTAATTGTTTCACTTTTTATAATCTCATTCATAAGTGTATACAGCCTCAGGTTTGCTACGATAAAATATGTTGCAAGTTCTATGTACTGTCTTGTTGATAGTTCGTTTATAACGTCGTTAGGCTTGCTTATGAGTCTAAACCTAACAGTCCTCTGGTCGGTTGCATCATTCATACCAAGTATGGATGTTGAATTGAAGACTGGTAAGTGTTTCAAATACATCTTCCTTGCTTCTTGACCTGTCGTACCTCTCAGGATAACCGCCCCATTACGTGAACTTGCTTCAAGCGTATTGAACATCTCAGCGTGTTTATGATTCTGAATATCGAAATTGTCAAATGCAGGTATCTTACCGCTATATTGAAGTTCTTGAGGCAGTGCGTAAGGTGTTACGTTATCGGCTCTAAGAATCAGGTTTGTGTACAGGTTATATAGCGTGAAAGAAAATAGAAGAGTCTTTCCAGCGCCTGGAGACCCGATAACGTGAACAAACGGTCTCCACGTCCAGAGAGTATGAGAAGGTAAGACAACGAGGAAAGCCGTATACAATAGAGAAGCCTCTTTACTCTCAAAGTTCCATTGTTGGATAAAATTCCAGAAACTCATAAACCGTTCACGAAGATTTTTAATAAACTCACCTAATGGTAATCTCATTAGCTCTTCAAGAAGTGGTACATCAACTTTAATAGGTTCTCCACGTTCAAGATAGTGCTTTTCGTACATAGACTTTTTGACTTCGTAAAATTCATCTAATACGTTATCGTAAATAAATACCCGTTGTCCAAGATTAAGCACAATCTTATTATCTGATAATTCAGTTATTCCTACACGATGTTTTTCGATTTTTGTAATTTCACCCTTTGTCCGTGCTTCTGAGTCAATAATTCTTCTGAAGTCTGAATCTAATTCAACGTTATACTTGAGCCGTAAGTATTCTTTCAATATCGTTGACTTAATTTCAGTTATCCGATTACCATCAGCAAATACATAGTAAATCTTGTCGTTATCATAAAACCAGCCCTGAAGGTCTGAAAGTATTTGTAACTGTATATTTTCAAATTCTATTTCCTTATACGATGTTAATTCTCTAAGTACATCAAAGGTCTCAGGAAAAACGTCTCTAAGCAATTTGATATATTCAGTTCTATAAGTTAAATCAAGTTCTTCCTCATAAGCGCCCGCCTGTTTCAGAATTTTATAGATTCTATCCTTTTCATAGTTTCTATATCTAAGGAATGAATAAAAGCCTTGTAAAAATGCATTACGAAGTTCACCTGAAGATTTTTCAAGTTCTTCTTTGCAAATACTGATGATTTTTGCATCTTGTACGTCATCTACAAATGTGATAACATTATCGTTGAGCACGAGCATTCACCTCCGTTAGCAAATCTTTATAGTCCCTTACTACCACAAACCCCGATAAAGTTTGAAATAGCATATACCCCGTTTTTGCAAACAACTCGCAGGATAGGACTGCGAGTATTTTTTTATACTGTCTTTTCTCAAGAAGGTTATTGATAAGTCTAAGCAACGTATCGCTTAACTGTATCCTTGATTTGATAGTATCTAATATCTTAGTTACGGTTATCTCATCTACGTCTTGGAAATGTTCTTCCAGTATGAATAACACATCATCCCAGTCCGTACTTTCAACTTCAGTAAGCGTCAAATAACTTTTAAATACCTCATCAAAAACCCAATACCTGATATTACGAAGAGATAAATAGTCTTTGTAAAGGCTTTCTAAGTCCATCACACATCAATCACCTCTCTTTAGCTCTTTGGATATAACTAAGAATTGTTGTTTTTCTTCATCAATGATGATTTCACTAATACTTTGGAATTCGTTATTAAATGCATCGAGTAATCTTTTCTTAAGTTTCTCAAAGTTATCAGTAACTACGGTCGCCTGTTTTGAGTTTCTGATAATTTCAGCTCTAAGCGAGATGTAAAAGATTAGGTCTCTTATTTCACGAAACGCTTCGTATTCATTGATTTGTTGATTAATCATTGCTTTGTAAATATCGAACAAACGAATTGCATAAAGATGTGAAATATCCTTGTTTACTCTATACTCTTCTTCAAACTTCTTATAGTACCTTGCTACAGTGGTATGAGATATGTTTATTCCATTTACCTTTAACTCTTTACTTACCTTTCGAGCGCTAATACCAGCCATCCACATATTGAATAAGACAAATTCAAACTTTTCATCAACCTTTTTCATGATTCACACCTCCAAATAGTGATTTTCCTTGCAATCTTGCAACTAATTAAAAATAAAAGCCCTATATCGTGAACATTTGTAAGATTCACGATATAAGGCTTTTTTGACAAGTATGTTCTCTGCGGTATAATGTTTAGTGAAACAAAACATTTTGTCCCACAAAACAAACAAGAGAGCGTGAAACCCACGCATATAAATTACCCCTTTTAAGCCCAGCCTTGGTGCGCCCACACCAAGGCTTTTACTTTACAATTATCACATCATATCATATTTTACAACTTTTCTTAGCAACTGTCAAGTTAGTTTCCAAAGTATATGATTTTAGAAGCATGTTGAAACGTCTATGTGTAACATTAACCTTTTACATTCCTCTTTATTTTCCTTTTGTTTGTACTTTTTAAAAGTTTTCAAAATCTTCCGTTTTTTTTTCAATGTTTTACTCTCTTTTCCTATTCTCTTTTAACTTCTTCTGTACAGTCTTAAATATCCTCTCATCAACGATTTGAAACTCTTGTCTTTTTTCTTCAACCTCACCCCATTTTACCACACCTATGTATAGCTTGTTGGAAAGTAAATTTTTCACGGTTTGACGGCTCCATTCACCGCCTCTTTTAGTCTTGATTTCCTGTTTGTTCAACCAATCCGCTATATCTTGCAATGAGTAATTCTGAGAGTACATTTCAAAAACCTTCCTAACAATCTCCGCTTGTTGAATATCTATTTGTCCATCGTTAGTGTATCCGTAAGGAAAATAGCTACTTGCATAAGTTTTTTCAGTTTTAGCTTTGTGCTTCCTTCCAGAGAATAGCCTTTCTGCTATTCTGTTCTTTTCAAATTCTGCAAACGCTCCGATTAACTGCCTCATCATGTTTGAAACGTAATCATCGTTGCTTAAGTGCTCTTCTGTTATACTGATAATCTTCACATTTAACTTCTTTAGTTCTTTCTCTATGAACAACTGTAAAAACAAATCCCTTGAAAGCCTATCGTACTTGTGCACTATTACATAGTCAATATCGTTATGAGAAACAAAGTCAAACAGCGCTTTTAATCCAGCCCGCTTGTCAAATCCGTTAGCTCCAGAGATACCTGCATCTTCGAATATTTCTATGAGCTCAAGCTTGTTCTTTTTTGCATAGTCTTTTATTGCCTTTTTTTGTATTTCGAGTCCGTATCCTTCTGTTTGTTCTTCAGTGCTAACCCGTACATACCCTACCGCTTTAGCCATCCTCATCGCCCCCTTAATCGTCTTTCAGTTTAATTATACTCTTTTTGATTTATTTTTGTCAAGTCTTTTTTAAAAGAATTTACAATATCAATATTAAGCTTATGTGAACGTGTTAAAGTGCTTGTAAAAAATTATCTCTTCTGGAGTATAAGAAAAGCGATAAGGAAGGCTTGTTTATTTGACTTATAACGCTTTGCAATTGCATAAGATGATATTTTTATCGTTTTATCATAAAGAAAAACATTATAAGTCAAATAAAAACGTCTTGTGAGACAAAACATTTTGTGAGACAAAACGTTATAAAATTTAAAACATTATAGAATTTCAAACATTATAGGTTTTAAAACATTATAAGTTTTACAATGTTATAGATTTTAAAATGTTCTGTACCCCGTAATGTTTTGTCAGACAATGAGATATAAAAAAAGCAGGCTTACCGCCCGCCTAAAGCAAATATTTATTTCAATAAGTTCACCTACCTTGTATCCGTTCCTACAAGTTTTACTATTATGTACCTTAAACTTATCCCTTTTCTTCTATAGTCCTCTCTTATCTTCTCAAGTTCATTTTCAGTGTACTCTTTACCATTAAGTTTGTATATTCCATCTTCTTCTTCTACAACGAAAATCAACTTCGTTTTAGTTTTATCACTTAGTTTCTTTTCCAGACGCTCTAATTTGTTGCTTATGTTCATTACCATATCACCTCTTCTGTGTTTCTTTCTTCCACGATTTGCTCAAGTCTGTTTATCCTGTCTTCTAACTCTTGCAACTCTTTAATCTTGACTATCATGTCAAGCACGTACTTAGACGCCTCAAGACGTATACGTTCGTATTTACTATTCATAAGTTCCTCGATATTGTTAAGCGCCTTGTTGCCTAATGTAATGAAGTATCGAAGTGTATTGTTTGTAAGTTCACGCTTGCTTTTCTCTAACTCATTTACAATTTTCTCTTTCTTCAGATACCTGTATATTGTCGCTTCAGACAGCCCCGTTTTCTCTGAGACTTCTCTTATCGTCTTGCTTGTCAGAAGTGCATTGACTAATTGAATCTCTTTACTTGTTAACTTCTCAGAATCTTGCATTTTCTATCACCTCACTTTTTTCATCATTAATCGGCGAGGAGACTCCAACTTCTGCAAGTTGGAGAGGAATCGCCAACCCTCCTTTCTTATTAGATACTAGCAAAACAAAGAAATATGTGATATATATGTGATATAATTATACTAACAAATACCTT
>Ga0209608_1002983_pt1 | contig 11220 bp, 9 predicted proteins | sample AD_UKC130_MetaG_FD_184428 | JGI IMG/M metagenome (GOLD analysis project Ga0209608, IMG submission 184428) | Active sludge microbial communities of municipal wastewater-treating anaerobic digesters from Canada - AD_UKC130_MetaG (SPAdes) (version 2) | ecosystem: Engineered > Bioreactor > Anaerobic... | reverse complement strand
TGCCCGACCAGCCCGACATGTGGGCCATGTGTGTCATTTGGGGCCCAGGAATCAAGCCGGGCACCCGTTTAGGGAAGGTCCAAATCGTTGACATCGCTCCCACGATTGCCACCCTTTTGGGGGTAGAATTGCCCGACGCAGATGGACGTGCGCTTGTCAAACCCAATTGAGGAACCGGAAAAATGGGCCATTTTAAGGTGGGGTTGAGAAGGCGCTGTTGACTTCGTGTAAGCATCGGCTTGAAAAAAGCCGAATCATCATTATGATTATCATAAAAGGTTTGTATAGCTATAGCTTCAGTTTCGACCCCTTGTGGGGAAGTCGAAAGCCAGCGTCGGTAATCAGGAGTCACAAACATGTCAATTCCATCCCAAGTCCGTTGTTACGATGAGATCACCCAATGCATCGGGAACACACCGCTCGTTAGAGTTAGAAGGCTTGCCGCCGGCTATGGGGCCACTCTTTTGGCAAAACTCGAAAGTTTTAACCCCCTCTGGAGCGTCAAGGACCGCATTGCCCGAGCGATGATTGACGCCGCCGAGCGCCAGGGATTGATCAAACCGGACACGGTCATCATCGAGCCCACCAGTGGAAACACGGGAATTGGTTTGGCGTATGTGTGCGCTTCCCGCGGTTACAAGCTGATGGTCACGATGCCGGAGAGTATGAGTCTGGAAAGGCGGCGGCTCCTCAAGGCCTTCGGAGTGGAATTGGTGCTGACTCCCGCGGCGGAGGGGATGCCAGGGGCCGTTCGAAAGGCCGAAGAGATCGTCCGCGAAAACCCCAACTTCTACATGCCCCAGCAGTTTAAGAACCCGGCCAATCCCGAGATTCATCGCCGAACGACAGCCGAGGAGATTTGGCGCGACACCGGCGGCCAGGTGGATATTTTTGTGGCCGGTGTGGGAACGGGGGGAACGATCACGGGGGTGGGAGAAGTCCTCAAGTCCCGCAAACCTGATGTTCGCATCGTGGCAGTTGAGCCGGCCAACAGTCCCGTGTTGACGCAAAAGTTATCCGGGCAGCCGATCAAGCCGGGGAAGCATGGGATTCAGGGAATCGGTGCTGGCTTCATCCCCGATGTTCTTAATCTTTCGGTCATCGACGAGGTCATCTGCGTCGAGGATGAAGCGGCCATGGAGACTTCCCGTCAATTGGCCAGGTTCGAAGGCTTTATGTGCGGCATCAGTTGCGGTGCCGCAATGTGGGCCGCCCTAGAATTGGCCAAACGTCCGGAAAACAGCGGGAAAACCATCGTCGTGGTCCTTCCTGACCTGGGAGAACGCTACCTCTCGACACGTTTGTTTCCCGAGTGATTGGAAGTGGCACGCTGAGGAACCAATACGGGGACAAGTTTTTGGTTTTTCTCTTCGGACAGAAGAAAAGCAAAAGGGCGGTCACTCTTTAGCGACCGCCCTTTCTCACATCAGTGGTTACGTCTCGGGTAACGACCGTGTTCGCAACGCCCAGGAGGTTTTAACTCAGCGAGCCATCAGCCGCACGGAGCACAAGCCGGTTTCTCACAAGCGGGAGCGCAGGGCTCGCAGCAAGCTCGCTTCGCCTCACAACGGGCACGAATCCGGGCCAAGAGGCCAGGACGGCAAACTGGTTCACATGCCGGTTCGCATGCAGGCTTTTCACAAGCGGGCTTCTCGCAGGCAGGAGCGCAGGGCTCGCAGCAAGCTCGCTTCGCCTCACAACGGGCACGAATCCGGGCCAAGAGACCAGGACGGCAAGCTGGTTCACATGCCGGTTCACAAGCCGGTTCGCACGCAGGCTGTTCGCAAGCGGGCTTCTCGCAAGCAGGAGCGCAGGGCTCGCAGCAAGCTCGCTTCGCCTCACAACGAGCACGAATCCGGGCCAAGAGACCAGGACGGCAAGCTGGCTCACATGCGGGTTCGCAAGCCGGTTCGCATGCAGGCTGTTCACAAGCGGGCTTCTCGCAAGCGGGGGCGCATGCGCCACCGAGGAACAAATCAGCCCGAGCCGTATTTAGGCCGAGCACAGTCACCAGGGCCCCAAGGGCCACCAAGCCAAGCAGTGTCACGCGCTTCATGTTAACACTCTCCGTTCACTCGAGGAACTGAAACAACACCTAACCCAATTTTCTTACCCAAACACCTTCTGGCCACTATTTTTCATCGTCCATTGCAAAGCCCCATTTTACCTAATTGTCGCCGTTCGCCCATTCAATTGGCCAGAAAAAATGGAGATCTGTGCAGGATAGACAGATTTTAACGAAGGAAGCAGTCTCCTTTCCTTTGTTCTACTCTCAGGTGAAATCTCTCGCGACTAACAAATCCAAGGGGCGAATTATGGCGGGACTGACCGCGGTGCTTACTCTCGGACCGACTGGGCGAATCGATCCTACGATTCGGCGCAACAAAGCTGGGAAAGATTTCCCAACCACGTCATCATTATAAGCTAGACTATCTTAAGGGATCAAGCAAGCGGGGTAGGGTACACCAACTATCTGTGTCCCGCTTGGGAAGGAGGGGTTTTGACACTATTAGCGATGTGGTAGCACGGCGAAAGGTCGATCCATGAACGAACAATTGACGAATCCAGCACTTGACCAGGTTCCCGCCATATATTCTGAGTTAGCAGACGACCCTGATCTTCGGGACCTCATCCAAATGTTTGTTGACGAGATGCCATATAGGGCAGCGCTTTATGAAGAACTCTTTCGCACGGGCGATTTCGAAGAACTGCGACGGGCTGTCCATCAACTAAAGGGCGCTGCCGGAAGCTACGGCTTCACTCCCCTTACGGAGGCCGCGACTGCCCTAGAGCAGTCCATCCGCCACGAGGCCCCCTACGAACAAATCCGCAGCGAACTCAACAATCTGCTCCGTCTATGCGCAGCCGCTCGCCTTAAGCCGGAAATAACGGCTTAAAGTAAAACAAGGCGCTTTCCCCTCAAAAGGAAGTTATTCTCCCTCGACAATTTACCACACTTGGCTTACCAGCAGGCCCAGCGTCTTTCGTCGCAACACTCGGCCTCAGAAATCCATTACTTCAGCCTTCCTTCTCCACAACGACAACGAACTCGTTTGGTTTTCGCCACTCGACTTTGACGCTTTCCTTGGCCTCGGAGAATCCGGGGGCCTGAGCGGAAATAACGAAATCCCCCGCGAAGGCACGAGTCGTTGCCCGCCCCTGGCTGTCCGTGCTAAGGGTTTCATCACTCCACCACTTCTGCTTGATCAACTTGTAAAGCTCGGTGTAAGCGGGCTTTGGCGACATATCCCGGCGAACAAGACCAGCTGGCGCTCCTTGCCATGCTCGCAAATCTGAAAAATCCCACCAGGTGATGGCCTCCACGGCTGGGTGCGAAAACAGCATCGTGTAAAACCGCACCACTTCCTTGGCCTGATATTCCTCACCTTCAGGTGTTGTCACCCAAGGTCGGGGACGTTCCCATCCCCGCTGGCCTGAAAGAATAGTCGTCTCCGTGAAATGGATAGGCACTTGAAACCGCGAGAACCTCTCACAAATCTCCCAGATTCGTTCGTTAGGCCAAGTGCCACCATGCATATGGCTTTGGATGCCGATTACGTCGTACAATCGCTTGCCGTCCTGATCGACGAGTTGCTCGATGACCCGCTCAAACTTGGGGCTTGTCACATAATCGTTGATGATAAGCGTCGCGTCGGGATTTGCCTTGCGTGCGGTCTCAAAGCACTGCCGCGTGAACTCCATCTGCCCCACTTTCTTCCACATGGCCGACATTTTCGGGGCGCGCCGCGTGACAAACTCGGGACGATCATACTCCGACACTTCATTCACGACGTCCCAACGGTCAATAAGACCGCGGAAACGTGAGACGCAGTCTTCAATCCGGGCAAGCTGGAGACGCAAGATTTCATCCGGATCATCCGGGAGCCAAATAGGATCCGCCGTATTCCAAGCCAACGGGTGTCCCTTCACGACAATACCTTTTTCCCGACACCATTCGGCCAGCCGGCGGGTGTAATCATGATCTGGACGACCGCGCTGCCGTTCGTAGGAAGCCCAATAGAATGCCGCGGTCGCATAATTGAACAACTCGGCAAAACGTTCGTTATAGGCGGTCTGAAGTTGTGAGTCTTCGATCCGGCCCCACAAAAAGATATTGCAACCAAACAAAAAGCAATGCCGTGTCTGCTGTAACCTTACCTTGGCATTTGGAACGGGACGGCCATCCTTGTCCCGAACCGTGATTATGACATCGCCTTTGCGGTATTTTTCAATCCGCATTTCCGCCGCCGTCCATAGTTCGTCACCTGTTTCACCCCATAACGACGAACCAGCAACAATAAAAAGGGAGAAAACCACAAGACTTCCGAGCACGCGACTTGACCAATGAAAACCCATGCTTTTTCTCCGACGTCTGTTCTGAAATGACCACGCTGCGTAGCGAGTGAGCCCTAGCTGTTTCGCTCTCGGGGCAGCCTCAACAACTGATACAATCTTGGATCCCGCAAAGTGCTGATCACCATCGTCGCACACGTAAAATCATGTCGTGCGCTGTGGCTACCGGGAACAGCGACGGTTATTGTACCGGCAGCCGCCGCCGCTCGGCAACCAGCTTCGCTATCTTCGAGCACAACCACCTTGTGAGGTGGCAATCCAAATCGTTCGCAGGCCTTTAGGTAGATTTCCGGGTAAGGCTTTCCCTGAACAACATCCTCGGCCGTGAGGGTAAAAGCAAATCGGGGTTCCAAGTCAAAACAGGCAAGTACAGCGCGAAGCGTCCGTCGTGAACTACTGGTGGCAATGGCCTTCGGAATGTTAGCCGATTCCAACGCTGTTAACAGCTCCAGCAGTCCCGGCATTGGGGCAATCCGCCCTTGGATGCGTTCAATGAAGAGGTCCTCTGACTCCGCCGCCAGCTCCTGCCAAGTATCCGAAAGATTATGCCACTGAATCATGATCTCGAAGCTTGCTTGTGGCGGGCGGCCCATCATGGCATCACTTAATTCACGGGTAAAGTTTTTGCCACGACGGCGAAGGAGTTCCTCTCCCACCGCAAAGTAGATATCCTCCGTGTTGAACATTAGGCCATCCATGTCGAAGACAACAGCTTCGGGTACGGTTTCCAGATTTTTCGCTTCCATCCTCGAACTCTTCACTTTCCTTGATTTGCTACCGCGTTGTGACAGTCCAACACAATACTCCACCAGACCTTATGGCAGTTTTACTACGGCATACGTGTGCGAGCGTTTCGCCCGGCCAAATGCCCATTGAGTATCTCTGCCACTTCTTTTGCGGACAGACCATAAACAAGAATCTGCTTTTTTTGCGATGTCTTTCCGGAAACAAGTGCCACTTGAGAAGCCTTGACGCCCAGGAAATCGGCCAAGACTTCGAGGACCGCCCGATTGGCCTTGCCCTTTTCGGGTTGTTGGGTCACGCACACCTTAACCTGGCCAGTTTCCTCCAAGTGGACCTCATTCTTTTTGGCACCCGGCTGGGCCTTGATAGAAAGGATAACACCATCGGGGTGCTCCGAAATCGGCCATTCTTGCAGACCTTCTCCCTGGGGTGATCTCGATTTATTTTCCGGCATACTGGTTCTTCTCGAGAGATGAATCACAAAGGCAAACTAAGCCCCTCATACAGAGCTGATCCCACGCGAACAATTGTGGCCCCCTCCTCGATGGCAATCTCAAAATCGCCACTCATTCCCATGGAGAGCTCCTTGAGTGTCACTTCCTCACCCATGAGCTCTTGCAACTGATCCCGCAGTTCCCGCAGCGCCCGAAAGTCACGTCTGGCCCCCTCCAAGTCCCCCTCTTGGCCGGCCATTGCCATGAGGCCGCAAATCGTAACGTGGCGATATTGGGGACATTGTGCGATGACGCTGGGCATCTCCTCCGGCCGAAATCCGTGCTTCGTCGGGTGGCCCGAGACGTTGACCTCTAACAGTAGCTTTGGCCGGACACCCAATTCCCCTGCGATCCGATCAACGGCCTCCAACAATCCCAGCGAATCGATCGAATGGATCCATGCGGCGATGGGGAGTGTTTTGCGGACCTTATTCTTTTGAAGCGGCCCGATCAAATGCCATTCAATATCGTATTCTCTGAGCTCACTCGCTCGCTGCCACAACTGCTGGGGACGACTTTCTCCCAGGATTCGTTGGCCGAGACGCAGCAGGCCCTGGATAATTGACAGATCGACGTATTTGGTGACCGCCACCATGGTGATCTCTTGCGGAGAACGGCCACACCGTGTCGCAGCGACAGCTATCCGATGTCGCACAGCATTAAGATTTCTTTCAAGAATATCTTCGATACTCTCTGACATCTCGCAGTCCGCAATCACAAACCGGTTAATGCAGTAAAGATCGGAAAATGCCGCGCGGTTCTCCGTGCCTTTGCCCATTCTCGTATCAGCCTGCACCTCTTAAGGTTGCGCCCCGAGACACTCTTGGCCATGCCAACGACGCATGAGAAAAAACCGTGCACGAGTCAACTCGATTGACTAACCGATTGATCACAGCCTCGCCCGAGGTAGTCTCCAGCGACAATCGCTCCCGCCACCCGCTAAGTGACTCATCCGCGAGGGATTGGGCTGTCCAGAGACACACCCGGGCATAGCGTCGTACCCGGGCAAGAAGCCAAAAGGGCACAGCCAAATCACCATGGGTCTGGAGAAAATCACTCCAACTCCAAATGCCAGAGACCTCGGCCAAGCTGTTCTCGTCGATCAACCGCGGAATCGTACCTTGGTCCCAATCGGTCACAAGAATAATTTGCCCACCGCGGCGCACAAGCCGGGCGGCTGTCCAAGCGGCCTGAGCCAGGTTTTCCCAGGGTGTGTGTGAGGGATTATGATCCACACCCGCAATGACCAACTCCGCCTTGCCATCAACTGTGGGACACCACCATCTTCTGTATTCCTCACGGGCGGTCCGTCTTGCTGCCTCCGTTGCTCCCGCCACAATTCTCAAGACACTTCCGCACGGTCCAGGGATGACCTCGACAGCAAACTGTGTTCCCAAAAGCCAATTGGCCTCTCGGCCAGATCGATCCCGATGCTCAGGCAATGGCCCCTTGCCTCGTCGTGCCTTTTGCACAACATCTCGCCAGTGGGCAAGCTGGCTCATGCGGTCCGAAAACGCTGGAAAGACGGCCCCCGAAGTGCCGTAAGCACTCCAGGCCTTCCCTGGTGGAGTACAACCAACCGGGATCACCACATCGGCATCAATCAACGCACGATTCAGCCGGAGTGGCCGTCCGTTGCGAAATCTGGCAAGCAAGGTAAGTTCTTCCTGCCGGTCGGCACGATGAGTCCGCACCTCTAAGGCTTGTGCTTCCTCCGCTGACAAAAACGGCCGGGGGTCGCCCCATCCCGCCGTTTCGTCGGACTCAGTTCGCAAAACCGTGAGTTGTCCCTCCGTTGACAAATGGGGAAGCAAGTATCTAGTAACCGCCGCCAAAATTTCCGCCCCACGCGGTGTTCCGCGGCGAAGCGCCAGCACCACCCGATCACCCGGTGTTACGCATCGTGCCAATGCGGGCAACTCTAAAGGATGGTCCAAGGCTTCCCGGACGGCCGCGTTCACATCCTCAATGGGTGCAACATCAGATCCCGGAAAGCCGACCACGTTTACCAGCGAGGTGCTTTTAATTTCAAGCACCCCGTATGTGCCGTAGGAAATACGGATATCCATAGGTTCGTCCAGAATATGCGGGATTCGATCGTTACGTTCTCTATTTTCCCTCATCCGCACTGTTATTCCCAGTTGGGTGTCACACACGGGAAGGATTTGCTAAGATGGGCGTAGGCGCGCTTGCTCGGGTCGCGCGATGTTATTTCCAGTGCGGCCTGGTAACGGCGATCGTTGATCGCGTTCTTCCCTGGGCAAGGCGGGAAACGACCTGAGCAAGTACAAGGTGGCGTCGAGACCAAGGATTGGCAAACGGAGTTATCTATGAGGCAAAATGAACGAATTCCCTCGTTTGTTGTGTTTTTATGCACAGTTTGTGCCTCTGATCCCTTTCGGCTGCTCTCGATATTTCGCAGCGTCTCCACGCGGTCCGTTTTTCATCTCGTTTTTATTGCTTTCTTGTTGACTCTCTGCGGATGTCCGGCGAAAAGTAGAGAGTCAGCTGGACCCTCGCAGGCGGCGGACCAAAAGGAGCCTTTAGGTACAGTTAAGGCGGGTGACTCGCCAACGACGGAGAAAGGACAGCCTGTCCAGCAAGCCACTGGGGACCAAGCCGTCTCTCAATCCACTGGTGGTGTCGGTACTCCGCAAGCCGCTCCTCCTCTTAGTACAGAGACGGCCGAGGAAATCCTCCAAAAGATGGTGGAGGCCTACGGCAAGGCCCGGAGCTACGGAGATCAGGGACGCATCGTGATGCGAGGCGTCTATAACGGTCAGCCATTTGAGAACCGCACCAACTACCTAACGGCGTTTGAACGGCCCAACAAACTTCGGTTGATCGCGGGCGAAGGAGTATTGATCTGCGATGGGAAAGACCTTTGGGGATTCGTCAACTTCTTACCTGGTCAGGTTCTCAAAACCAATGCACCCGATAAGTTCACCCTAAAAACCCTGTTTACGGATACCGTTCTCGCGAACGCCCTCATGCAAGGGCCCGGCCAAGTGTATTCGTTAGTGCCCCCGCCGCTGGTGCTGTTGCTAGCCGACGATCCACTCAAGACGTTCTTGTATCGGGCTAAGCCTCCCGAAGTCATCCCGCCTGGCACCCTTGGCAATTCTACGTGCGATCGGATTCGCCTGGCGCGGTTGGACGGGGATATCATCCTTTGGATCGACAGGAGCACCCGGCTCCTAGTGAGAGTCGATTTTCCCACCGAAAGCATCCGACGGTCCTTGGACGGGGGACAATTGCAGAATCTTGCGATTTATGCGGAGTTTCCAAATGCCGTCCTTGATGCAGATATCGACCCGGCGGCCTTTCAATTTCAGGCACCTCCGCAGTCGCGGATCACTGAGGAACTGCACCCCCACGGCTATGATTTCTTAGGGACGCGCCCAAAGGATTTCCAGTTTGTGGACGTCGATGGCAACCCTGTCACGTTGCAGAGCTTGGCCAACAAACCAGTGATCCTTGAGTTTTGGTCGAAGAACCACCCATACTCGCAGATTGTCTTGAGGATGATTCAGGCGGTTTATGAGCAATTCAAAGAGCGCGCAGCATTTTATGCTGTCAGTATTGACCCTCCGATCGATACTTTGGACAGTCGCGCGGTCTCCAATCAGGAGTTGTTAAATCTCCTCCAATCATGGAGTGTCTCCATCCCTCTGCTCCGCGATCCGCAAAACGACGCGGAAAAGTGTTTCGATGTGTACATCCGGCGGGAGGCCGCTACGATCCCCTGCCTGGTGATTCTTAATGCGGAGGGTGTCATTCAGGCATATCATCTCGGTTCAGCCCCAGATTTAGTCGATCGTTTGGGAGCGACGCTTGAGAAGCTCCTCAGCGGCGTCAACCTTGCCGAAGAAGAAAAATCCGGCTTCCAGAAGATGAGGGAGGAGCTCGCACGGCTGGTGGCTGAGTCTGAGAAGCACGGATTGTTTACATTTCCCGTGGAAGAGATCACTGCCGCGGGAACAGCCCAAGCAGCCGAAGCGACCCAACCGCAGCATCTGCGGTTAACACCGTTATTCCAATGCACTGCGGTGAAATCGCCGGGAAACGTGATGATTGTGGAGACGTCCGATCAAGAGAGCGCGATTTACGTCGTGGAAGACGGCCAAATGGCCACAGAATTGACTTGGGAAGGCCAGGTCAAGGTGCAGCACCCCTTGAACCCCATTCCACCCGACAAAATCAATTTTCTGAGGACCGGCGTGGATGGCCAGGGTAATCGATTTTTTGTAGCGTGGTCACTGGGATCCCAACGAGTCTACTTCTTCGACAAGAATTTCGCTGCCTTCAGCCGCTACCCGGCCGATGATAGTCCCCCGCACGATGGGGTAGCCGATGTTCACTTGGTTGATCTTCAGGGCGACGGGACGATCGAAGCGGTGGCCGGTTTTCTCGGCTTGGTGGGCGTCCACGCCTTTACCCTCGATGGAAAGAGGATTTGGTCCAATAGGACAGCCTCGGCGGCGTTCCGTGTAGGAATCATGGAGCCGAACCCGGCGAAACAACGCAACATCTTAGCCACCAATACGACCCGCGGCAGCGCCGTGGAAATTGCCCACGATGGTCAGCGTCTGCGGGAAATCATCGTCCCGGGGCGAACCATTGCCTGGCTCGTCTGCGCCGATTTGGACGGCGATGGTCGATCTGAATTGTGCGGCCTCGATCCAAAGGATTTTGGCCAAGTTGAGGCGTTCGCCTTTAACGAGGAAGGGGAAGAATTATGGAGTTACAAACTCCCCAAAGGTATGACCGAATACCCCGTCGAGCAAATCACCCATGGACGCCTCCTGCCAAATCAGGATACCCAACAATGGGTCTTTGTTGGTGCCGATGGTTCACTTCACATTGTGGACATCAACGGACAATTGGTCGATCAATTTAACGTGGGTGAACTCATCACGGGCGTGGCGGTCGCGCGATTCTCAGGGAAGCCGGCCCTCATCGTAGCAACGCCCCAAAGAGTCCTCGCATGGTCAGTCGAGGCAAACGAAACAAAAGCTACCCAGTGATCCGAGGAAGGCGATACTCGAATGTGCTAAAGCTCGGACACGTGTTGTCACGAGGTTGCGGCAATCGCCATTTTGTGACCAGGTGCGATTTGTTTCACGAAAACTGCGCCTTAAGGTGAGACGTTCGCACCATCGTTCCGGCGCACGTTGCCCGATTCACTTCGAATTGTCGCTAGGCATTGCCGAACTTTTTCTTCAACCATGCGGATAAAGGCTTCTTCATCTAAGTTTTCGTAGTCTTGGGGACCAATTGCCCGGCCAAAGTGAACCCGTATGCGACCAGGGCGAGGAAACTTCCGCGACCTTGGCCACGATTGATAGGCCCCCTCAATCGCCAGTGGCACGATTATGGCCTGAGATCGAACCGCCAGGACGCGAAATCCTTTCCGAAAGGGATGGATTTCCCCGTCGGGAGAACGCGTCCCCTCCGGAAAAATTAACACGGCGTCCCCACACCGAAGCCTCCGCAGGGCCTCTTTCAAGCCGCTCAGGGGATTCTCCAGATCGAGGGGGATGGCACCGTAAGAGGTAATCAGCCGCGAAAAGAACTTGTTGGTGAAGAGCGTCTTACGGGCAAGATAACTCACCGTCCGCGGAACACC
>Ga0209608_1002982_pt1 | contig 11237 bp, 9 predicted proteins | sample AD_UKC130_MetaG_FD_184428 | JGI IMG/M metagenome (GOLD analysis project Ga0209608, IMG submission 184428) | Active sludge microbial communities of municipal wastewater-treating anaerobic digesters from Canada - AD_UKC130_MetaG (SPAdes) (version 2) | ecosystem: Engineered > Bioreactor > Anaerobic... | reverse complement strand
TGCTAATGAATTAAATGATTGGACCAAAAGATTTTATGTGAACATTGAAAGAACTTATATAAAGGAATTTATTAATGTTAAAAAAGATAATTTATTCTTATATTTCTATATTTAAGAATATAAAAAAATAGAAAATAATTCCTGAATATTAAAAAAGGGGCTGGATTCAGCCCCTTTGAATAATAATTCTCTGTACTTAATTTAATTTTTTCTTATTCACTCATAATTGCTCCATAATTTTCTGTGTATTTAAGTATAATTGTTTGTATAGATTGTAATATTTATTGTAAGTTTGGTTGTTTGACTTGTTGGGTAAAGTATCTTCTTTAAATAGAGTCCATTTTTTAATGTCTTCTGGCTGTTTGAATATACCAGTTCCTAATCCAGCTAGAAATGCATCTCCTAAAGGTGCTTCAACATCTTGTTTTGTTCTCTTCATAACATACCCTGTTACGTCAGAAAAGATTTGAGTCCAAACATTACTTTTTGCTGCACCGCCAACTAAATAGCATTCTGGATCGAGTACTATTCCTGCATTTTGTGCTTCTTCAATATTATGTCTTAATGAATATGCTACCGATTCCATAAATGCCTTATATAAATGATTTCTTGTATGATAGAGACTTAATCCAATAATAGTTCCTTTAGCCTTGGAATCCCAAATTGGAGACCTTTCTCCCATAAAATACGGAAGAACAATTATTCCTTCACTTCCAGCAGGAATGTCTTTAGAACCTAATTCCAGAAGTGTATATGCAGAAATTCCTCTTTTTCTTTCATATTCCTTCTCGTACTCACCAAATTCTTCCCTAAACCATCTAACAATGGCTCCTGACGTAGCTCCGCCACCAAAGGTGTATATTTTAGTTAAATCGTCAACAACATAAGGATAACTAACTAATTCAGGTGTGAGATATTTTCCATCATGAATATTTCCCCAGCATGTAGATGTTCCAACCATTGCAACATGTTCACCTTCATAAACAGCACCTGCGCTTAACTGGGCGACTGGCGCATCAATTCCACCAGCTATTATAGGTGTACCCTCTAATAAACCTGTTTCTTTTGCAAATTTTTTAGATATTTTTCCTACAATGTCTGAAGATTTTACTATTTTCTCAGGTAATTTATTTACATCTATATCTAAGATTTTACACATTTCCTCGGACCAGTACTTTTTGTGAATATCAAAAATACCACCAATATTGCCTGCAGAAGAATAATCAATAACATTTTCACCAGTTAGTTTGTAAATGACAAAATCTTTTGGAGTTATAAATTTATATGTTTTATTCCATATTTCTGGTTCGTTATTTTTTATCCACATCATTTTTGTAAAACCAAAATAACTATCTACATAGTTTCCCGTTATACCAAATATTTTATCTTTGGGAATATTTTTCTTTACAAACTCAGTTTCTTTAGTTGCACGCCTGTCCATCCATATTAAACATGGTCTTAATGGGTTGAATTCTTTATCAACAGGTACACCTGATCCACCATACAAACCGCTTATTGCAACTCCTGCTATATTTTTGGGGTTAATTTGTGATTTTTCTATGACTCTTTTAAGTGTATCTATTACTGCATTAAACCACACATCAGGCCACTGTTCTGCCCAATTAGGTTGTGGAGTTAACACAGAATACTCTTTAGCAGATTCTGAAATAACTTGACCTTTCTCATCAGTGATCACTGATTTAGTACTTTGAGTCCCAATATCTATACCAATTAAATACATATTTACCGCTCCTATGAGTGAGATTATCGAATTATTTTAATCTAAAATCTGATAAGAAATATTTTTAACTTTACAAAAATGTACTAATTCTTCAATATAATCTCCATAGACTCCGTGTATATGGTTACATGGATAATACTCAAGATAAGTATCTATTGTTGTGTCTAATTTGGCATATGCATGAGGCCATTCAATTTGGACCTGCTCGCTAAGTCGTTTCTTTTCGTTATCACTTAACTCTACAAATTCTGCAGGAACTATAGTCATGACATATTCTCCATCCTGTCTTGCAAGTCTAGCAAGTGTTACCCTTCCTGGGGCGGCAAAATGTTTTACTGCTCCTCCACCAGCTGGGAAATAGAAATCTTCAGGATGTATAATTACATTTTTCAAGTTTTCTTCAGGATTATTTGATTTGCCTGCAAAATATGTTGCGTGTTGTCCTGAATTAGCAAGGTCAAGCAATTTCTCTTCTTTGAAATAATGTCTGACATCAGCAAAAAGAACTGGGGTTTGTGCTATATGTTTGAATATTTCCATAGTCAATGCACCGTCCATATCGGTTTCGGTTGCAGCTACTATAGGTTCTTTTGGGCCATCAAAATCATAAGGATCGTTCAAAAATGCTTCGGCAATGTCCATTGTTGCGTAATTGTTTGTCATTTCTGGTTGGCCTTTGAATCCAACAAAGTCAAGTTCTTCTTCTTTAATTATTTCTAATGCAGCATAATACAATCCTATCTGTTTTTCTAAAATCGCAGGAGTTAGCCTTTTTCCATCATATTGAACGGTAGCATATCTTTCAAGCCACTCTCTTGCTTTCTTTTTCTTTTCGGTAGAAACTTTTTCTGCCTTTAAAACTAAAGCATATTGATCAATTTGTTCAACATCTATTCCAAATTCTTTCATCCACTGATCTCCATTTGCTGATGCTGTGTACATACCCATAGGTCTTCCACCAAACATGCCGTATCTTTCACCTTTTAATCTATGTGCAGCACTTGCTGCTCTAACGAATTTAAGTAATTTGTTCATAACTTCTGGATCCTCAGGTTCTCCCCACACTCTTTCTGGAAAAATTCCAATTTGTTCTAAAGCTCCAGCAGCTGCAAGCATACCTACCATTCCAGGATATTTAGGATTAATTTGTCCGTATATCAAATATGGCCCCGGAGCATAAAGGGAAGCAATTACACTTAAATGTGGCCAACACCATATTGAATAGTTAAAAATTGTCATTTCAACTTCAGCCTTCATCATTTCTTTTCCAGCTTTTTTAGCTTTAGATGGTTTATTTACTATATCTGAAGCTCTAATAACCTCGATTTCCCCAGTGTTTTCTAAAGCTTTTGCTAACCTGTCTTCAAACTTCTTGTTCATTTCTAGTGTCTCTTCATGAACAAAATCTCTACCGTCTGAAAATGTGATAATACCAACTTTTCTTTTTTTCATAGTACGACCTCCTGATTAAATAATTTTCTTATATTTATTTTCACATTTTTAAATCTTAATACACTTAACTGATTCTCTCTCAATTAACTCCGCTTTCAAAGTAACTCTCATAGGAAGTGTATATCTATCCTCTATTCGAGATAGCAAAGCCGTAGATGATATCTTACCAATTTCCAAAATAGGTTGCTTGACTGTAGTCAAAGGTGGATCTATTAATTCATTTTCTGGAGTATCATCAAATCCTATCAATGAAACTTCATCAGGAATTTTTATGTCAAGCTTGCGAGCGTAATATACTATATATTTAGTTATATTGTTGTTTGTAGCTATTATTGCAGTAGGTAAATTATTTGTATCTTTAAGATTTTTTAAAACCTCAAAGGTTTTTTCATGAGGATAAATATCTTCGCAAATCCATTCACGTTTTACCGGAATATTTAATAACTTACATCCTTTAAAAAATCCCTTTAATCTTTCTTCTATTGTAAATATTCCTTTTTTAGAGAGAAAGATGCCAATATTTTCATGACCATTTTCTTTTAAATGCATTAAAGCTTGAATTATTGCATCTTGGTTATCTACAACAACATAATCAAATTGTTCTTGATTATGAAACATTCTATCATAGAATACAATTGGTACACCCATTTTATAGAAATCTCTATACAACTTTAAATTGCTTCTTCCATTTTTCTCAGAGATAGGCGAAGATAAAATTCCCTCCACACCCTGACTAATCAACCAATTTAAGTATGTTCTTTCTTTATCAATATTTTCATCAGCATTGCTTAGCAGAATCTTGTACTCACGAGGAAACAAAACATCTTCTACCCCTTTTAAAAAATCTAAAAAGAAAGGATTTCTTATATCAAAAGCTACTATTCCAATAATTTTTGATTTTGAGTTTTTCAAGGTTTGCGCAGATAAATTTTTCATGTATCCCAGCTCTTCTGCAGTTTCTATAACTTTTCTACGTAATTCATCACTTACACCCGGTCTTGCTGATAAGGCTCTAGAAACCGTTGATGGGGAAATATTCAAAGTTTTTGCTATGTCTTTAATGGTTGGTTTTTTCACAAAAATTCCTCCGCTAGATTTTATTTTATAAAAATGGACGTAATATTGGCTCTATCATAAAATAGTTATCCTATAGTCATAAATCAATGATCGTCAAATAAATTAATTAAAAAATATTTACTTTTCAATAATTTTATAATAATTCGCTTTTTATTCCTACAATTTGTAGTCACTCTCAAATCGATTTAGGTCGTCTTGAGGAAATTCAACTTTTAAATAATCCAATAGTACATTTAAGGGCAAAGTAATGTCAGAGATTCCAAGTTTTATTAATTCATTTGCTGTATTAACATCTTTTATACTGGCTCCCAGTAAGCGTAAAGATGGATTGTGTATTTTACATACATTCACGATATCAGCCAATTGTTTTTCTACATTTATTTTACTATTTTTCATTCTATCATAATAAAAAGCTATGTAGTCAACGTTTGAACAGATTGCTGTATATGTTTGCTGAATAGTATAAACTGCAGTTGCACAAACTTTGAAACCCCATTTTTTTAGAGGTAATACATACCCTGGTGCAATTAAAGGATCCCAAGGAAGTTTGATAGTAAATTTTTCAGGTTCTATTTTTTTATTTATCGAAAGATCTTTAACAACTTCAAACCATTTTTTATCTTTTTTGATACTACCTTGTATAAAATGATGCCCTTTGACAGATTGAAGAAACTTGATCGTTTTTTCGAATCCCCAAGATGGTCTATCTTTTATTATTATTGAGGGATTCGTTGTAAGACCGTTGATAAAACCAAGATTTGAAAAGGAAACAGCTTGTTCATCAAGAGAATCAGCATAAATCAAGATTCGACCACTCCTTTTTTAAGTATAATGTTGGCATACAATGACTTTTCACTAGTAGCTATAATGCAGTATACATTCTTAGCTCTTTCATAGAAATCAAATCTTTCGACTGTTTTTATCTTATAGTTTTCTTTGGAGTTTTTTAATATTACCTCATAGTCCTTCCATATAGAAGGTTTAATATTTAATCCATTGTCCATTAAAATAACATTATCTTCAGCAAAAGTATCTAGAGGAAAATATTTTATGATTGCTTCCAAAATATTAGGTATTCCATGACCATCTGAACGTACAACCTTTGTTCCAGATGAATGGCACGGATAGTTTCCATCTGCAATTAAAATTTCATCACCATGACCCATTTCAAGAAGAATTTTCATTAAATCTGGGGATATAATACTAGGTATATTTTTTAACATTATAAATTCACCTCTTAGTGTAAATATGATTTTATTTTATTTTTTTCTAGTTCTCATTTGATCAATGGAAACTGTTATTATTAAAATAATTCCAACAATTATTCTCTGCCAAAAAGGGTTTATATTTAATAAAACAGAACCATTGTAAATAGTTGCCATAACTAATGCTCCTAAAAATGCCCCAATAGCGCTTCCTTGAGCTCCCATTAAACTGGCTCCTCCTAATACTGCAGCTGCTATTGCATCTAATTCATATCCTGTTCCAGTGCTTGGAACACCCATCCAAATTCGTGAAGTTTCTAATATACCGGACAAACCCCATAAAAAACCGGCTATCATATAAACTCCAATGATAACTAATCCAATATTTATACCAGATAATCTCGCAGCTTCTGGATTGCTTCCTACCGCATAAACATACCTTCCAAAAGTAGTTTTTCTCAGCAGAAATTCCATAAAAATGATCACTACTACAAGAAACCAAAATAAATTGGGTATGCCTAAAAACGTTCCAGAAGAAAAGTTAGCGATACTTCTTGGAAGTCCGAAAATATTTCTGCCTCCAGATATAAGTAATGCTGCTCCCCTTGCTATACTCATCATAGCTAAAGTGGCTATAAAAGGGGGAACTCTAAATTGATGAATAAAAAAGCCATTGACGAAACCTAGTCCTGTAGCTATTGCTAATACTATAAGGATTCCTAACCATATAGGAAGTCCTTTAACCAAGAACAATGCAAAAAGAATGTTAATCAACGCTACAACAGAACCTATTGATAAATCAATACCTGCTGTAATGATAACCAGGGTAACTCCAACTGCATTTATCCCTTGTATAGTTACCTGCCTTAAAACGTTTTGAATATTTGATAGTGTGAGAAAATTTTCTGTTGCAATAGAAAGAAAAACCCACATAGCAATTACTACTAGCAAAATAACCCTTTGAGTATTCCATGTAAATTTTAACTTTTTTGAAGTTTCTGCTAAGCTCAAAGATTCATTATTTTGACTCATTCTGGTGAACACCTACCTTGTTATTCTTATTTTTTATTGCAAGAGATAAAATTCTTTCTTCAGAAAAATCTTTTCTTTTTACCTCACCAACAATAGTTCCTTCCCTCATAACAAGTATTCGATCACAAATAGACATCAGCTCTGGAATATAAGAAGAAATAAATAATATTGCATTTTTACGAGAGGCCAATTCGTTAATCAATTCATATATTTCTTCTTTAGCTCCAACATCTATGCCATTTGTAGGCTCATCTAGAATAAATACTTCTGATTCACTTGCTAACCATTTTGCTAGAACAACTTTTTGCTGATTACCTCCACTTAAGTTTTCTACTTTTTGATAGATTGAAGGGGTTTTTATAGACAAAGACTTTATAAAATTGTGTGTGTTTTTTAATTCTTCCTTAGTTTTCACTAATCCTAATTTGCTAATTCTAGAATATATTGGCAAATTAATGTTTTCTTTTACGGTAAGCTTTAATGCTAACCCATGTTCTCTACGTTCTTCAGGTACAAAACCCATTTTTTTCTTTATAGCTCTACTAGGTGACAATTTTTTGATTTCTTGTCCCTTTAAATATATCTTTCCTTCTTCTATAGGTTCTGCTCCAAATAAAGCTCTTGCTAACTCTGTTCTACCAGAACCTACAAGTCCATAAAGTCCTACAATTTCCCCTGCTCTAAGACTAAAAGAACAATTTTTGACTTTACCGCTTTTTATATTCTCAACCCTTAAAATTTCTTCACCTATTTCACGTTCTCTAAACATTTCCTTTTTTAAGTCTCTCCCTACCATCATAGTAATTAGTTCATCTTCTGTAGTTTCTTCAACTTTTTTATGTCCAACTACTTTTCCATCTTTTAATACTGTAACAGTATCACAAATTTCAAAAACTTCTTCCAATCTATGTGATATATATATAATAGAGATTCCTTCGTTTTTCAATTGTTTTATAACCCGGAACAATTCATTAATTTCTTTTTCTGCCAAAACCGCTGTAGGCTCATCCAGTATTAAAACTTTAGCGTTTTTAGTTAAAGCTTTTGCTATTGCAACCATTCCTTTATGTGCAGAACTTAAATTTGAAACTTTATCAATAGGATTAATGATTTTGTCATATTGGAGACTTCTTAATAATTCTTCGGTTTTTTTTATCATTGCTTTTTTATTTATCAAACCAAATTTAGCAAACTCGGACCCCAAAAATATATTTTCGTAAACTGTAAGGTGACTAGCTAACATGAGGTCTTGATATACTACTGCTATTCCCATTCTTTCGGAAATTATAGGATTTAATGCTTCAAATCTTTCTCCAAATATTTGGATTTCTCCTTCATCAGGTGTGTATGCTCCTGTTAATATTTTGATAAGAGTAGATTTTCCGGCTCCGTTTTCTCCGACTAAGCCTCTAACTTCTCCCTTTTTAATAGAAAAATTAACATTTGAGAGAGCTACAACTCCAGGAAAAGTCTTTGTTATATTTCTCATAATTACACTATTGTCAAAATTGTTTTCACTCTTCATGTATATTTCACCCCTTCTTTAAAAGAAAGGGGGGATTTCCCCCTTTCTTGATAACCTTTGATTGTTTTTACCAATCCTTATAATATTCAAAAGGATTTATAGCAGCATCTGCTTCTCCACTTGCTAAGGATTCTCTAGTAATAATTAGTATTCCTGTATCAACATTTTTAGCAAGGGGAACTCCATTTCTTGCCATGACTGCGTAAGCTACTCCTGCATATCCCATTACCCAAGGTTGTTGCACCAATACTGCATCCAAATAACCATTTTCCAAACCCCAAATTTCTTGCGCACTCGAATCAACAGCAATTGCTGCTAAATCTTTTCTTCCCTGCATATCAAGTGCCCTTACCATATCGTCTCCAGTCATTTGGTTATTGGCATAAATACCATCCAAATCAGGATAAGCTGTTAATAGGTCTAAAGTAATAGTAATAGTATTTCCAACTTGTCCCATTGCATCTCTAACGCTTACTATTTGTATGTCAGGATAAGCTTCTTTAATTCTATCTTGAAATCCAGCTATTCTTGCTTCTAAAGAGCCTACCCCACTCATATAAGTTATAGCTGCTACTTTTCCACGAGGTGCACCTTTTCTTTCTGTGAGAGCTTTTGCTAAAGCATCTGCAGATCTTTGACCTATAACGTAATTATCAGATCCAAGATAAGAAACATAATTATCCGTGTTTGCCATAGAATCAATAATTATGACAGGAATTCCACTATCCATAGCTTTTTCTATTCCTGGTACTAATGCATCCGCTACCGTAGGTGCAACAACTATTGCATCAGGTTTGGTGGAAATAGCTGTTTCTAAAATAGCAACCTGCCTTGAAACTTCAGATTCAGATGTAGCTTCTTGGTGAATAAACTGTACTCCAAAATGATTAGAAGCTTTCTTTGCACCATCCAAAACGATCTGCCAAAATTCATTTTCACTAGCTTTTACAATAAAGAATACTGTCATGTCACTTGATTTGATAGCTTTAGGGGGATTGGATTTTGAAATGTCAAAAAAGCTAGTCTGAGAGAAACTTACAAGCGAAAAACTTAAAAGCATTAAAACTGTCAATAAAACTGTTATACTTTTTTTCATGCCACACACCTCCTATTTATGATGAAAAACAAAGTTTCGAAAAACCCAACTAAAAAATATTATTAAATATAACCTTAAACAGAATTATTGTTGAGATCACAAACAGACTCTCTTTCAATAATTTCAGTTTTTAACACAATTTTAGTTGGTTCTGATACATTATTTTCAACCTTTTCTAAAAGTATTGTCGCTGAGATTCTTCCTATTTCGAATACAGGTTGTTTAATACACGTTACGGAAGGTTTAATTATTTCATTTTCTGGTAAATCGTCATATCCTACAATAGAAAGAGTTTCAGGAACCGAGATGTTTAATTGCTTAGAAGCACTTATTAATTGTTTAGTGATTTTATTATTTGTAGCAATTATTGCTGTTGGAAGTTTTTTATTCTCTTTCAATTTTTTAAGAGTAAGAAACGTTTTTTCTTCTGGAAATAAGTCTTTACATATCCATGAATCATTTATTGGAATTCCTAAAAGTTTACACCCTTCTAAAAAACCTTCTAACCTTTTTTCAATAGTATAAATTCCACTTTTTGACAAAAATATGGCAATATCTTTATGTCCCTTATCTTTTAAATATTTAATAGCCTGAATTATACTATCTTTATTATCCACTGTTACAGAATCAAATTTTATTTCTCCAGAAAAAGTTCTGTCGTAGAATACAATTGGAATTCCCATGTCACTAATTTTTTTATATAATTTTAAATTATTTTGACCTTCCTTTTCTCCTACAGGGGAAGTTAAAATTCCATCCACTCTATGTTCGATCATCCAATTTAAGTAAATTTTCTCTTTTTCAATATTTTCTCCTGAATCATTTAAAAAGAAATTATATCCTCTTAAAAATAGTATGTTGTCTATGCCTTTCAAAAAATCCAAAAAAAATGGATTTCTTATGTCTGATACTATTACCCCAATTGTTTTAGATTTTGAAGTTTTCAATGAACCAGCCATAAAGTTTCTTATGTATCCGAGTTCTTCGGCCTTTTTGTTAATTTCCCTTTTTAGCTTGTCACTTACCCCTTTCTTTCCGTTTAGTGCTCTTGAAACAGTAGTTATAGAAACACTCATTTCCTCTGCTATATCTTTTATTGTTATTTTTCTTTCCATTATTATCACACCTTTTCAGAAAGTTATAAAATAAATTTAACAGGTATTTTTTGTTATTATATTTTAAATCTCTTAACTAAAGCCTCTAGTTCAGATGATAATTCACTCAACTCTTTTGCACTTTCGTTTATCTCTACTGATTGATTTAGTTGTCTGTCTATTACCTTTCTTGAGTTTTCTAGTTGTTCACTTATCTCTGAGACTGCTCTGGCTACCCTTTCTATCGCTGAACTCATCTCTTGGGCACTCGCACTTTGTTCTTCTGCACTTGCTGTCATGTTTTCTATCCCTTGATTCATCTTTTCTATTCGTTCTCTTATGTTATTGAAACTCTCTAGTACATTGTCCATTTTTTTGTTCACTTCTTCTATCGTTTCTACTACTTTGTTTGTTGAGTCGTTTACTTTCTTTGTTCCTTGCGTTATGTTTGTTAGTATCTGACTTATTTCGTCTGTCGCATTTCTTGACTCTTCGGCTAACTTTCTTATTTCATCTGCTACTACTGCAAATCCTCTTCCAGCTTCTCCTGCCCTTGCCGCTTCTATCGCTGCATTTAAGGCTAGTAGATTCGTTTGTTCCGTTATCGAGTTTATCGTTTCTACTATGCTTTGTACATCTTTTGCGTTCGTTGCTAGTTGGGTTACTTCTTCTTGGCTTTCTTTTGTCCTTTCTACTGCTTCTTTTACTATTTCACTTATGCTTAGTATTGTTTGACTTCCTTCTTGGGCTGCTTTGTTTGTGTTTTCTGCTTCTTCACTTAATCTTTGGGCATCTCGCGATACTCCTTGTGCCGCTCTTGCTACTTCATCTACTCCTGAGGTTACTTCTTCTACATTTCCTGCTGTCTCTTCTGCATATGTCTGTATTGTATCCATTTGTCTTTTTAGTTCTTCTGAGTTTTCTCTGCTTTCTTGCGAGGTCTTGGTTAGGTTGACTGAGGATTCTTGTACTTTGTCTGAAGCTTGTCTTATCGATCCCATTGAATTTCTTAGTT
>Ga0209608_1002980_pt1 | contig 11241 bp, 9 predicted proteins | sample AD_UKC130_MetaG_FD_184428 | JGI IMG/M metagenome (GOLD analysis project Ga0209608, IMG submission 184428) | Active sludge microbial communities of municipal wastewater-treating anaerobic digesters from Canada - AD_UKC130_MetaG (SPAdes) (version 2) | ecosystem: Engineered > Bioreactor > Anaerobic... | reverse complement strand
CATCGTCAACAGCTTTCGCGGCATAAACGCTTAGGCTATTGTCTCATTAGCTACCGTTTGATAACCGAGGTAATTTACACACTAATTTGGACTTGACTTGGATTTCTAACATTAATCTAAATTTAGTGAAAATCTTAGTTAAACAGTAGAAAATAAGCCAGCACAACTATGCCGATCGCTATGCGGTAATAGCCAAAGGCCTTGAAATCATTCCGTTTTATATACCCGAGCAGAAATTTTATCGCCAGTATTGATACCACAAATGAAACCAGCATTCCTGCGGCCAGCAATATTACCTGCGCACCGGAATCAAAGGTGAACTTGGCCAGCTTGAGCAGGCTCGCTCCCAGCATAACAGGTATGGCAAGGAAAAATGTGAACTCAGTAGCGACATACCTTGATGTCCCTATGAGCATGGCCCCGATTATGGTAGCTCCGGACCTCGATGTGCCCGGAACAAGGGCCAGTACCTGGAATAAGCCGATCATTATTGCTGTCTTATATGTCATCTGTGACAAGTCCCGTATTTGATACCTTCGGTTTTTATTACTCAGCTCTATAGCTATAAACAGAATACCATATATGATCAGGGTGATCGATACCGTTACATAGTTGTAAAAATGCATATCGAACCAATCATCCAGCAAAACGCCTATAACTGCAGCGGGCAATACGGCTACTATGACCTTATACCACAGATTCCATGTATTAGCCTTTTGCTGTTTCGTCTTTCTGGGTGAAAAGGGGTTGAGCTTGTTGAAATACAGCACTACGACCGCTAATATAGCGCCCAGTTGGATGACCACCCGGAACATCTCCATAAACTTGTCTGTCATTGCAGTCGTTCCTTCGCCTATGCCCAGCAGTTCCTCTGCCAACAGCAAATGGCCGGTACTGCTTATCGGCAGCCATTCCGTGATCCCTTCTATGATCCCCAATAATATAGCTTTTATCAGATCCAATATCTCCATCTTTTCACCCCACTTGACAGTATATAAGTATAGCCAGATAAATACACTGTTAATCTATTATAATATAAATGATCTATTTAATGAATAGCAATAATTGTTAATAGTACGAATTGCTGCCTTATAGAGCGTCGGATCCTCAGTATATAAGGCAGCAGCTTGGGAATTGTCTTTATTTACTTCAGCATATAGCTGTTGTTTATGATGATTGTGTTGTATAGGAAAAGGATATCTGTATTTTCAGAGAAATCGATATATTCATCCAGCAGGCCAGTTGCCACATAGCGCAGGTCTACCAATGTTATCCTGGAGTACCCTTCAAGCAGCAAGGGAGCTATGCTGCTGCCGAAGGAATCCCGGAAGATGATGAGTTCCCTGTCTGAAACCGGCATGGGATTGGTGACGGTAAGCAAGGCCTTTGCCCCTGACAAAAAAACATCATAGGGATCCACGCCGTTGAACTTATCCGGCATATACACATTTGACTCAGATCTGGTTTCAAAATCATATACGATTGCCGTCTCCAGCAGATCATTGGTCATGTAGACCAGGTCATCAGGCTGCACCCTTAAGGCAGCCTGCCCGTAATAGGAGCCAAAAAAAGGAGTCAGCTTTCGTGCTTCGTATCGTGTGTCAGAAGGCCTATAGGGATTGCCCATTCCCTCCAGCAGTCTGGCGGCCACATCCATGATCCTGTCCTGGCGCCAGTGTATATCGGTACTGTAATAATCCTCCAGGTCCAGGCAGTCGAATATGTCTATATACTTATACTCCTTAATTCCGCTTTGAAGCAGCTCAAGCATTCGCTTGTAATCCATTGCCAGGTGCCCGTTTTTCTGTGCCGAAAAATAGTTTTTGTCCGGTATGACTGAATAATACACATCCAGGCCGTTCAAATACTGCTCATAAATATAGTTGAACTTCTTTGCTGCATTCAGCACTGCCTGCTCATTGAGCGGATACTCTATTTTAATGATGCTCCCATCTGTCATGTATATGTCGTTATTGTCCAGCCTTCCGAACAGGTTGTAGCTGGCGTAGGCCTTCACTCCTCTGAAGAAATCACGTAGAACAAACTGGTCAACGGTATACTTGTCAAACTCCTCAAACAGGTCACCGCTAAACAGTTTCGCCCAGGTAAATGCAGGCAAGGCTACCAGCCTCCGCCGTTCGCTGCGGGAAAGCTCTGCATCCGGCACTACTGCATTTATCACGAAAAATCCCAGGATAAATGCTATGAAACATGTCGTAACTACTATATTCTTAATGGTCCTGCTCATAATCGGGCCCCTCCAGACATCAGAAACGGAAATACAAGAACGGGTTGAACGAACCGTCGACAAGGTAGCCTGTGACCACAAGCAGTAATAAGCCAAGCACGACCGGTTCCAAAGCATTGATGATTGCAGCGCCCCTGCTCTTTTGAGACAGCTTGTTCAAAAGGTCAGTCACAACAGGTGTGGCAGCTATAGCAGCGACTACCAGGGTAAGGGCATAGCTTCTCAGATAATAGGTCGTAGCGCTGCTTGTAAGGGGCACCCCCAGCATGCCAAACATGCCTTTCAGGTTCATGATACATTCCGCCATCCCATCGGCATTGAATATCACAAAGCTGATTAATATAAAGAACAGCGTATAAAGGTGCCTGAAAACAGACGGAATTCTATCCAGGAGTTTTTTGAGGAAAAGCTTTTCCAAGGCCAGAAACAGGGCAAAATACAGTCCCCAGATCACAAAGTTCCATTCCGCTCCATGCCACAGCCCGGTCAGCAACCATACCACCGTTATGTTGCGAAGCCATTTCAGCCTGGATATACGGTTGCCGCCCATCGGGATATAAACATAGTCTCTGAACCAGGTACCCAGAGACATATGCCACCTGCGCCAAAACTCCGTAATGGAGCCGGAAATCAGGGGATAGTTGAAGTTTTCAAGAAACCTGAAGCCCAGCATCCGCCCCATACCGATAGCCATATCGCTGTAGCCCGAAAAATCAAAGTATATCTGCAGCGTAAAGGCAACGGCATACGTCCAGTATAATAAAAGCGTCTTATCATCGATCGAACTAAATACCTTACCAAGCTCTCCAAGGGTATTTGCCAGCAGTACCTTTTTAGACAAGCCTATTATGAACCTGTTGACCCCATAGGCAAAATCATCCAGGGAATGGGTGCGGTTCTCAAGCTCGGCTTCTATCGTGGTATACCTTACTATCGGCCCTGCGATCAGCTGCGGGAACAGGGACACATATGTGGCAAAATCGAAAAAGTTCCTTTGTACTCCTGCCTTACCGCGATATACGTCTATGGTATAAGACATTATCTGGAATGTGTAGAAGCTGATGCCTATAGGCAAGGCCAGCCGCAGAGGTGTCAGGTTTGACCCAAATACAGTATTGACGTTGGAAATAAGGAAATCAGTATATTTGAAGTAAACAAGAGGTCCCAGACCCAGGATTATCGAGGATACAAGAGGGACTTTGGCGAATCGCCCGTTTCTCGCCTTTTCGATCCATAAACCATGCAGATATCCGGATAAGGATGCCATGATCATCAAAATCGAGTAAGCCGGCTCTCCGTAAAAGTAAAAAAACAGGCTGGCTGCCAGCAGAACTGTGTTCTTCATGCTGGACGGGACCAGGTAATAAAGAACAAGTACTGCCGGCAGAAAATAATACAGGAAAGTAATGCTGGAAAACAGCATGGTATCACTTCAGTGACAGGAATGCTTCATGCAGCGCCTGTGCGTCGTAGTCGGACATTATAAGGATCACGACATTGCCAATATTGTCGACGATGATGTTTTCCTCCTGGACACCGACACATACCCATTTATATGGGTTGACATTTTCCTTGATATCTGTTTTCAGCTTTTCGATGTCTGCCCCTTCTTTTGTGCGCACCAGGCACAACACGTATGCCGAAGTTGACAGCATCGGTTGGGATGCGATAGCCTTTTCGATATTTTCCATACTCTTCAGTCCAAGGTGGTAGTCACAGTTTTCTGTTGTTATCTCCACAGTCTGAAGCCCTGTTTCGATGAACTCCTTGGAAGTATCCTTCAGCTCTGCCTTATCGTATATTTCAGCCAGGATGTCCTCCAGATCTCCCTCCAGAACGCTGTCGCCAGGATTCTCGGACGGGTCGGCATTGGTATCTCCGGTCTTGCATGCTACAATACCGGCTGCCAGTAAGAAAGCCAGCACTATTAAGATTATTTTCTTCATGTAAACCACTCCTTACATTGAATTTCTACTGCCATTACCTTTGACGCAAATACGGTCACTTAGGTTGCATGTACTGTACATATGTCTTGCCGGCAATTCTGTACGACCGCTGATAATCCTGACTTTTTAGCGTACAATATACTCTATGACTGGCAGCAGTCGGGCTGCATACCGGTCATATGATCTCATGAAGAACTGAGGACATAGAAGGTGAACTTTAGATGGCTCTGGTAGAAACCACTTATGATTATATGCAGAAAGCAATCTTTGGTATAGCAAGCCCTTTGAAAAAGCAGATCATCAAGACCCAGTGCCAGGTCCACAAGTATATCAACATACAGGCCTTGAAAATACTGAGAAACGATGGATATATAAAGGAGTATAATTTCTTCAGCAGCTATATTTCCCAGATCAATAAAGGGGCGGTATGGGTGGACCTGGATTTTAAAAGCACCAACCATTTCTACAACCCATACAAAAGGAAGGGACTCTTTGGGAGGAAAAGCGCTTTGGAGCTGGGCATGGGCAGCTTTGACAAAGCCCTCTTTTATTTCGGGGCGGTATTGCATATAATCCATGACATGACCATCCCCCAGCATGCCAACATCCGCCTGATGGACAACCACCGCCAGTACGAAAACTATGTAAAGCGCACCTACCAGCATATAAGTGACTTTCAGGTCCGGGAAGGAGCCTACCTGTTGGATACAGTCAGGGAGTTTATCAGGTTCAACGCAAGGATTGCGCTGAAGGTGCATAAACGATTCAAGGGTATAGCCGATGAAGACAAGCGCTTCTATCAGATAACGAAATGCTCCCTGCCACTGGCCAAAAAAACAACGGCAGGAGCTATGGTGATGTTCTACAATACCATATTCAAACCGAATAGCCAAACCCCAGGATAGTAAAGCATTTGCCTTCATCCCCCTGTGCCATCCGGATCTCGACCGTGTGCTCCCTTAAGGCCTGTTCCCTGTACAATAATATGGCGTTGCAGTGGGTCCAGTTGATTATGTGGGGGTCTGCCGTTCTCACATGGCAGCCATCCACAAAAATATCTGCCTTGCCGAACTCAGGGCTGCCCGAATCCTTGAAGACCAGGATCAGGCTCCTGCTTTCTATCGACATCCTGAAACTTTCGTTTCCGGTATTTGATGTATGCATCCAGTTGTTTGGAAACTGTGGAGTGCCATGGAGGTCTGCATCCATTTCAACCAACTGAAGCTCGGTATCCTTTTCCGAAAACCCGCCCATATCTACTATGGCGGCATCGGTGTTGGTTATCCTGTCGAGCAGCCTGATATCCTTAAAGTCATTGCCTATAACGGGTGGCACATCCAGGCTTATATCCTTTTCGGCCATTTCGGCTTTGTCAGCCATCGCAAAGAGATAGGCCAGACAGTCTGCCATCAGGGTATGACCGTCATTGGTCGGGTGATATATATCATAGAAATACTGGCGCTTGGAGATTATGTTGCCCTCTGATTTAGTCAGGCGGAATTGGTCGACTACCGCATCCTTTATGCTGACCATAGGCAGACAATAGTGCCACCCGACTGGGGCCAGCCTGTCCTGCAGGTTCCAGTCGTTATAGAATACGCTGAACAGCAGTATGACTGCCGGCTTGTTGTCAGCTGACAGGGCTTTCAGGCACAGGCTTTCATAACAGGCGCCTTTAGTCTCATCATCGTTGTCATTTACGCCAAACTCAATAATGACGATGTCAGGCTTCACTGCTCCGTCTCGCAAAATATCCCGGTCATAACGTACCACGCCAAGCTCAGAAGGGGTCCCGCCCACACCGGCTTTGATGAAGTGTATGTTTCTACCCCCGTCGGGTCCAAACATCCTTTTAAACAGCAGATAAGACCTGTAAGCATAGCATCCGGTGTTGATCGGCTTGGCACAAGCACCCTGGGTTATGGATCCGCCTATATATGCTATAGTGACATCTTCACCCCTTTTCGCCTTATCTATAGCCGCCTTCAGCCTTTTATTGTTTCCCATGCTCATCAGCGACCTGGCTATCAGGTGCTTGTACTCGTCTGACGCAAAGTCAACAGGCGGTTCGTTCACCGGTTCTGGTACCTCATAACCATCATTAAGGTAAAACTTGACGGTTGCTTTCGCTATTTCGCCCGGGCGGTCAAACTCAAAAGCGATTTTACCGGGTACATCATCGTCAGGTGACCAGAGCTGATCTTCAAAAGTGATATTTACTTCTGTCCCGTCCTTGGGGCATGGTATCCTGATACAGGTCCCGGAATTATATATGTCTTGTTTGCCCCAGTTCTGATATACGAAATGCACTATGCCTTCCCTGTCCGTATCCGACTCCACAGCCACCCCTATGCTGTGAACCAGCTTTAGCATCCCTTCACATGTCTCCAGCAGCTTCAATATTTCCCCATCAGCAACCCCACCGGTCAGCATCGCTTTGTACTTGAGCCTGTCCCCAGCAAGGTATATTTCCTGCGATGGCCTTCCCAACGTTCTCGGCGTTGCTTCGATGACATCCTGATGCATGACATAAAAAAAGCTCCGCTCTTTTCGCAGCATCTCTCTGTTTTTCATATACTTCAGCCCCCTATGTTCCATTCCGGCTGATCACCAGCCTGTACTTATAGAAATGTTCTATCCCGGTTCAGGGATTCCTGCATGTAACATAAGCAAAAACATATGGTATAATATTGCCAGTATTCAGGAAGGAGCCATATGACTTGGGTCTAAGAGACGATGCTGATAAAATAGTCGATGCTGCTGTAAAGGCTGCTCTGCCCGGGACCGCAGTCCAAAACGCGCTGCAATCCCTGGACTTGTCAGGCGGAAGGGTGCGGCTCGTAGCCATAGGCAAGGCTGCCTGGTCCATGGCCAAAGCCGCCTCTGATCTTCTGGGCGACAGGATAGAGAGCGGCGTAGTCATCACTAAGTACGGTCATTCAAAAGGCGGTCTGCCTAATATCGAGATCTATGAAGCAGGGCACCCGGTGCCGGACGAAAACTCATTCCATGCAACAGAGCAGGCGCTCAGGCTCGTATCAGGGCTTTCTCCTTCAGACAGGGTCTTGTTTCTCATCTCAGGAGGGGGTTCAGCCCTTTTTGAGAAGCCCCTGATCACAAAAGCAGAGCTGGAAGATATCACCGGACAGCTTTTGGGCAGCGGTGCCAATATCGTTGAGATAAACACGATACGCAAGCGCTTGTCAGCTGTCAAAGGCGGCAGGTTTGCAAACCTGTGCCTGCCCGCCCATATATATTCCGTGGTTTTGTCTGATATTATCGGCGATCCCCTGGACATGATCGCTTCCGGCCCTGCCTATCCGGATAAGTCTACCTGTGAAGAGGCGCTCGCGATCATAGACAAATACAGTATAAAAATATCTCCTGAGGCAGAAAAGGCGCTTAAAACCGAAACACCCGCTGCCATAGACAATGTTACCACCATGGTAACAGGAAGTGTCACCCAGCTATGCTCAGCTGCCGAGGAAACTTGCAGAGTCCTGGGCTATGAACCGATAGTACTGACCACCAGCCTTAGCTATGAAGCACGGGAAGCAGGGAGCTTTTTAGCCTCGATAGCCCGTTTTCATGCCGGCAGCCGCAGGTCCCTCGCCTTTATTGCAGGCGGTGAAACAGTAGTACATTTAAAAGGTAACGGCTTGGGAGGCCGGAACCAGGAGCTGGCCCTGGCCGCAGCAATAGGTATATCAGGACTCGACAACACTGCGGTTTTTTCATTCGGCTCTGATGGAACAGACGGGCCCACCGATGCGGCAGGTGGTTTTGTTGACGGCAATACAAAGCCTTTACTGGACCAAATGGGCATCGATATATCCAGGGTGCTTGATAACAATGATTCCTACAACGCGCTGAGAGCATGCAACGGACTGATCATCACCGGGCCTACGGGCACAAATGTGAACGATCTGGCCATCGTCCTCATAAAAAAACATAGCTGACAAATGAGAATATAAGCTTTGTTTTGATATGATATCCGGTAAGCATGGATACAAGGATGCCAAGAATCATATTGTTTGGCTTGACATGACCAGGTTTAATATATAAATTGAAATCTAAATAGCCATCATACAGGAGGCACTATATGATCAGCATCAGGAACAACTGCAAGGATCCCCGTTTCAATCTCGCTTTGGAAGAGTATGTCATAAAGCAAATGGACCCGGATTTTGACTATGTAATCCTATGGCAAAACGAGCCTTCTGTCATCATCGGAAGAAACCAGAACACCATCGAGGAGATAAACATAAATTTCATAAAAGACAACAATATACATGTAGTCAGGCGTCTATCAGGCGGAGGGGCAGTATATCATGACCTGGGAAATCTGAACTTCACCTTCATCGTCAGGAACAAGGGTGATGTGGCTGAAAATTTCAGGAAGTTCACCGAACCTGTAGTCAGCCTGCTAAGGTCCTTAGGCGTGGATGCACAGTTTACAGGACGGAACGATATCACCATAGACGGCAGGAAATTTTCAGGCAACGCCCAGTATTATTTCAAGGACAGGCTGCTCCACCATGGCACCATACTCTTCAATTCCGATTTGGCCAGAGTGCAGGAAGCTCTCAATGTGAGCCATGACAAAATAGAATCCAAGGGAGTCAAATCGGTCAGAAGCAGGGTCACCAATATTCTGCCGTATCTTAAGGATAGCATATCGTTGGAGGATTTCAAGGACGCTTTGCTGAAGTTCATTTTGAATGACGAGGATTACAAGAAAAAGGAATATATCCTGTCAGAGAAGGATATAACGGCAATAAACGAGCTCGTTGAAAGGAAATACGCCACATGGGAGTGGAACTACGGCGAATCACCAGCATTCAACGTGGAGAAAAAAAGACGTTTCACAGGAGGTAAGCTGGACTTAAGGTTCAACGTAAAGCGTGACAAGGTGAGCACCATAAGCCAGATCAGGATCCTGGGCGACTTTTTCGGCAAAAAGGAGATCTCCGAGCTGGAGTCCAGGCTTATCGGGACTTTATACAAGGAAGAGGCTGTGAGAAGCCTGCTTGAGTCTATTGACTTTGAGAGCTACCTGGCAGGTTTCACCATAGACGATTTCATCCAATGCATGTTCTATTGATGATCTTCAGTTGATCGGGATGCCTGAGCATATAGCCGGCATCCCGTCTTTTTGATGCGATCATCGTTTGACCCGGGCATTGCCCTCCCAAATGCTCCATACCTGGTCTTCGTCGACAGGAAGCGCATAATCGGTCAGCAATGTGGTAACCAATGCACTGGAAGCCCAACCAAACTGTATCCATTTCTCCGGTTCCCAGTCCTTCAGTATACCGTATAACAAGCCGCCCACAAAGGCATCGCCGCCTCCGATTCGGTCCAGGACCGAAATTTCCCTGGGCTCAACAATATACCAATTGTCCCCTTCCCTCATGATGGCACCCCATAGGTGGCGATTAGCATCTATAACCTCCCTGAGGGTCGTAGCGAAAACAGAAGCATTTGGGAAGAGTTTTCTAGTCCGCTCGATCATTTCTTTAAAGCCGTCTATTTTCATCAACAGGCCGCGGCCGCCCACCTCAGGCCCCGGGATGCCAAGGCAAAGCTGGAAATCCTCTTCGTTGCCGACCAGGATATCAGCCAGGCCGGCAATTTCGGTAAATGCAGCCTTCAGCTCATGCTCCCGGCCTTTCCAGAAGGATGCCCGGTAATTCAGGTCAAAGGATATTTTGCTGCCGTATTTTTTCGCCGTCCTTGCGATCTCAAGGCAGAACCTGCTCGTCTCCGGTGACAAGGCTGCAATCAGGCCTGATATGTGCACGACACCGACACCTTCCTTGCCAAAGATCCTGTCAAGGTCGAAATCCCCGGCATTCAAGGTGCGCCCCACTTCTCCCGCCCGGTCATTATGTACTATTGGCCCACGGGCGCCAAAGCCACTGTCGGCAATATTGAACTGATGCCTGTAACCCCATGGACCTCCCTGGGGTACATCCCTACCCTCATAGGCTATGTTTCTGCTCCTAAGATCGCTTTTGATAAAAGCCGCTATGGGGCTGTCCTTGACAAATGTCGTCAATACCTTGCATGGAAATCCAAGAGAAGCGGATATACTCAAGACATTCGTTTCCGCGCTTGTGGCGTGCATATAAAAGGTATCGCTTGTATGCACAGGCTGCCTCTGGCAAGGAGTGATGCGCACCCCCATGCTGGTGGGTGCCAACAGCGCATAGGTGTAATCCTTTTTAAGCTTCATTCAAGGAAACCTCCTTATCGTTCATGCTAAAATACCGTACAGCATTATTGTAGCATATATCCTCTACCATCTGACCGAGCAGGTCTCCGTCCTGGGGTACCTCGCCTCGCTCTGCCCATTCGCCGATCAGGTCGCATAATACTCTTCTGAAATATTCATGTCTGGGATAAGAGAGGAAGCTGCGTGAATCCGTGAGCATCCCCACAAAGTTACCCAAAAGCCCCAGATTCCCCAGAGTCCTGAGCTGATTGAGCATGCCGTCCTTGTGGTCATTGAACCACCAGGCTGCTCCCAGCTGGAGCTTGCCCGGTATGCCCCCGCCTTGAAAGCATCCTATGATGGATGCTATTTTGGCATTATCCTGGTCATTCAGGCAGTACAGGATCATTTTTGGCAGCCCTCCGTTTTTGCACATGGCATTCAGAAGCCTGGCAAGGTCATTTGCTGATATGCCGTTTCCGATGGCGTCAAAGCCTGTATCAGGTCCTACCAGATCAAACATCCTTTCATTGGTGTTGCGGATCACTCCCATGTGGACCTGCATCACAAATTCAAGGCTGCTGTATATACTGCCTAAAGCTACCATGAGCCAGGTCCTGTATGCGTCGATATCGGCCTGGGAGATGCTATCGCCCGCCAGTGCCTTTCTAAAAGCATTATCCGCATCTGATACAGAGCCCTCTGAAAAGTTGAAGCTTCCGAATGAGATGTCCGAGATCCTGCATCCTGCCGACTTAAAGAACAGCGCCCGTACCCGCAATGCTTCAACCAGCTCATCGAATGATGAGATGCTGATGCCGGATGCTTCA
>Ga0209608_1002971_pt1 | contig 11273 bp, 8 predicted proteins | sample AD_UKC130_MetaG_FD_184428 | JGI IMG/M metagenome (GOLD analysis project Ga0209608, IMG submission 184428) | Active sludge microbial communities of municipal wastewater-treating anaerobic digesters from Canada - AD_UKC130_MetaG (SPAdes) (version 2) | ecosystem: Engineered > Bioreactor > Anaerobic... | reverse complement strand
TTTCGATGTTGCCGTCGGTGATCCAGCCACGCTCCAGTTGCTCGATGGCGCAGCATTCAAGCACCAGAGCACCACTCTTATCACGCCCCAACTCCACCAGCTTGACGCTGGATGAGCTGATGTCGACCCCAAGCAATGGGGCCTGCTGGCGACTGAACAACGACCCCATTGAGACCACGGCTCCCCCCGAAACTGACCGTTATGACGCAACAAAACTTAACACTTCACATGAATCCTATCAGCATGTTCCTACACCAGGAAAGAGTTTCACCCGATTGATACATCTGACCCGTTGTCAAAAGCCGACGATGCCTCTAGCAACAGAGGGAATTTCCTGACGGCTTGCCAGTCTGCTCAAGTGAGTGCCAGCCAACACTGTTCCGTAACAGGGAGCGGTTGCTGAATTTTTATAATGGCGGGTTACCTGCCGATTGAGCCCTATGCCGCCTTCACGAGACAAGTCCCCCGCCCCCAAGCCCGCCACCCATTCACCGGGTTGGCTGCGCTGGCCGCTGCGCGTGCTGGCCTGGCTCATAGGCCTGGGGGCAGCTGCGGCCCTGGCCGCCGTGCTGGTGGTTGGGGTCGGGCTGGCCATGGCCTACCCCAACCTGCCCGACGTATCCGATCTGGCGGACTACCGCCCCAAGCTGCCGCTGCGCGTGTATTCCACCGAGGGCGCGCTGCTGGGCGAGTTTGGCGAGGAGCGGCGCAACCTCACGCCGATAGAAGACATTCCGCCGGTGATGACCAATGCCGTGCTGGCCATCGAGGACGCGCGCTTCTTCGAGCATGGCGGCGTGGACTACAAGGGCGTGCTGCGCGCCGCCCTGGCCAACCTGGGGCGCGCCAAGAGCCAGGGCGCGTCGACCATCACCATGCAGGTGGCGCGCAACGTCTATCTGTCGTCGGAAAAGACGTTGACCCGAAAAATCTATGAAATATTGTTAACGTTCAAACTCGAGCATCTGCTGAGCAAAAACCAGATTCTCGAGATCTACATGAACCAGATTTATCTGGGTAATCGCGCCTACGGCTTCGCCGCCGCCTCCGAGGCCTATTTTGGCAAGCCGCTGAAATCCATCTCCATTGCCGAGGCGGCCATGCTTGCGGGCCTGCCCAAGGCGCCATCGGCCTACAACCCGATCAGCAACCCCAAGCGCGCACGCATACGCCAGCTCTACATCATCGAGCGCATGCAGGACAACGGTTTCATCACCGCCGAGCAGGCCGCCGCGGCCAAGCAGGAAGACCTGAAACTGCGCTCGTCCACCAACAACACGCGCGTACATGCCGAATATGTGGCCGAGATGGCGCGTCAGCTGATCTTTGCCCAGTACGGCGCCGAGGCCTATACACGCGGCCTGAACGTCTACACCACGCTGAATGCGGGTGAGCAGGATGCGGCCTACTCCGCCCTGCGCAAGGGCATCATGGACTACGAGCGGCGCCAGCATTACCGCGGCCCGGAGCGCTTCGTGACCCTGCCGACTTCGGCCGCCGAGGTCGAGGACGCCATCGACGACGCCCTGGCCAACCACCCCGACAACGGCGATGTGCTGGCCGCCGTGGTGCTGGAGGCCAGCCCGAAGCGGATTCTGGCGGCTCGTGCCGACGGCGAGCCCATCGAGATCACCGGCGAGGGTCTGAAGCCCGCGCAGTCCGGCCTCTCGGACAAGGCGCCGCCCAACATCAAGCTGCGCCGCGGCGCCATCATCCGCGTGGTGCAGACGCCGAAGAAAACCTGGGAGATCACCCAGCTGCCCGAGGTCGAAGGCGCCTTCGTGGCCATTGACCCGCGAACCGGCGCGATCCGCGCGCTGGTCGGCGGCTTCGACTTCGACAAGAACAAGTTCAACCATGTCACCCAGGCCTGGCGCCAGCCGGGCTCGGCCTTCAAGCCCTTCATCTATTCCGCCGCCCTCGAAAAGGGCTTCACGCCGGCCACGGTGATCAACGACGCGCCGCTGTTCTTCAGCGCCGGCGCCACCGGCGCCCAGCCCTGGGAGCCCAAGAACTACGACGGCAAGTACGACGGCCCGATGACCATGCGCACCGGCCTGGCGCGCTCGAAGAACATGATCTCGATCCGCGTGCTGCAGGCCGTGGGCCCGAAGACGGCGCAGGAATGGGTCAGCCGGTTTGGCTTTGAGGCCGACAAGCACCCCGCCTACCTGACCATGGCCCTGGGCGCGGGCTCGGTCACACCCATGCAGATGGCCACGGCCTATGCGGTGTTTGCCAACGGCGGCTATCGCGTCAACCCGTATCTGATCACGCGCGTGGTCGATCAGAAGGGGCGCATCCTGTCGCAGTTCGAGCCGCCCGCCACCAGCAACAATCCGCGTGCCATCGACGCACGCAACGCCTTCGTCATGGACAGCCTGCTGCAAACGGTGACGCGCAGCGGCACGGCGGCACGCGCGCAGGCCACGCTCAAGCGCCCTGACCTGTACGGCAAGACCGGCACCACCAACGATTCGGTGGACGCCTGGTTCGCGGGCTTCCAGCCCACGATGACCGCCGTCACCTGGATTGGCTATGACCAGCCACGCAACCTGGGCAGCCGCGAGACGGGCGGCGGCCTGGCGCTGCCGATTTGGATAGCCTTCATGGACAAGGCGCTCAAGGGCGTGCCGGTAGCCGAGCCCACCGTACCCCCGGGCGTGGTCAACGTCAGTGGCGAATGGCTCTACGAGGAATATGCCCACAACAGCGGCGTTGCCAACCTGGGCCTGGATGGCCAGGCCCCGGGCGCCACCGCCCCCGGCCCCAGCCCCGCGCCCGAGGAGCGCAACCGCATCCTGGATCTGTTCCGCAATTGATGCTGCGGCCCGGCGATCAGGCCGTGAAGCGCAGCGCCTGGCCCGACTGGGCGCTGGCATCGCGGCTCAAGGCCGCAAAGAACTCGCCATCGCCCTTGGTGTCCATCCAATGCTGGCCATCGAAGCGGTAGTGGTAGCCGCCCGACTGCGCGGCCAGCCAGACCTCGTGCAACGGTTTTTGCAGGTTGATGATGATCTGGCTGCCGTTGGCAAAGCTGATGCTGACCATGCCGCCCGAGCGCTGGCTGTCCAGGTCGGCATCGGTGGCGTCGTTGATGCGGTCGCAGCCCTGCTCGACCGCCAACAGAAGTTGCTCGGCACGATTCAGGAATTCAAGGTCGGTCATTACAATTTGCGAATGTTGAGAGCTCGCCAAATTCTAGTCAGGACGATTGCCCTTGCGCTTGGCGCGGCGGCCCTGGGCTGCGGCCAGCGCGGCCCGCTGTACCTGCCGACCGAACCGGCGGCAGCCGAGCGTGCCACCCTGCCACAGACACTCAACCCGGCGGCCACGCCGGCCACGCCATCGTCCGCACCCGCACCAACCTCCAAACCATGATCCCCAGCCCCCTGCCCGGCCAGCCCCAGCTGCATTACCGCGACGCATCCCTGTACCTCGAAGACCGGCGCCTGTCGGATCTGGCGCGCGAGCATGGCACGCCGCTGTACGTCTATTCGCAGGCCGCCATGCTGCAGGCCCTGGCCGCCTACCAGCGCGGCTTTGCCGGGCGCAAGGTGCAGATCTGCTACGCCATGAAGGCCAATTCATCCCTGGCCGTGCTGCAGCTGTTTGCGCGCCATGGCTGCGGCTTCGACATCGTCTCGGGTGGCGAGCTTGAACGCGTGATGGCCGCCGGCGGCGACCCGGCCAAGGTCATCTTCTCGGGCGTGGGCAAGACCCGCGCCGAGATGCGCCAGGCGCTGGAGGCCGGCATAGGCTGCTTCAACGTGGAGAGCGAGGCCGAGCTGGAGGTGCTCAGCGCGGTGGCCCAGTCCATGGGCCTGCGCGCGCCGGTCAGCATCCGCGTGAACCCGAACGTGGACGCCAAGACCCACCCCTACATCTCCACGGGCCTGAAGGGCAACAAGTTCGGCATCGCCCACGAGCGCACCGTGGCCACCTACCAGCGCGCCGCGCAGTTGCCCGGCCTGCGCGTGGTCGGCATCGACTGCCACATCGGCTCGCAGATCACCGAAGAGACGCCCTACCTGGACGCCATGGATCGCATGCTGGACCTGGTGCAGGCGGTGGAGGCGGCGGGCATCGCCATCCAGCACATCGACTTCGGCGGCGGCCTGGGCATCAACTACAACGGCGACCAGCCGCCCGCGGCCGATGTCCTGTGGGCCAAGCTGCTGGCCAAGCTGGATGCGCGCGGCTATGGCCAGCGCCAGCTGATGATCGAGCCGGGCCGCTCCCTGGTGGGCAATGCCGGCGTGTGCCTGACCGAGGTGCTGTACCTCAAGCCCGGCGAGCAGAAGAATTTCTGCATCGTCGACGCCGCCATGAACGACCTGCCGCGCCCGGCGATGTACCAGGCCTACCACGCCATCGTGCCGCTGGAGGCCGCCGGCGCCCAGCAAGAGTCGCAGGTCTACGACGTGGTCGGACCGATCTGCGAGAGCGGCGACTGGCTTGGGCGCGAGCGCAGCCTGGCCGTGGCCGCAGGCGACCTGCTGGCCGTGCTCTCCACCGGGGCCTATTGCAGCTCCATGGGCAGCACCTACAACACCCGGCCGCGCCCGGCCGAGCTGCTGGTCGATGGCGCGGCGGCGCACCTGATCCGCGCGCGCGAGAGTGTCAGCGACATCTACCGCAGCGAGAGGCTGGTGCCCACCAAGGCCTGAACGACATTGACACAAAACGGCTGTCAGCGCTTATCCAATAAGCGCTGACAGCTATTTTTTTAATAGTAGTTTACGCCCTATCCGCGCCAGCAGCAGCACGGCGACGATGGCTGCATACACAGCCACCTCGGCAAAGTCGTTCTTGCCGGCGCGCATCCAGAAGAAATGCAGCAGCGCCAGCCCCGCAATCAGGTACACGCTGCGGTGCAGCTGCTGCCAGCGGCGCGCGCCCAGCCAGCGTATGGCGCGGTTGAACGAGGTGGCGGCCAGCAGCAGCAGCAGGGCAAACGCGCACATGCCCACCAGGATGAAGGGCCGCTTGGCCACGTCGCGCGCTATTTCGCCCCAGTCCAGCCCCATATCGAATACGCTGTAGCACAGCAGGTGCAGCAGGGCATAGCAGAAGGTGTAGACGCCCAACATGCGCCGAAAGCGCGCCAGCGCGGGCAGCCCCAGCATCTGGCGCAGGGGGGTCACGGCCAGGGTAAGGCACAGCAGGCGCAGCGTCCAGCCGCCCAGGGAGCGGATCAGCGCCTCGGCCGGGTTGGCGCCCAGGCGGTCGAAAGCCGCCCCGTACACCAGCCAGACCAGCGGCAACAGGCACAGCCCATGCAGCACGGGCTTGGCGGCCGGGTGCAGCAGCCAACGCAGCGCCGCGGAGCGCGGCCCCGCTGCCCGACCGTGGCCGGCAGAAACGGCAGGTGCCTGCGCCATCAGTAGAACTTCTTCAGATCCATGCCCGCGTAGAGCTGGCCCACCTGGGCCGCGTAGCCGTTGAACAGCTCCGTCTTGCGCTTCTTGGCGAACAGGCCGCCCTCGCCGATGCGCCGCTCGGTGGCCTGGCTCCAGCGCGGGTGATCCACGTCGGGATTCACGTTGGAATAAAAGCCGTACTCGTTGCGCGCGGCCTTGTTCCAGGCAGTGGCGGGTTCTTTCTCGGTGAAGCGGATTTTGACGATGCTCTTGGCGCTCTTGAAGCCGTACTTCCAGGGCACGACGATGCGCACCGGCGCGCCATTCTGGTTGGGCAGCAGCTCGCCATACATGCCGAAGGCCAGAAGGGTGAGCGGGTGCATGGCCTCATCCAGGCGCAGGCCCTCGGTGTAGGGCCAGTCCAGGATGCGGCCGTTCACCCCGGGCATGACGGCCTTGTCCGCCAGGGTGACGAACTCCACGTATTTGGCGCTGCCCAGCGGCTGCACCCGCTTGATGAGTTCGGCCAGCGAATAGCCCACCCAGGGAATGACCATGGACCAGCCCTCCACGCAGCGCAGGCGGTAGATGCGCTCCTCCTGCGGGCTGAGTTTCAGCAGCTCGTCGATGTCAAAACGCCTTGGCCTGGCCACCAGACCCTCCACCTCCACCGTCCAGGGCCGGGTCTTCAGGGTGTGGGCGTGGCGCGCGGGGTCGGCCTTGTCGGTGCCGAACTCGTAGAAGTTGTTGTAGCCCGTGGCGTCCTGGTACTCGGTGGGTTTCTCCATGGTCACCGCGCCGGCCACCGCCGAGCGCTGGCCCTCCAGGGCCGCCAGCTTGCCCGGCCGCGTGGCGGCCAGCGCCTCGCGCCCAGCCCATGAGGCCAGCGCCGCCCCGCCGGCGCCCGCCGCCAGCAGGCGCAACAGGGCGCGGCGCTGTTCGTAGATGGCGCGCGGCGTGATCTCGCTGGCGCGCGGGTGGTCGAAACCGCTGTGATGGCTATGGATGCGCATGGTGGCCCCCATTGAATTTCGCTAAAAGAATAGCTGTCTGCGCTCTCTTTTCCTGGCTTTCAACCAATAAACAGATTGAAAACGTTCATATGAGCGCGCATGCAGCTCCTGTTTTTACAGCGTGCCGTAGCTGTGCAGCCCGCTCAGGAACATGTTCACGCCCAGGAAGGCGAAGGTGGTGACCGCCAGGCCCACCAGGGCCCACCAGGCGGACATGGTGCCGCGCAGGCCCTTCATCAGGCGCATGTGCAGCCAAGCGGCGTAGTTGAGCCAGACGATCAGCGCCCAGGTCTCCTTGGGGTCCCAGCTCCAGTAGCCGCCCCAGGCCTCGGCCGCCCACAGCGCGCCGAGCACGGTGGCGATGGTGAAGAAGGCAAAGCCCACGGCGATGGACTTGTACATCACGTCGTCCAGCACCTGCAGCGCCGGCAGCCCCTCGGCGATACGCCGGCGGCCCAGCAATATGCCGGCGACGATCAGCGCCGAGACGCCAAAGTACACCATCCAGTAGCTGCTGCCGGCCTCGGCCGTCGCGCCCTGGCGGAAGACGATGGGCTCGAAGCACAGCACCACGCCCAGCAGCCACAGCGGCGCCAGCTTGTACCAGCGCGTCTCCTGCGCCTGCTGCTTGATCAGGTAGGCAAAGGCCACCATGGCCGACAGCGCGAAGGTGCCATAGCCGATGAAGTTGGCCGGCACATGCAGCTTCATCCACCAGCTGTTGAGCGCCGGCACCAGGGGCTGGATCTCGTGCGCCTCGCGCACCACCGTGTACCAGAGCAGAAAGCCCACGGCGGCGCTGACCACCAGCATCACGAAGCCGCCGAGCGCACGCGTGGCGTACTGCTCCTCGTAGTACAGGTAGAACACGGCCGTCATCCAGCAGAACATGACGAACACCTCGTAGAGGTTGCTCACCGGGATATGGCCGATGTCGGGGCCGATCTGATAGCTCTCGTACCAGCGCACCATGGTGCCTATCAACGCCAGCGCCACCGCCACCCAGGCGATGCGCGAACCTATGCGCATCATGGCCGGGCCCTGGCCGCGCGAGAACATGCCTATCCAGTAGAAGGCCGTGCTCATGAAGAACAGCATGCTCATCCACAGGATGGCGGACTGGCTGGAGAGGAAATATTTGAGGCCGAACACCGTCTCGGCGCGCGCCAGGTCGCCCGCGCCATTGTTCTGGTACAGCCCTATGGCCAGCAGCGAGCAGCCGGCCACGGCCAGCATCAGCAGGCGCAACGGGCGCCAGAACCAGCCCAGCCAGATGGCGCCGGGGATGGAGCCGAGCAGGATGCCCTTTTCATACACATCCATGTGGGCGCCGTAGCGCTGCAGCGCAAACAGGCCGCCTGCCAGCACCAACGCGGCAAACAGCCAGTCCAGCCAGTTGCGGCGCGCGAAGTAGCCTTCGTTCAGGGTCAGCGTCGTCGTGGCGGTGTTCATGTCTTGCCTCCGTGGGGAAGGGTTTCGTCGGTGCCCAGCAACTGGGTGCGCAACTGCGCGAATTCGCGATCCGTGTCCAGCGTCTTGCGGTTGGCCGACAGCGCCATCGTCGCCTGCGCGCCGCCGCTGCCCGGCGCCAGCCAGACCCACAGGCGGCGGTCGCGCACATAGAGCATGGCAAAGATGCCGATGATCAGCAGTGCGCAGCCCAGATACACCACGTTCTTGCCAGGGGCTCGCGCCACCTCGAAGACGCTGGCCTGGATCTGCTTGAAGTCGGTGAGCTCGAACACCAGCGGCGCCGGATAGGCCTGGGAGTCGCTCAAGCTAAGCACGGCCTGGGTCATGAAGGCCTGGGTCTTCTCACCCGGCTCCAGCGGCGCCAGCCCGGCCTGCTCGCGCGTGATCTGCGCCAGCTCGAACAGCGCGCCGTTCATGATGCGCATCAGCACCTCGGCGGCGCGCTCGCGCTCGCCCTCGGGCACGTTGGCCTCCATGAATTCCGAGATCGCCGGCAGGCCGGCAAGCGGCCTGCCGTTGACTGCGGCCAACTTCTCCATGGTTCCGTCGCCCAGGGTGTCGCCGGCAAACAGCGCCAGCGCACGGGCGGCGGACTGTGCCAGCTGCTCGGCCAGCTCGGGGCGCTTGGCATCCACGGCCGCGGCCGCGTAGCGGCGCACCGCCTTCTCGCGCAGCGCCGGGTCGGCCAGCGCCAGGCGCAGGCGCACAAAGCCATCCATGCGGCCCTCGGCGTCCACCGGCACGCGCAAATAGCGCATGGGGTCGGCCTGGGTTTCGCGCACGCCCAGCAGAAACACGGCCTGGCCGTCGCCGGTGTCCACGGGCAGCATGAAATTGTTGAACTCGCGCGCCTGGCCGGCGGCGTCGCGCAGCTTGTAGCTCACGCTCGGGCCCACGTTGCGCAACTCGCGCTTGGCTACCGTCTTGTTGCCCGCGCCCAGGCGCGACTCTATGGACTCGCGCAAGTCCACCTTGCGCACATCGGCCCCCGAGGCGCTGGCGCCGTTGTCGCCAAAGTTTTCTACGTTGAGCACGCGCAGGCCGGTGAACTCCAGCGTCAGCGCCTCGCCCGTGCCGGTGTTGGTGAGCTGGGTGGAGCCGCCGACCACGCCCGCCACGTCAAACGGCTCGGCCCCCGGCACCAGCGGACGGGCGCGCAGCTTGAGCTCGGAGCCGCCATCGTCAAAGCTCGACTGGTAGATCTCCACGCCGCGATGGCGCACCGGGTGGTTCACCTCCACGCGCGCCGCCTTGGCCGCGCCCGTCGCCAGGTCGTGGATCACGATGTCGCTGGCGAACAGCTTGGGCATGCCGGTGGAGTAATGCTCGACGACGAACTTCTTCAGCTCGATGGAAAACGGCAGCTCCTGCAGCAGCATGCCGTCGGACTGGCTCAGGATGGCGGTGCTGGAATGCCGGCCCTCGGTGACCAGCAGGTTGCCGCGAAAGGTCGGGTTGGTGGCGGGCAGGCGGTGCTCGGGCTTCACGTCGGCGATAAAGCCGCCGCCCGGGTAAGGCGTCTTGCCACCAAACCACATCTGCGCGCGCACGATCAGGTCGCCATCCAGCAGCCCACCCAGGCACACCAGCACGATGGCGCTGTGCGCCGCGATATAGCCCAGCTTGTTCGCCGCGCCGGCCTTGGCGGCGACCATCCAGCCATCGCCCTCGGGCGTCTGGCGCTGCTGCAGGCGCACCTTCCAGCCGCCGCTGACCAGCAGCTTGCCGATGCGCTGGGCGGCGGCCCCGGTGCCCTCGCCCGCCAGCGTGGCGCTGGCCTTGTGGTGAAAGGCCTGCAGGCTTTGCGCGCGGATGTTTTCCTTGTAGTTGCGCAGGTCGGCCAGGTACTTGGGTGTGTGGCGCGCAATGCACAGCGAGGTACTGATCACCAGAAAGGCCAGGATCAGCAAAAACCACCAGGCGCTGTAGACGGCATTGAGCTTGAGGGCCAGAAACAGGTCGGCCCAGAACGGCCCGAACTGGTTCACGTAGTTATTCACCGGCTCATGCTGCTTCATCACGGTGCCGATCACCGAGGCGATGCAGATCACCGTCAGCAGCGCAATCGCAAAGCGCATCGACGACAGCAGCTCGGTGATGGAGCGCGTGGCCGGTGAGCGCGGCGCGCGGCCGTGGCCCAAAGAGTGGTCAGACATGAGAAACGCGGGAGCCCGAATGTGAAAAAGGCGGGCCATCCGTTCAGATGTGCCCGCCCGCCCTTGGGTGCGATTATCGGCGCAAGGTTCCCTGAATGCCGCGAATCACCCCCAGAGAATTGATGTGAATCAACGCAGACCGGCGATGTAGTCGGCCACGGCCTTGATCTCGCGGTCGTTGAGCTTGGCGGCCACGTCGCGCATCTGGTTGTTGTTGCCGCGCTTGCCGTCGCGGAAGTCGGTCAGCTGCTTGACGGTGTAGTCGCCATGCTGGCCCGACAGGCGCGGGTACTGCGCCGGAATGCCGGCGCCATTGGGGCTGTGGCAGCCGGCGCAGGCGGCGATGTGGCGATCCTGGATGCCGCCACGGTAGATGCGCTCGCCCAGGGAGACCAGGTCCTTGTCCTTGGCAAAGCCTTCCTTGGCCTTTTGCGAGGCCAGCCAGGCGGCCACGTTGCGCATGTCGTCGTCGCTCAGCATGGCGGCCATGCCCTGCATCACCGGGTCGGCGCGCTTGCCGGACTTGAATTCCTTGAGCTGCTTGACCAGGTATTCGGGGTGCTGCTGCGCCAGCATGGGGTTGACGGCGATGGTGGAGTTGCCATCGGCCGCGTGGCAGGCGGCGCACACCGCGGCGTAGCTGGCCTCGCCCTTGGCCAGGTCAGGCTTGGCGGGCTGCGCCGGGGCTGAGCCCTGCGCAAAAGCTGGAATGGCGGGGGCAGCCAGGGCGGCGGCCATGAGCAAAGAGGCGAGCAACTTCATATCGAGGATTCTTGTCTTATGAGCGCAAAACCCGGCGATTCTACAATGCACCCTGATTTGTTCCAGCCCTTGAGGCCAATCTATGTCAACCACGCCACAAGCACCCGCGCCCGGCGCCCTGCCCGACGCCAAGGTGGCCATGGGATGGATGCACACCGCACGCTTTCTGACCACCGCCGCGCAGCTGCACCAGCTGCCCGCCATCGAGGTACCCGAGATCGCCTTTGTCGGCCGCTCCAACGCCGGCAAGTCCACCTGCATCAACACCCTGGCGCAGCAGCGCCAGCTGGCCTTTGCCTCGAAGAAGCCGGGGCGCACGCAGCACATCAACCTGTTCGCGCTGGGCAAGCAGGGCGTGATGGACGCGGTGCTGGCCGACCTGCCCGGCTACGGCTACGCCGCCGTCTCGCGCAGCGACAAGCAGCGCTGGCAACAGGTGATGGCCAACTACCTGGTCAGCCGCAAGAGCCTGTCGGGCATCGTCCTGCTGTGCGACCCGCGCCTGG
>Ga0209608_1002963_pt1 | contig 11288 bp, 11 predicted proteins | sample AD_UKC130_MetaG_FD_184428 | JGI IMG/M metagenome (GOLD analysis project Ga0209608, IMG submission 184428) | Active sludge microbial communities of municipal wastewater-treating anaerobic digesters from Canada - AD_UKC130_MetaG (SPAdes) (version 2) | ecosystem: Engineered > Bioreactor > Anaerobic... | reverse complement strand
CACAAATGATTAATAAACCTGTTAAAATATTGAAAGTTTTACTCATTTAATCATCTCCCAGTATTCTTCAAGCTTTACGGCGAGCTTTCCAGCGAGCTTAATGACCTGCTGGCAGATCCATACAAAGGCCTTTAAAACGAGTTTTGCAGCATACAGGATCATGCCACACCAGGCAACGAAAAGCCCCCATAAAAAAACTTGAATTATGAGACCACCTCTTTAAACGGCCTCAAATAACCGACGTATATAAGCTCGTCCATTCCGTCGCCCTCGAAGACAACAACAGCTTCGTTTGTTGCGGCGCGAATGTCTTTAACTATTCCTTTCCATTTCTGATTTTCATACCGTACAGGCATACCGATTTTTAGATCTTTTAGTTCCATTTCGTTACCTTCTTATATTACCTAATACCCTTTATTATTAAGAAGGAATTGTAAGTATAAAAAAGTTCCTTAACATACTTACCTAATAAGTAAGCCTAATGTTTATAAACAAAAAGGATGATTAATAATATATGGCTAGAATCAAGATTCCGGGCTTCCGATGCGAGAAGTGCGGGCATGAATGGGTACAGAGAGGAAAGAGAGAACCAGTCCAATGTCCGAAGTGTAAGAGCGTAAGATTTAACGAACCTAGAAAAGAGAAAAAGACTGATTGATTATGAGACCATACAAGCGACAAATAGAACCACTCAAGACTAATTACACCTGCGATGGTCTAGAAATTGAGTGACGGGGCTTATATTAAGCCTCATTTTCTTCGGTGAGGTCCACAAGAAAAAAGAAGATTTTGTTTGAGTGTTGCCCTGTTAAAAAATGAATTCTGTATCGACAGATTTCATGCATGTTTGTTTCAATCCTTGTTTTACTGGACCAGGGCAACCCTCTAAGGACTGATTGGATCTACATGCGCCCGCTTAAAACTTCAAAATTTCAATCCCTCGTGTTTCAATCCCTCGTAGGTCTGATTCTCAGCGCATGTAAATCTCTGTCAACGTTGCAGAGGAAACCACAGCTTGTTATGCGAAACTAGGAATGAGGCCTCAATCCACTGGCCGGGTTTCTCACAGTGTCGCAGGTAAGAAAAAATTAGAAATGGTATGATTTAAAGGTTTTGATTTTGATTTTTAGATAGTTAAATTTAAGAAGTTAATTTTTTTCTGAGCTGTTTTTCTAAGAACGTTTTCAAAAGTTCCACTGGATGCAAAGGAAACGTACCCCTACAAAACCAGCCTAAAATCCTAAATTTTGCACATTCAAGATTGTAACAAACCATTAACACAATTAGTATGAAAAATCAAATAATTCGTAACACTTGCTTATATATGAAATCCGCTAAAACCTCGATTTCCAGTGGAAAGTTTGAGTTTTAGGAAGACCAAAAAAATGACAAATAAAACAGGTAATTTTCTTCAATTTTGTTCACTCGATTGAAAAAACGTTATCGGGTAAACGTGCCTATACGTTTCTACCTATTTTTTGCATTTCCATCTCTACGAAATGCCCTAAAAACATACATCTTAAATTCTCCGTATAACATTGTACGTTAATGTCTAAATTTAAGGATGTACAAATATTGTACATTGAACTCATAAACACAATATTATAATTAAGTGTAGAATAATACAAATTTAGAATGTATTTTTATGTACATTGTTCTCTCGATAGCGTTTCGAGTATACGTTAACCTAAATAAAATTAGTTTCTAAAATTAAGGTTTTCAAACGGTTTACACGGCTGAATTTTTCAGCTATGTTTTTGTTTGCCCAATCGTTCTACATACTATAAGAATAGAGGGTTTCCTGCCGATTACATAAAACTTTACAGCAAAAAGTACCTGAAGAAACACATAGGTACTCAAAATTAAGTCTCTTGATTGCTTTTTTACCGTATGCGTTTTTGATTTTGTTAAATCGGCTTAGTTTACCATTACATTGATGTATGTATTTATACTACATTGTACATCACAGATGACGGGCTTCTGCCTCCCCTCCAACCCCTAACTTCATAAGCCGCTTCTCAATATCCTCATCAAAAACAAATTTAGGAATTGAATACTTCTCTTTAAACTTATCAATGTCCTTAAAGACCTTCTCTATGGCTTCTTTATCCATGGCTTCATCCATGGGCTTAAAATTCTGTCCCATGGGCTTAGAGAAATCCCTATTCTGAAATTCCATAGATTTATCATATTCAGAAAAAATCGTTATCGGGATAAGGCTACTCCTACAATGCGGGTGGAGCGGGACTTTGTATTTTTGAGCCTCTGGAGAATTCGTATCGAATACCGTACCATGGAACATACGACACTGCGGGCTTGTCCGCTTGTCTATGGTCGCATAGAATTGTACTTTCTCTATTCCCTGTGTCTTGAATCTATGAAGACTTGTCGAAGTTGCAATATCAGCCGTGATAGTTCGTGCAAACCGTACAGCCCTGTACTTTTCTCCATTCCATAGATCAATTATTCTGCCTGCCAGCTTTGTAGGATGTTCCTGGTAAATCGCTTCATCCTTGAGCATTTCAATAATACTCTCAGAAATTTCAACAGCCAATTCTTTTGACTGTCTGACAGCCTCTTCAGTGAGAATTAAAGTAGTGTCTTGAGTGTTTGTATCTGCTGCGCTGAGAAAGTGCGTTCTAGGGGTTCTCTGAAGGCTAGCATTCAAAGATTGCTCTATAAGTTTGTCCGTTGTTTCTATTGAGTACAAATAGATATCATCTATAAGCCTGTCAAGCTGGGTCCTGAATGTAGCAGAGGAAAAAGCTCTTTTTACGGAGCTCTTGATTTTTGGGCCTGGAATATTAAGGAGCCCTTTTTTGATGGTTCTTTCAAAAAGAGAAGAGAATCTATTCTCAATTTTATATATTTCAGGAGAATCTAACAACATTTATTTTGAGCCTCGAATTCTCGATATTTCCCACAGTACGAGCAATCGAATTCTTCATTGCAAGTGTACGAATTCACACAGTATAGAGGGCAGGTTTTTGAATATTCACACATATTTTATATCTCCAATATGTGAGATATAAGACAGATATAAAAAATTATTCATTTTATACTGATTTATTTATTTTTATTGTGATGTACCCAGCATTCGGGAACGTACTCCGCTCCCCAAAAAGAGTTTTTGTGATTGATGCGAAATAAAGCCCATGCGAAGCCGTGTGTGTCGCCGTGAATGGAACAGTTATCCCGCCTGCCGTCAGTGGAACGGTCTCTTCTGATGGAGTACCTGCATTGAGAACCGCCCCAGGCTGACATACTATGTCATGCTCTACGGTGGAGATGTCATTTTTCATCGAAAGCGTAACGGTGCAGCCTGTGAGATCTACCCCGATGCCGTTTTCTTTTAGGACGATTGCAACACTCGCAGAATCCCCTTGCATCAATTCGATATCATACGGCATATATTACGACCTCACGACGGATAGGTTCTATTGTAACGGTTCGAGATATTGAGTATATTGTGACTGTACGCATTACAGAGCCTCCCATATTGTCATTGCGAGATAATTATTCCCGCTAGGGATATGTGCAGTGGTATCCCCATTTGAAATCAGGAATTCGCATCTATAATTCCCTGCTGTTGCCGTATGTGTCTCATTAAACGGGATCGTTACGCCGCCGGATGTAGCGGGTACGCTTACCCCATTCACAACTCCATTCAACGTACATGGAATTATCACTCTTTCACCGTCTGAACTTTTCATGACGAAACTTACACTATACCCGGTGAGATTGATCCCGACACCGTTCATTTTCAGGATCGCGCCCACTTTATCAGCGTCACCCGTTTTAAATTCGATATCGCTCATTGGTCAATCACCGCCGTATATGTTTTTCTGGAAACTTCAACAGTGAGAGGGAAATCCAGGTCATCAAGTCTCTGCTCGGTGGTAGATTGTACCCCAGATGGGAATATACCCATTGGGTATATACCTACTGGAAATATCCCGGTTGGGAAAACACCTACAGGCATAATCACACCAGAGTTGTACTTGATATTGTTCTATTCCCGTTAGCGTCTACAGTGTATATAATCCTAGAGCCATCTTCGGAGGTAAACGTTACCGGAGAACCTGCCCCGTTCAAAAGCCCTGTAACATTGCTTACCAGCATGATTTCACATTTTCGCATACGGTTGTAGTAATCCGCATCTACAGTGTTGCAATCTATTGTGACCATCTGCATTGAAGAATGCTGAATTGTAATGAGAACATGACCGTACTGTGTGATGTACGAACTCGGTATATTCAATTTCCATTTTTTGAGAGTGTTTTCCCAAGTGATTATGGGGTTTGACACTAATACAGTCGGTTTTTTGTATTCCCTTAGAGCTACCGTAGCTCCTGTAAGTGCCTGTTCATGCGTAGACCCCTGGAACGCTCCCAATTCAGGTTCTGCGCTAACTGCATCGAAAAATACTTCCTGTGTAGTCCCATCTTTGTATATTTCTTGCATATGATTACCTCCATAATCGGCTGAACCAATACCAGAACCAATGCGTTACCGATTTTGCAGCTACCGTGATATATCCGATTTTCGTTTCCGAATCACTGCCCGCCGTATTGGAAACTGTCAGAGTCACCGTATAACTGCCCGAAATAGTGTAAGTGTGTACCGGATTCTGATCTGTCGATGTAGTGCCATCTCCGAAGTCCCACAGCCACGATGTAGGATTCCCCGTACTGGAATCCGTGAACGTGACCGTCAATGGAGCTGTACCGGAGGTATAGTCAGCAGTGAAAGCCGCAGTCGGTGCAGCTTCGGCGGCCGTAACCGTGATATAATCGGTTTTCGTTTCTGTGTCGCTACCGGCCGCATTCGTCACGGTGAGGGATACCGTGTACGTCCCTGGATCAGAATAGATATGCACTGGATTTCTTAAGGTAGATGTTCCTCCATCTCCGAAAGTCCAAAACCATGAAGTCGGGGTATTTGTACTAGCATCGGTAAACGTTACTGTTAACGGTTCAGTTCCAGACCGAGGAGTTCCTGAAAAAGCTGCAACCGGAGCGACCCCTGATACACTCCTATTAGCTCGTATCACGACATCATGAGGGGATGTATTCAGGCCCGAAGTATCGATATAGACATAATTATCCCTGAACCAGACAGTTCTTGGGATACCGTCAATGGTCGCAGTGATTGAGCTAATATCATAATCAGTCAGTGGATATGTTACATAATTTACACAGATGTTTGCAACGGCATAATCTCCCGAAGGCGAATATGAAAATGAATTTTGGACATATGACGAAGTGACAACTTCCTCGTGATTGAAAATTGGGATAACATTGGATACCTGCACATTGTCAATGAGCCAAGTCCCATTAGCATATCCGAATGTGTAGACATCGACCTCGATATTATTTATCGCGCCCTTGGCTACCAAATCCCAGGAGAAGTGAGTCCATGTATCAGCCGTTATCTGATTTGCTGACACACTTCTATAATTACTTGCTCCGTTCCAACAAAATAGCTCAATGCCGCCGGTTGCATTTCCTACTTTTTTTATCCAGGCGTCCATTTTAACGGGTGCTGCTGTGACAGACGGGAAAGTGAGTATATGGCCCCTATAACGCTGAACCCCGTCGCCTGTAATCCCAAGCGCATATGTGCCGGTTGCTGAATCCGAGCTTCTAAAATTACCGCCCGTAGTGGTAGTATCTACCGAGATATACCAGTTATCAGGAGCAACGCCAGTGGTCCCAGAAGACCACGCTTCAAAATTAGAGTTTCTTACTACATTTTCTAATATAGTTATCGTGGGGGCTGCTGTGGAAACTGTGATATAATCAGTTTTAGTTTCCGAATCACTACCGGCTGCGTTGGTGGCCGTGAGAACCACGGTATAAGTGCCTGCTGCCGAATATGTATGAGAAGGATTCTGATCTGTCGATGTTGTGCCGTCACCAAAGTCCCACAGCCACGATGTAGGAGTGTTTGTACTGAGATCGGTGAACTGAACGGTGAGAGGTGCAGTTCCAGACCGAGGAGTTCCTGAAAACGCTGCAACTGGTGTAATAGCCCCACTCGCCTGAGTGACCGTGATGTAGCAGGACTTAGTTTTAGTATCGGTTGAAACGGCATTGGTCGCTGTCAGTGTAACTGTGTAAGTGCCAGGAGAAGTGTATCTATGTGTAGGATTTTGCTCTGTTGAAGTTGTTCCATCTCCAAAATTCCAAGACCAGCTTCGGGGGAGACCTGTGGAAGTGTCTGAAAATGAGAATACCGTGTTAGTTGTCCCGCTACGGACAGTTGCGCAGAAATTCGCAGCTATCCGCATGCTGTCGTATTCGAAATTTGAGAATTTTATGGTTATGGGGTTGCCACTTGCTGGACCTGCTCCCTGCGCGAGAACTCCAAAAAACATGCAAATATACGCGCTTGTATGCGGAATATCGTCTCCTGTATAGTTCCAGTCGAGGATTGTAGTACCGTCCGAGGCAACTACTGAATAGTAAACATAGGAGGGAGTCCATTCGATTGTAAAGACGCAGCCGCTATCGTTTACGTATGGATTCGTGCTCAGACAACCATAGTGGATATTTTCAGGGTGCGAGTCGATGCCTGCCGGTTGGCAGGAAAACCAGATTCTCTCGTCATACCCAGGCCACTGATTGATTTCAATATCTAGCTCGTTTGGAATGGTTGTGTTGGGATCGTCATAGTAGGTGCAGAGACCCAGGCACGCGTTTCTCTCGATGTTGAGTGTGGGGGAGCTTGCCGTCCATCTTATTCGCCCGTATTGGTAAGGGGTCGGGGTCTCGAAAAGTACACCTTTATAGATGCCACCAAACTTCTTCATTCGCAGATTGAGGTCGCCGTTGTCGTCAACCCAAGCGTTAGACCGATCAACTCTTGGTCCCTGACACCAAACCCATGAAATACCTTTCCAGGGCAGCCTGTCGTTTTCTATGTAAGTTACCATGATTCCCTCACCTTATAACAATTCTGAGCCATTTAGATCACCTTATTAATAACACCACCCGCAGTTTGTTATTGATATCTGCCCCCTGTTGGTATTGGCAGAATCATAAATAAGCTGGTTTTTCGTGATGTTCCGAATTGTGACTATCTGCTCTTCCGTGACAATGTGATAGGGACTCGTAAGCGTAATCGTGCTTTCCGAGGCATCTAGCGTATAATTTGCTGCTGGTACTATTGAATTCAATATTACTCACCGCCTGATTCTAAAACTGGAAACCCGCCCCACTCCAGCGCTTGTTCTTTTGTCAGTATGCCCGTTGCAACCCACTCCGTTATCTCCTGGGCGGTCATTCGGGGTAAGCTTAATTCATCGAAAATAATTTCTACTGAATCTTCGCTCTTATTCTGCAAAACGAGCCGTCTGTTAATGAAATCATTTACAATATTAGAAAGATTAAGTTGTAGATTTTCGAGAGCGACCATCCTGCTATTTTCAGAAACGTATCCGGCTGCGTATGTTGAGCCTTTTGAGTCGCCCATTGATAAGTCGCTCTGCAAAAATCCGAGCTGGATATCTGTCTCAAGAGCTTTCTTGAATTCCATTATATCGAGAGAGCCTTTTGCGTCGATGGCTTCCGCTTTTACGATACCGACCAAATCTTCATTTTGGCTGAGGTTCTTATTGTCTTCCATCCAGGTTTCTATTTCACGCTGGAAAACATTGAAATCTATAATATTCTGCTCTAAGAGCCTTTCGAGAATAGGAAAAGAGTAAGAATAACGCCCCATTCCGTATTTCTTGACAAATTCGACGTAGCCCTGGTTAATAATGTGCAGGTAGCGAATTGACAACTCGATAGGATCAAGTAGGCTCTCTCCATACAGCCCGCATGTTTCCCTTCCTCGGATATCTAACTGAATCGAGTCCCATTCGTCTAAAGCCCCATAGATCACATCAGAAGCTTTGTAAGTCTGCTCTTTGATTTCCCCTGTGCTTCCCTCATTGACGACAAACTCTTTAATAGGAGGCTGTAAAAGCACTTTAGAGCCTTGTCCGTGTGTCACGCCATCTGGAAGAATCGTGGTATAAGCCATGAGGAGAGGCTGAAGCTTGAGTGTATCTGGGTTGTTCCCGTTGAGTATCCCGCAATAAGTCCCATCTCTAAACAATGAGCCGGCAACCGTTTGGACTTGCCCGATAAAATTAGTCCGTTTAGCCCACTTTCTAAATTCTTCAACTTGTCTGCGGCTCTTGCCATCGAAATCGAGCCCTTTCGTTAGCGAAGTCTTGAGTTTTTTCAATCCGATAGAAGCATAGGGAGATGACTTAACAAGCTGCTGATATCTGAAAAATCTGTTAGAAGTATCAAAATTCGTGTAATCCCCGAAACTTGAGGGATTTTCTTTTTTAGTGAGTACGCCGGTTGCTGCTGCTAATCTGAAAGATTTATTTTTTGCGGGAGCTGCTGCGTTAAGTTCTGCCATGCAATCACTTGTATTTTACAGAGTTCACAATTAAAACGCCCAATTCCTGCGCTTTGGCTGCTGTGAATCTATTTTCACTTAATTTCTTATTTTCACTTAATTTCTTAGCTTTCTCAAGAATTGCGTTCAATTCTTCAGGTGAGATGTTATCAAGAATATCAATTACCTGTCCGGCTGCCTCATTTTTCTCGGTTAACGCTTGAATTTTAGCTTTACCAGCTTCGAGCTTGTCAGCAGGATAAACAATTAATCCCTGCTTTTTCATGTAGGCATATGCAGAGAGGAGCGAGATGCATGCGCCGATTAAGGCGTTTATCCAGGCTGTGAACGTTTGAGAGTTCACGGGGAAATCACCTTCTTTTAGTTGTTAACGGTGTTAACAATAGGAATATGGGGGTTTTTGTATAAAAATGTGTGGTATTTTTAGAAAAAAAAATAGAAAATTAACGTCTTTTTGTCCTTGCCAATCCAGAAAGACTGAAATTCTGCTTCCTATCCTCAATAACAATTTTACAGGCATAGCTTAAAACGTCGGTCTGGTCGTCGTGTGCTCCGTTTGGGAAAGATAAAAGTTCTTCCTCAAGGTCGTGCAACCAGCTCGCACCCTGCAAGAAATAAACCGTCCCTGCTTCCATCCTGGCGGCGGCGGGTAATGCCCGCGTGAGCTTGTCGGTATCCGCTTTTAATTCTTTTATCGGTAAACCTTCCCTTACAAGCACCTGATAAAGCGTTTTTCCGACCCCCGCGCTTTCTACCGCCTGGAAAGCTGGTTTCCATCGGGCATACTGCTGTTTGAATAAATTAACTTGGTCTGGACCTTCGAGCCGGGTTCTCAAGACATCCAAGAGGACTAAATCGTTATTTGGAGTCTGCGCCCATGTACCTAACACAAAATAGTCGGCTGTGGTTTTGGTGGACGCTGCGGGATCGCATGTTTGGAATATCCGGCACATTGGAAGGATGAATTTCTTTTCTCCTCCGAGGTCGAGAATATCGCCTGTTAGTGTTGCATACTTAAAAAACTGCCTCTTGAATATTGCTCCACCGTCAGGCTGCGGTCTCTGCTGATACAGCGCATTAAACCAATAGGATCCTAGAGTTTTCTTGATTTCCTGCAGGTCTGCAGCATTGTACCGAGATGGAAAGAGAGCTTCGCCTGCAGTCCTACCGAGTAGGTCGTTTTCTTCTGCAAGAGCTGGAAGAGATATTACTGTCCATTTCTCAGGTTCTTCATTGAGGAGCATTCCGCTTAAATCGGCTTCATGCCAGCGAGTTTGGATAATTATAACGGCTCCCCCTGGCTCTAATCGAGTGTACGCAGTTGACCTATACCAATCATATGTTTTTTGTCTGTACGTCTTACTCTGAGCCTCTTCTGCGTTTTTTACGGGATCGTCGATTATAAGCAGGTCTGCGCCTTTCCCTGTAATTGCTCCTCCTACGCCTGCGGTCATCATACCGCCCTGATGTCCCTGCAGCTCCCACCTATCTCTAGCTGCAGATTGGGCAGATACCTGTACACCGAAAAGATTAGGTCCATATTCCTGCAGGATATTTCTTACTTTATAGCCCCATCCTGCAGCAAAATCAGCCTCGTATGAAGTAAGGATTACTCGTTTATCTGGGAACTTTCCAAGATACCAGGCAGGAAAATATTTAGATGTTAACTCAGACTTTCCATGTCTAGGAGGCATGAAAATCATTAAGTTTTTGATTTCACCTAATGACACTTTAACTAAGAGAGTATCCAAAAGAAGTAAGTGATCTGCAGGATACCAGGTTCCTTTACTTACTATCCATGCAAGGTCTGCAGGTGTTACAGGATCAGTTATCAGATTTTGCATTTGCTACAGCCTTTAAAAATGCGTGTCTTGCTTCGACTACTTCAGGGGTTAAGGGTACTTCTGACTTATCGGTTACTTCTGCTTTCATATCTATTTTTTCCCTTCTCCCAAATTCCTCCGGGAACCGCCTCTCCAATATCCACGCGCTCGCCTGCCAAGTTCCTTCAGTCGCCGCCTTTGTTATTAATTTTAGATGTAACTGCACAGCCTTCGCTTTACATGCTTTCACATGTTCGGCGAATTCGTAAAATTGCCCTTTGCTTTCGTTTTCGCCTCGTTTTAGCCAGTTATAAAATGTTTGCTCGGTTATACCTGCGGCTTCGGCTGCGAATTTAAGAGGCATACCTAACGTGATGTTGTTTCCGATTTGTTCTTGGAGTTGGGGAGTTAGTTTAGTTTTTCGCATGAGATCACTTAAAAAAGATTTAGAGGAATTTCCTCAAATCCTTCTTTATATAATAGTTTTTATTATTGTCCTTCATTAATTTTATTGCGTCGTGTGCAAACGGTTTCCAGTCTACATTTTTGCTTTGTGGGTTGTAATTTCCCGCATACTCTTTTTTAGCATGGATAATTGTTTTTCAGAGTGGTTGTATGGGTTCTTTTGAAATGGTTTTAATTCAGAGGGGGTTTATAAATTATTTCCAAATGATAAGACTCCTGTTAGAATTATGGCTCTTTTGTATACTAAAATAACTTAAATTAATTATGAAACTCATAATATTAAAATGTTAACGCCGTGAATCGTTAAATACTTTCCAATCCTTCTATCATGCACCGTCTTTTTTTCCAGTAATACAACATAACCCCTATGACCGACATAACCTCTAAAATAGAAAAATAGACGAGTTGTGAGGTATCCCCGATTTTAAAATTATGATAAATAAAAAGGAGATCATTGATTCTTTTCTGTAGATTTTCGATTAGTTCAGCGTTAGCTTTAAGCAGGGATTTCCGGGAGGAGAAATTCGAGGAATTTTCGGGGAAGCTGTTATCAGTTTTCATATTTTCTCTTTATATTGA
>Ga0209608_1002961_pt1 | contig 11291 bp, 9 predicted proteins | sample AD_UKC130_MetaG_FD_184428 | JGI IMG/M metagenome (GOLD analysis project Ga0209608, IMG submission 184428) | Active sludge microbial communities of municipal wastewater-treating anaerobic digesters from Canada - AD_UKC130_MetaG (SPAdes) (version 2) | ecosystem: Engineered > Bioreactor > Anaerobic... | reverse complement strand
TGAATTATGAAATTGTCTGCGGCATTGAAACCCATATTGAGCTTGCGACCAAAACCAAGATTTTCTGCGGCTGCACCACCGAATTCGGGGGAGAGCCCAACACACATTGCTGCCCTGTTTGCACCGGTCAGCCGGGAACCCTTCCCATCCTCAACCAGAAAGTGGTGGAATATGCCATTAAGGCGGGACTTGCGCTGAATTGCAAGATCAATACCAAGTCCCATATGGACCGGAAGAACTATGTCTATCCCGACTTGCCCAAGGCCTACCAGATCTCGCAATATGACGAGCCCCTCTGCGAAAAGGGGTATATCGAACTGGACAGCGGCAAGCGCATCGGTATCACCCGCATCCATATCGAGGAGGATGCCGGAAAGCTCGTCCATGAGAACGGGTATACCTATATCGACTATAACCGCGGCGGCGTTCCGCTGATTGAGATCGTTTCTGAGCCCGATATTTCTTCAGCCGAAGAGGCAAGGGAGTATGCCGAAAAGCTGCAGCTGACCATGCGCTATATCGGCATATCGGACTGCAAAATGCAGGAAGGCTCCATGCGCTGCGATGTCAATCTCTCGCTGCGAAAGCCCGGCGATCCCAATTTCGGCGTAAGAACCGAAATCAAGAACATTAACTCTTTGAGCTTCATTCAAAAGGCCGTCATAGCCGAGGCGGAAAGGCAGGCCGATATCCTGGATGCGGGGGGAACCGTTGTCCAGCAGACCATGCGCTACGATGAGGCAACCAACAGCGTCACCCCGATGCGCGATAAGGAAAACTCCGATGATTACCGCTATTTCCCCGATCCCGACATTCTGAGGTTTTGCATTGACGAGGCGAAGGTGGAAGAAATCCGGGCGTCCTTGCCCGAGCTGCCCTTTGCAAAACTCAGGCGATACGTGAATGACCTGGGGCTTCCCGAAGCCACAGCCAAACAGATCTCCAGGTACAGAAAGGTGGCCGAATTCTTTGAAGGTGCTCTGGCTGAGGGTGCAAGCGTAAAGAATGCGGCCAACCTGATTGTCGGTACCATCTTTTCCAACATGGACACCGAGGAGGAAAAGGAGTTATTTGGCATAAAGATTTCCGCCGCCCAGTTTGCCGCGCTTGTCAAGCTGGCTGACGAGAAGAAAATCAACATCGGCGTTGCCCAGAGTACCTTGCAGAAGATGCTGGAAAGCGGCAAACCGGTGGAGGAGTTCATCAAGCCGGAGGATCTTGTGGGCATCTCCGACGAGGTGCTTGAAAACCTTTGCAGGGAAGCCATCGAAGCCAATCCCAGGGCGGTAGACGATGTCAGAAACGGCAAGGACAAGGCCATCAATGTGATGTTCGGCTACATCATGAAGAAGACCGGCGGTAAGGCGGACATCCGCAAGGCGGAAGCCTTGTTGCGAAAGCTGATCGGACCGTAAAAATGCAGGATATGCAAGATGGCGGCGTCAAGAAAGGATTGTGAGGGCTGCAGGACTGAAAGACGCCCTGCTCGATCCATTTAGCAGGAAACAGCAGGATAAAGGCGATAAAAGCGGTTTCTGGCTCAGTGCGCAAGAAGCGCAGAAGTCATAAACTGGGAAAAGCAAAACGGCACCGGTATTGCTCAATTTCAAAATGAAATTTTTGATTTTGCATCTTGCAAAACATGAAGGAGTCTGGTAAAATATATAACATGAAGAATCCAGAGAAGGATTCGGGTCAACGGACCTAAGCAGTTGCATAGTGTTTTGTCGGAAACAAAGGCGTTTCACCAAGTGGGTGGAGCGCCTTTTTTCATTGTTTTGTTTGCAGCCGGTGACGAACCGGAATAAATACTCAAATTTGCGAGACAGAACAAGCTTTAATAGTGAAAGGGGAATAGGTCATGGAAAGCACGGAAAGATGTATTCAAGAGATCGGTTCCGGTGCGTTTGGTTCAGCCGTGTTCAGTGACACGGTCATGCAGGAGCGCCTGCCAAAACCTATTTATAAGAAGCTGAAGAAAACCATTAAGGAAGGCCTTCCGCTTGATCCGGATGTAGCCGAAGTCGTGGCCTGTGTGATGAAGGATTGGGCGGTTGAAATGGGTGCAACCCATTTTACCCACTGGTTCCAGCCGCTGACCGGCGTTACTGCTGAAAAGCATGACTCCTTCCTGTCGCCTACCGGGGATGGCAAGGCCATTATGGAATTCTCAGGCAAGGAGCTCATCAAGGGTGAGCCCGATGCTTCATCCTTCCCCTCCGGTGGTCTTCGCGCAACCTTCGAAGCCAGGGGCTATACCGCATGGGATTGTACTTCCCCTGCATTTGTTAAGGACAAAACGCTGTACATTCCCACCGCCTTCTGCTCCTATACCGGTGAGGCCCTGGACCTGAAAACCCCGCTTCTGCGTTCAATGGAAGCCCTCTCTAAGCAAGCGCTTCGCATTCTGAAACTCTTTGGCGATACCACCACCAAGCGGGTTGTCACGACACTGGGTCCTGAGCAGGAGTACTTCCTTGTGGACAAGGAATACTTCCTGAAGCGTAAGGATTTGGTTTATACCGGCAGAACCCTGTTTGGCGCCAAGCCGCCCAAGGGACAGGAGCTGGAGGATCACTATTTTGGCATTATCAAGGAGAAGGTCTCCCGCTTCATGCATGATCTGGATGCCGAGCTCTGGAAGCTTGGAGTTTCCGCAAAAACCAAGCACAATGAGGTTGCGCCTGCGCAGCATGAGCTGGCTCCGGTATTTGCCACCACCAATATTGCAACCGACCATAACCAGCTGACCATGGAGATCATGAAAAAGGTGGCCGACAGGCACGGACTGGCATGCCTCTTGCATGAAAAGCCGTTCGCAGGTGTCAATGGTTCCGGTAAGCACAATAACTGGTCCATCTCAACCGACGATGGCAAGAACCTGCTCGATCCCGGAACAACGCCATCGGAAAATGCCCAGTTCCTCATTTTCCTGGTGGCTGTTATCAAGGCTGTGGATGAGTATGCGGATCTGTTGCGCTTCTCCGTTGCCTCAGCCGGTAACGACCACAGACTGGGAGCCAACGAGGCGCCTCCGGCCATCATGTCCATCTTCCTTGGCGACGAGCTGACCAGCGTTATCGAGCAGATTGAGACCGGTGTGATCAAGAACAATGGAACCAGCAGAACCCTGGAGATCGGTGTATCCACGCTTCCGGTTCTTCCGAAGGATACCACCGACAGAAACAGAACTTCTCCCTTCGCCTTTACAGGCAATAAGTTCGAGTTCAGGTCCGTGGGTTCCTCGCAATCCATTGCCACCCCGAACTTTATCATCAATACCATTGTAGCCGAAACGCTGAGTCAAATCGCTGATCGTCTCGAAAAGGCAGAGGACTTCCAGGCTGAAGTGAATGCCGTGGTCAAGGAAATCATTAAGAACCACAAGCGCATTATCTTCAATGGTAACAACTATTCCGAGGAATGGGTCGCCGAGGCCGAGAGAAGAGGCCTGCCCAACCTGAAAACAACCGTTGATGCCATTCCTGCATTGATTGCGGAGAAGAACGTCAAGGTGCTTGAAAAGCACGGCGTTTTGAACGCTGCAGAAGTGCATTCCCGCTATGAAATCTGCCTGGAGAACTATATCAAGACAATCCGCATAGAAGCCCTGACCATGATCGAAATGGCAAGCAGGCAAATCCTCCCGGCATGTATGGCTTATACAGGAAAGGTTGCATCCACCGTTGCATCCCTCAATGCGGCAGGTGCGGATGCCTCTTTCGCCAAGGACGAGCTGGATAAGCTCGTATCGCTGACATCCAGCCTGAAGGCCGCCATCGACAAGCTCGGTGCCAAGCTCGAAGAGGTGGATGCGCATGAAGGAGATTCCCTGGCTCATGCCCGCGCCTATAAGGATGTCATCATTCCGCAGATGAACGAACTGCGCGACGTTGCCGACAAGCTTGAAACCGTGGTGGATGCAAGCCTGTGGCCGATACCTACATACGGTGATCTGCTGTTCAGCGTCATCTGACAGGTACTTGTTAGATAGCTCGGTTCGACATGTCGGGAATGAGCTGAGTAGAATAGCATGGCGTACATAAAACTGGCAGATAACCGAGCCTGGTTATCTGCCAGTTTTTACATTGAGCCAAACCGGCATATGAAAGAACCCTGATATCACAAAGCCAAAGGATGTGATGAATCGATGAAACCTGTAATTGGTGTTATGCCCCTATGGGATGATGAAAAAGATAGTCTTTGGATGTTGCCGGGGTATCTTGACGGAATAACGGAAGCCGGCGGATTGCCTGTCATTTTGCCGTTCACCGATAAAATCGATGAAATCACACAGCTTGCAGATATGTGTGACGGCTTTTTGTTTACCGGTGGGCATGATGTTTCGGCCGGGCTTTATGGAGAGGAACCGATAGGGGATCTGATTGAAAGCTGTTTAAAAAGAGATGTCATGGAAAAAGTTTATCTTGAAATAGCCATAGATGATAACAAGCCCATATTAGGCATTTGCAGAGGTATACAGCTCATTAATGCTGCATTGGGCGGCAGCCTGTATCAGGATATCCCGTTGCAGTACCCCACAAAAATAACGCATTGTCAAAATGCCCCTTATGACGTTCCTGTACATACGGTAAGCATTATTGAAAAAACCCCTCTGTTCAGCTTGCTTAATACTACGAGACTTCCGGTTAACAGCCTGCACCATCAGGCCATAAAACAACTGTCGCCTGTGCTGAAAGAAATGGCAATATCTGAGGACGGGTTAATCGAAGCGGTTTATATGCCCGGACATAGATTTTTATGGGCTGTACAATGGCATCCCGAGTATTCTCACAAGACAGATTCCAACAGCAAAGCTATTTTTTCTGAGTTCGTCAAGTCTATGATTTAATGGTAGACCCTTTTGATAAGAAGGCAGATAACCAAACCTGGTTATCTGCCATTGATGCTGTCCCGCAACACTTTATGGAGCCATCACATGTACCTGGACTTAAGCCCCATGGATCATGCATGTTTGTAATTAATCATCCTGGCATATAATTTATGAATCCCGAATTTCCAGCAAAGCAGCATGCCCACGACGGCACCGACCACGGCCTGAAGTATCTGGAAAGGCAACTTCAGCAAAGCATACTCCGGCGTGCTGTATATGAAGGCTCTGCCAAGCGAATACCCAACGACCATGATGACAGCGCCGACGGCAACGCCTATTCCCGATGCAAGACGAGGGTTGCTTTTCAGGAATCTGTGCGCAAACAATGAAATGACAACAGCCTGAAGACCATGCGTAACAAGGGAAACAAACATAGGTGCAGGGTAGAACAGAAAATCGCCGATAAACGCTCCGATACCGCCTACCACAAATGCCTGCAATGGATCCAACAGGATTGCTGCCAGGCAAATCACGATGTCATTCAAATACAGGTGTCCTCCCGGAACCGGTATCCCGAAAGAACTGAGCGCGATATTCATTGCCATAAACAGGGCAGTTACTGTCAGCTTAACAGTGGTGTTAGAGCCGTTATTCATGTTACGTATCCCCTTTATTGATTTATTGAATGTCTTCTTTACAAAATCGTGAAATAAGCATACAATAAATCTGATACTATAAAAATAACCAGAACAAGAGGATTTTATATAACCAGATGAACTATCATATCGATACCAGGTCATCTGTACCTGCCTACATGCAACTGTATAAATTCATTAAACAGGATATCCTATCCGAAGTTTATCCTTATGGAAGCCGTCTGCCTTCAAAAAGGACCATTGCCGAGGAGACCGGTGTAAGCGTTGTTACCGTTGAGCATGCGATTGCATTGCTGAGCGAAGAAGGTTATATCGAAACGCGCCAGCGCAGCGGCTGTTTTGTTATCTATAATAAATCTGATTTTCATGGAACTCCGTTATTGAAGAGTATCACATTTCCTGAAATCCAGCCACAATCCAGCAGTGTGGGAGACTTTCCGTTTTCGGTATTTGCCAAAACCATGAGAAAAGTCTTGAATCATTATGGGAATCGGATCTTTGTAAAATCCCCCAACAGCGGATGTGATGAACTGAGAACCGAAATTTGCTTATATCTTGCCAGAAGCCGCGGAATATTCGTCAAGCCGTCACAGATTATTGTGGGATCCGGTGCGGAATATCTTTATGGCCTGATTGCCCAGCTTTTCAGAGACAGGAAAAAATTTGCCCTGGAACAGCCCTCGTACGACAAGATCAGGAAAGTCTATGAAGCCATGGGCATACAATGCGATATGCTTTCCATGACGCAGGACGGCATAGCTTCAAAAGAATTGGAACGAACAGATGCAACCGTATTGCATGTCACTCCGTTCAACAGTTTTCCAAGCGGTGTTACCGCCGGCATATCCAAAAAACATGAATACCTTCGTTGGGCAAAACAAAGGGATGGTTTTATTATTGAGGATAATTATGATTCTGAACTGACAGTTTCCAAAAAGCCGGAGGATCCGCTCTTTTCCATAACCACTGATTCCAATGTGGTTTATGTCAATACTTTTTCAAAAACCATTGCCCCGTCCATGCGTATCGGTTATATGATTCTGCCGGAAAAACTGCTGGAAGATTTTCAGCGCCGGCTTGGCTTTTATTCCTGTACAGTACCTGTGTTTGAGCAGCTTGTCCTTGCCGAGCTGCTGCGCAATGGCGATTTCGAACGGCATATAAACCGTGTGCGGCGAAAAAAGCGGAAAGCGGTTAATGCTGTTGGCAATGACAGTCTGAATAATGAAAAATCATTTTGACCTGCTATATTAATGCCTGCTTTGTTTGACTTAAAAAACACGGGATGCTAAAATTTCTGGTAAAACCAGGAATTCAAAATAATTTCATCTCAGAAAGAAGTGAATGCATTGGGTTACAGTATAGATGCCGATACAATGAAGTTCTTGAAAAAAGCCCAGAAAAATGAGATAACCGAACATCGCATTTATCTGAAGCTGTCCTCATTCAGGAAGAATAGAAAAAACAGTGAGATTCTCCGGCAAATCGCAGGGGATGAGCTCAAGCACCACGACGTGCTGAAAAGGTTTACAGGAACGGATGCAAAGCCCAATCTCCTGAAAGTATGGTTTTACACTTTCGTATCTACCCTATTGGGCATTACATTTGGCATAAAGCTCATGGAGCGCGGCGAAAAAAGCTCGGAAAAAGTATATAGGGAACTTGGAGAAAAAATCGAGGAGTTCAAAAGATTATCAAATGATGAGGACAGGCATGAGAGAGAACTGGTTGCAATCATCGAAGAGGAAAAGCTTCAGTATGTAGGTTCCATGGTCCTTGGACTGAATGATGCCCTGGTGGAACTGACCGGTACGCTGGCCGGTCTCACCTTCGCTTTGAAGAATACACGGCTCATAGCACTTTCAGGACTGATAACAGGTATAGCGGCTTCACTCTCCATGGCTGCATCGGAATACCTTTCAACCAGAACAGAGCAGGATAGCGGCCGCGCTCTGAAATCATCCTTGTATACAGGCGTAACCTATATTTTCACCGTTGCGATTCTGGTACTTCCTTACCTTTTCCTCTCCAATTATGTGCTCAGTCTGGTGGTCACTATTATTGCAGCTATAATCATCATACTTGCCTTTAATTTCTATATTTCGGTGGCCAAGGATCTTCCGCTGAAAGAGAGATTCTTTGAAATGGCCGGCATCAGCCTGGGAGTGGCAATCATTTCCTTTGGCATCGGGTATCTCGTCAGAATATTCCTCGGGGTTGATATTTAGCCGTGCTGCAAACTTCAGAGCCGATTATCCAGTGGGAAGCGTGAAAAGAACCGGCAGATAACCCGATACGGTTACCTGCCGGTTTTTAATACCCAATCCAACCAAACCCTTTATTTTTTACGCGAACCGATTTCTGATTCGTCCTCAACGTAGGACATGCGGTTAATGGGGTTAATATTCCCGTTCTTTATGCTGAATACCGTCCAGAGATTCCCTTCCTGGTTTATCGGAACATTAAAGATCGCTGCCAGGGAGCCTTCCCGGTATACCTTTACCTGGGCGCCTGAACTGGATAATGATTTGTCCGATGTTTTGGAACGGGCTGAAAAGTTATGGACATGGAACGTATATGTCCCGCCGGTATCTTTATAAATTGTAGTGGTTTCGGGTCCATAACCGTTTGAAGCATCAAGCTCAAGGACAGCAATCTTTTTGCCTTCGGAATAGGCTTCATTTTTGCTGTAATAGATATGGAAGCTGGTGGAATCGGACAGTGTACCTACCAGGTGCGAATCCAGATCCTGCGGGGAGTCTCCCCAGGTCAGAACGATGCGCATCTCTCCTTTCTTCATGGCAGGCGTTACCGTACCGTTCTGATTATCCGTGTCTCTGCCGCCAATCGAGATGATATTGAAGTGTTCTTTTATATAATTTGGCCCGGAAACCTCAGCCGTGTAATTCCCGGCGGGCAGATCGACAGAATACCTGCCACTTTTTGATGTAACTGTTTCAGCTACGATTTTGCCCTTTGTCGCATTGATTCCCTCTCTGAACTTTATGGACAGGCCCTTAACCCCCGACCCGTCAAGAGCGTCTTTGACCATTCCGGACACCGTACCAGTTCCTGCGTATTTATTGCGTACGATATACAGATCGGGAATGTATGTGGTCGTATCTTCCTGGATGGACAGATAGATTTCGGCCGCAATGTAGTTGTCTTTGGTTACAACAGCCTTGTAATTGCCGACAGGAAGCGGGATTCTGAAAAATCCATGTGGATCGGATGTTGCATGGTCTGATTTCTCATAGCCTTGCCCTTTTTCCCTGTAAAAACGGATATCTGCCCCCGGGATTTCTGCGTGTGTAACAGCATCTTTTATCCGTCCTTCGAAAATGCCCCGGGCACTGGTGTCAATAACGCGGACCCTGCAGGTGTCCTTAATGCGCCCATCGGCTGTTGAAACGGTAATGATGGCAGTCCCTTCTTTTTTACCTGATACCAGGCCATTATTGTCGACTACCGCCACATTGGTATCGCTGCTGGACCAGATGAGGTCCTTTTTTGAAATATCCGAAGAAAGGATCGTTGCATGGAGCCGGGCGGATTCCGATACCTTCAGTGTCAGTTCATACCTGTCAAGCTGTATGCTTGCAACGTCAGCAATAGTTTTGGCAGGATCGTTACCCCACACGAGTTTTCCTTTTACGAAACCGGGAACCCAGTTCTGCGCCACATAGGTCTTGGCTGAGCGGTTGAAGGAATAGTCATTCTCCTGGTTGAAATCGCTCCAGTCTTCCTTGGCGATTCGGATATGTATCTCAACACTCTCACCGGGCTGCAGCATGATATTCCCGCTTTTAAAGCCAACTTCGAAACAGCTGTCAATATTGCCGGCATCTGATACGACCGTGCTGAATTTTCCGGTTACCATGCCGGTATCACCCTTGCTGAACCAGTCGCACCAGAACCTTTGTTTCTTATTGCCGTCTGCTGTGTAGTAATACCTGGCGCTTATATCGGACAATGGGATCGGGACATCACCCGTGTTGGTGATCTTGAACCAGGGGAAAAGCGTATTGATACGCTCGGCTGTGTTTCCGTTATACACCTCAACCTTGATGGAAGGTTCATTCTTAGATTTTGCAGCCGATACGACCAAAGGGGATATCCCGCTGAAAATGATGCACAGAATAAGCATGATGATGGATCCTGACAATAACTTTGACCGCTTTTTCATAACGACCACCCAAACCCTTCCTCATCCTATTATGCAGGCATTTCATTATATTGTAATCCCAAGGAGAGAATACCAATATAAACTGCAAATATCAAGCCTGATATTACCCCGTTACTGCATATTTCCCATTGCAAATATAGGGTGGACTGGATGGCACCATGCTGAAAACCTTTTTTATTTCTCTGAGATATTGACAAAAATCTGTATATAGACATAATATATAAGCATGATATATCAGAATGATATATTGATGAAGATGTTACGGAGTACGTGTATGAAACGACAACCCATCAGGAAATTGGTCTTATTGGTTTCTTTGCTTCTGTTTCCGGTTACGATGTGGTATTTTTCTCCCGCTATAATCATCATGGGAATGGCAGAGCATATTTTGACCGGAAGCTTTTTTGTATTCCTGCTTATGTTGATTCTGTCCATGTTTTTGGGAAGGAGCTTTTGCGGCTATCTTTGTCCTGCCGGAGGTCTGCAGGAATGTGTGGCCGGTGTCAACGGAAAACCTGCAAAGCAGGGCAAAAGAAGAGCAATAAAATATGTCATCTGGACCGTATGGATAGCCGTCATCGTCATCTCTTTTATTTCAGGCGAAGGGACATTACATGTTGATGTATTTTATATGACTGATCATGGCGTGTCGGTAACCGAAATAGCCAACTATTTGGTTTACTACGCTGTTATTCTGCTTTTGATTCGGCCACCCTTGATTTATGGCCGACGCGCGGCCTGTCATTACATATGCTGGATGGTCCCGTTCATGGTGATTGGAGAGAAAATCGGGCAGATGCTCCATATCCCACAGCTTCATGTATCAGCCGATAACAGGAAATGCATTTCATGCAAAAAATGCGAGACGGTCTGCCCGATGGGACTTAGGGTGGAACAGATGATTAGGGAGAATAATCATTGTCAATGCAGCGATTGTATTCAGTGCGGAGCTTGCGTTGACAGTTGTCCGAAAAATGTGCTGTCATATTCATGGAAAGCGGAAAGGCGGGTTTGACTGCTATGAAAGATCTGGTTGTCTATTATTCGTTGGAAGGGAACACCAGGCAGGCTGCAGAGCGCATTGCGGAAAGACTACATGCCGATATTCTTCAACTCCAGACAGTTAAGGAAATCCTGAAGAGTAAGATGAAATTTTTATTGGGGGCATGCAGGCTACTTTTGGCGTATGCGCAAAGCTGAAGCCATTGGCGCTGAATCCGGAACAGTATGACAGGATAATTCTCGGCACACCCGTATGGGCCGGCAAGGCAACCCCGGCCGTTAATGCCTTTTTGAAAAAATTTAACGTGAAAAATAAAGTCACTGCGCTTTTTACCTTAAGTGGTGGCGGCGATAACGATAAATGCGTGAGGTACCTGAAAAAGAAACTTGCTCATCTCAGGACGACGGTTGCCCTTGCCGACAGAAACCATCCTGATGCATCAGAGAATGAGAGAAAACTTAACGGCTTTGTGGAGGAGCTTATCAATGGCCAATGAAAAGAAGATAAACTATGTCATACTTGGACTTCTAAATCATGAACCGCTTACAGGATATGAGATCAAAAAGCGCATTGATCATTCGCTGAAGTTTTTCTGGAGCGGAAGCTTCGGAA